>Ga0302325_10007272_pt1 | contig 24618 bp, 21 predicted proteins | sample Palsa_T0_2_FD_201948 | JGI IMG/M metagenome (GOLD analysis project Ga0302325, IMG submission 201948) | Peat permafrost microbial communities from Stordalen Mire near Abisko, Sweden - Palsa_T0_2 | ecosystem: Environmental > Terrestrial > Soil > Palsa > Peat permafrost | place: Sweden: Abisko... | reverse complement strand
TCTTGTCGCCGTATCGCTTGGTCAGGCCGTCAATCTCGATCATTATTGATCCTTCCCTCGATGGGCTTGGGTCCTGGTCGTAAGCCTGCGTTCGGGGCCTGAGGCGGGACTGTCGTGGCGCTGAGGCGGGGGGTGATTTCCGGCATATCGGTCGGCGCGGTGAGGCGGTCCGGGCGACGGCCGTACCGTGGAGGCATGGAGGTCCGGCTGTTCGGCGAGCTCGAAGCGCTAGCTGACGGCGTGCCGGTGCCGGTCCGCGGCGCCAAGCAGCGGACCCTGCTGGCCCTGCTGGCGCTGCAGCGGGGGCAGCCGGTCAGCGCCGACCGGCTGATCGACCTGCTGTGGGGCGACCAGCAGGCAGCGAACCCGGCCAATGCCCTGCAGGCCCAGATCGGCCAGCTGCGCCGCACCCTCGGGCCAGCGGCGATCCTCACCACCGAGGCCGGCTATGCCCTGACCGCCGGACCCGACGAGGTCGACGTCGTCCGGTTCGAGCGGCTGGTCGCGAAGGGACAGCGGCTGGCCGCCGACGGCGAGCTGGCGCCGGCGTCGGCGGCTCTGGGCGAGGCCCTCCGGCTGCGCCGCGGCGAACCGCTGGCCGAGTTCAGCTATGCCAGCTTTTTTGATGCCGAACGGGCCCACCTCGACGAGCTAACCCTGGTCGCGATCGAATCGCGGGCTGGCGCCGACCTGGGCCTGGAGCGCCACGGTGAGCTGGCAGGCGAGCTGGAGGCGCGGTGCCGGGAACACCCGCTCCGCGAGCGCCTGTGGGAGCTGCTCATCCTGGCCCTGTACCGGAGCGGACGGCAGGCCGAGGCCTTGCGCGCCTACACGAAAATCCGTGATCGCCTGGTCGACGAGCTGGGCATCGACCCCGGGCCGGGCTTGCGGGAACTTCAGGCCCGCATCCTGGCCCAGGACCCGTCGCTCGGCCCAGCCGGCGCCCCAACCAGCGCTCTGGCCAGCCCGGGACCGGCTCAGGCGGCCGCGACGGCGGAGGCAGGTGGCGAGCTGGGAGATTCTCTGGGGCCGGCCCTCCTGCTCGAGACGAAGTTGTATGTCCCGAGGTCGCGGCGTGGTCTGGTGCCGCGTCCGCGGCTGAGCGAGCGGCTGGACCGCGGGACCGCGTCGAAGTTGACGCTGGTCTCCGCGCCTGCTGGCTTCGGCAAGACGACGCTGCTCACCGAGTGGCTGGCGGCGGGACCGGCCACGCCGGCCGGTCCGCGGCTGGTCGCGTGGCTCTCGCTGGATCGGGCCGACAACGATCCCGCGTCCTTCTGGACCTATGTGATCGCCGCGCTGCGGACGGTGGCCGCCGGGGTCGGCGAGAGCGCGCTGGCCTCCCTGCAGGCGCCCCAGCCGCCGCCGATCCAAACGGTGCTTACCGCGCTGCTCAACGACCTGGGCGGCACGGGGAGCGAGATCGTGCTGGTGCTCGACGATTACCACGTCATCGAGGCCGGCGATGTGCAGGAAGGGATGGCGTTCCTGCTGGACCATCTGCCACCGTGGCTGCACGTGGTGATCGCCAGCCGGGCCGATCCCGCGCTGCCGCTGGCCCGATGGCGAGCGCGCGGCGAGCTGGTCGAGACGCGCGCGGCCGAGTTGCGGTTCACGCCCGATGAGGCGGCGGTGTACCTCAACGAGACGATGGGCCTGCAGCTAACGGCGCGGGACGTGGCCGCGCTTGAGGGACGCACCGAGGGCTGGATCGCCGCGCTGCAGCTGGCGGCGCTGTCGATGCAGGGGCGAGACGACGTGGCCGGCTTCATCGCCGGCTTCGCGGGAGATGATCGTTACGTCGTCGACTACCTCGCCGAGGAGGTGCTGCAGCGTCAGCCCGATCGGGTTCAGGCCTTCCTGCTGCAGACCTCTATCTTGGACCGGCTGAGCGGTCCGCTGTGCGATGCCGTCACCGGGCAGGGTGGCGGCAAGGCCATGCTGGAGGCGCTGGACCGGGGGAACCTGTTCCTGGTCCCGCTGGATGACCGCCGCCGGTGGTATCGCTATCACCATCTGTTTGCCGACGTGCTGCGGGCGCGGCTGCTCGACGAGCGGCCTGACCAGGTGCCGGACCTGCACCGGCGGGCGAGCGTGTGGTTCGAGCGCAGCGGCGAGCAGTCCGTGGCCATCGGCCACGCGCTGGCCGGCGAAGACTTTCAGCGGGCGGCGGAGCTGGTCGAGCGGGCCGTTACGGCGATGAGCCAGACCAGGCAGGAGGCCACGGTGCGCAGCTGGCTCGAGATGATCCCCGAGGAGGTGATCCAGGTCAGGCCCGTGCTCAGCGTGGCCATGGCCTGGGTATTGCTGTCTGACGGCGAGTTCGAGGGAGTCGAGGCCCGACTGCAGGACGCTGAGCGGTGGCTGGACGCAGCCGCGGGTACCGGCGCGGGATCCGCGGCCGCACCAGCCGGGATGGTGGTGGCCAACGAGCAAGAATACCGGCGCCTGCCGGGGACGATCGAAACCTACCGTGCCGCCCTGGCGCTGGCCCGGGGCGAGCCGCTCGGCGCCATCAGGCACGCCCGGCGGGCGCTTGAGCTTGCGCCGGCCGGCGAGCATCGCTGGCGCGCTTCGGCGTCGGGCCTCATGGCGATCGCGTTCTGGGGCAGCGGGGACCTCGAGGGCGCGTATTCGGCGTGGGCAGAATGCGCGGCGGGACTATGGGCGGCCGGGCACATTGCCGATATTTTCGGCTGCGCGATCGGGATGGCGGACATCCGGCTGGTGCAAGGTCGTCTCGGTGCCGCAATGCGCACCTACGAGCAGGCCTTGCAGCGTGCGTCTGAGCAGAGCGGGCCGGTCCTGCGGGGAACGGCAGACATGTACGTGGGGATGAGCGAGGTCCACCGCGAGCGCAACGATCTGGCCGCTGCTGCCCAGCAGTTGCTGCGCAGCCAGGAGCTGGGTGAGGCCATCGGGCTGCCGCAGAACCGGTATCGCTGGCGGGTTGCGATGTCCCGGATACGCCAGGCGCAAGGGGATCTGGGCGGCGCACTCGAGCTGCTCAACGAGGCGGAGCGCCTGTACATGGGCGACATGTTCCCGAATGTGCGGCCGGTCCCGGCCTTGAAGGCACGGGTCTGGATCGCGCAGGACCGGTTCGGTGAAGCGCTCGGCTGGGCACGTGAGCAGGGCCTGTCCGTGGACGACGACCTCAGTTACCTACGCGAGTTCGAGCACATCACCCTGGCCAGGATGCTCTTGGCGCGATTCCGGGGTGAGCGGGCCGAGCACTACGCTCACGAGGCGACCCGGCTCCTGGAGCGCCTCCTGCTGGCGGCGGACGACGGCGGCAGGACGGGACACGTCATCGAGATCCTGGTGCTTCAGGCGCTCGCGCACCAGGGGATCGGGGACATCCCGGCCGCGCTGGCCTGCCTGGAACGGGCGCTGACGCTGGCTGAGCCGGAGGGTTACGTCCGGGTCTTCGTCGATGAGGGCCCGCCCATGACTTCCCTGCTGAAAGCGGCCGCGAAACAGGGGACTACCCGGAACTACGCCCGGCGGCTCCTGGCCGCCTTGAGCGAGACCGGGCCGGACAGGCCGATCGGACAGGACCTGATCGACCCGCTGAGCGAACGCGAGCTCGATGTGCTCCGGCTGCTCGGAACCGAGCTGGATGGCCCGGCCATCGCCCGCGAGCTCATGGTGTCGCTGAACACCGTGCGGACTCACACCAAGAACATCTACGCCAAGCTCGCCGTGACCAGCCGCCGGGCCGCGGTCCGCCGAGCCGCGGAACTCGGCTTGCTGCGAACGGGCAGCCGGCAACCCTGACCTCGGGTAAATCACCACATCAATCCCCACGTGTGGTGATGCCAGCTCACCACATCGGCTCCTAGCTTTCGATCAGACCTGCGAAGGTTCGCAACGCCGGCAGAGATCCGGCCGGGCAAGCGAGAGCAGAAGGAGCACGTGAGCGACATGCCGACTGGTCACCATGACAACCCGGGACGGTACGAGATCCGCCTCAAGGGACACCTCGATTCTCGGTGGACCGCCTGGTTCGACGGGCTGACCCTCGCCCACGACAGCGACGGCACCACCATCATCCATGGCCTCGTAGCCGACCAGGCCGCGCTGCATGGCTTGCTCCAGAAAGTGCGCGACCTAGGCCTGCCGCTGGTGTCGGTCACTCAGGTCCCAACCCGACGACCCGACCAGCCCGAGTGCCCGCCAACGAGCCCCGACAACTCAGCAATCCGATGAAGGAGACCGACATGGCCACCACCGCCCAAGCCCCGGCAACGAACACGCCGGCGAAAAGAATCCCGATGAGCTCGACGAGGAAGACCGCGCTGGTCGCGGGCGTCTTCTACTTGATCACCTTCATCTCGATCCCCACACTCGCCCTCTACGGCCCGGTGAAGAACCACCGGGACTGGATCCTGTCCTCCGGCTCCCACACGGGCGTCCTGGTGGGCGGCTTCCTCGAGGTGATCGTCGCCCTGGCCGGCATCGGCACCGCCGTCACGCTGTACCCGGTGGTCAAGCGGCAGAACGAAGGCCTCGCGCTCGGCTTCGTGACCGCTCGCGTCCTGGAAGGCGTCATGATCTTCACCGGCGTCGTCAGCCTGCTTTCGCTGCTGACCCTGCGGCACGACCTGGGCGGAGCGACCGGAGCAAATGCGGCCGCGCTTGTCACCGTCGCCGCGTCGCACGTCGCCATCTACAAGTGGACGTTCCTGCTCTCACAGACCCTCATGCCGGGCATCAACGCACTGCTGCTTGGCTCCTTGATGTACCGGTCCCGGCTCGTGCCGCGTGTCATTCCCGTGCTGGGACTCATCGGAGGCCCGCTGCTTATCATCGCCGTTTTCGCGACGCTGTTCGGCCAGCACTCCTCCTTGACCGGGCTCGCCGGGCTCCCGGTAATCCCAGTGGCTGCGTGGGAGTTCTCGCTGGGCGTGTGGCTGGTTGTCAAAGGCTTCAAGCCCTCCCCCATCACCGCTGAAATGACCGCGGCCAGCACGCCGCCCGCCTACCAAGACGTCGCCGCCTAACCGCCGGCAGCACGGCCGGGCCCCGGAACCGGGGGCCCGGCCGCTGTATGTGCAGGCCGGCGGGCCCGGCCGGAGCAGGCGACCAGACTCATCGGACTCGCCGCACGGGCAGGATGGCGAACGCTCCGATGATGGCGCAGAGTCCGGCGACCATGTACAGCACGCTGTAGCTGCCGCGGCCGATCACCAGGATGGCCGGGGCGATCGCCGGGGCGAGGGAAAAGGGAAGCGCGCCGGCGATGTTGAACACGCCGAGATCCTTGGCCGCGCTGCGTTTGTCGTGCAGCACGTCCACCACGAGCGCGAGGTCGACGGCCGCGTACACCCCGAAGCCGAGTCCGCTGATGGCCATGCCGACCAGGAAACCGCTGAAGTTGCTGGCGATGGCGATCGCGAACAACGCCACGCCGTACACGATCGACGCGGTCAGGACGAAGATCTTGCGCCGGCCTGTCCGGTCAGAGACCTTCCCGCCGATGACGGAAGCGGCGACGACGACGGCGGCCTGGACGAGTGTGCCCAGGAATATCTGCTGCGGCACATCGGCCTTGGCGGTGCCGATCTTGTCCAGCAGGTAGTAGGCCTGGTAGGTAACCAGGAAGGCATAGGCCATGACGAACATGAAGCGGCTGGCGAAAGCCCAGGAGAAGTCCGGGTTCTTCCGCGGGTTGACATAGAACGTGCTGGCGAATTCCCCCAATGACCATTTTGGCTTATCCGAGGAGGCGAGCCGGCGATCGTTCAGGATGACCGTGAAAAGGAGGATGAAAAGCCCGCCGATCGCACATGGGGCCAAGAACATGACGAGCAGGCTGGGGGCGAACAGCTTGACCAGGAACGTGCCGCACACCGACCCGACGGGCGTGCAGACACCCAGGACACCGGAGATCAGGCCGCGCTGGGCGGACGGGATCTGGTCCGGCACCACCGCCACCATGGTGGCGAGCAGCGCGTTATAGAACAACTGGGCGATGCACCACCCGACGAGGACGACCGGGATGCTGGGAGCCAGCGCGATAATGAGGATACCGACGGAACCGCCCGTCAGGCCGGTGATCATCCAGGGCCGCCGCATGCCCAGCCGCGACGCGGTGCGGTCGCTCATCCGGCCGAAGAACGGGTTACCGACCATGGCCACCAGGGCGCCGGTCCCGGCCACAAGCGCCAAGCTGCCCGGTGCCTGTTTGATCCCGACCAGCGAGTCCACCTTCAGCGCCAAGGTGACCAGCACGGGTGCGAGAAACAGGAGGGAGGTGCTCATGTACGCCAATGTGTACAGCGAGATGAAACCCCACCCCACCGGGCGTACCGCGGGTGACTCGGGCTCCAGCGCAACCTCGACTGCCATCTGCCACCTCGGCTCGGTTACGCGCTAACGCCACCAAGGTCCAGGGCAGCCAGAGGAATCTTTATCTCTTTTACCCGCAGGTAAACGAGAACGACCTCCTAGCTCGGACGCTACGCCCCATGCGCAAAGCGGACAAGTGCGCCCGGCAGACAAGGCTTCGCGTTCCCGGGTGGTCAGTGCGTGGTCAGTTGCTGCATCATCCCGGCGGCATCCATGACACCCCAGTGTTCGATCAGCGCGCCGGCCTCGACGCGGAAGTAATCGCAGATGCTGACGTCGATGGTGTTGCCGGTCGCGGCGATGCCCATGAATTCGCCACGCTGGGTTCCGGTCATCCGCGCCAGGACGAAGACCTTGTCACCTTCGGCGATCATGTCGTCGACCTCCACCCGCGCCTGGTCGAACGCCGCGTGGAACATCTCGAACAACTGCCGCACCCCGGCCTTACCCGACGCGAGGCCGGGCAACTGCTCGTGTTCGACGTAGTGGTCCGAGACGAGTTCGTCGACCGCGCTGAGGTCTCCCGCACTGATTCGCTGGAGGAACTGACGGGTCAGGGCCTTGTTCGCATCGGACATTGGTTTGCCTTCTTTCATCGGCGCCACCGGGGCGTGTTCCAGTGACCGTAACAGCAAGGTCGCTAGAAGTCTAGCTATCAGAGTTCGAGCTAAACTACTGCGATGCCTGACATCGCGACCATCCGGGTGCCCGCCGACTTCGAGTTTGAGTTCCCGGGCGCCAGCCGATCAGCCAGCGAAGTCGCGGTGAACCTGGCCAGAACCCAGATGGCAATCATCGCCGAGATCGAACGACCGCCCCGCGAGGCACACGGCCTGTCCGCGAGCGCGTTCCAGACCCTCGCCATCCTCGACGGCGCCGGCGAGCCACTCCCCGGGCATGTGATCGCTGAGCGACTGCTGGTCAGCAGCGCCAGCATGACCTCGCTGGTCGACACCCTCGAACGCCGCGGTCTGGTCGAACGTCGCCCGCACCCCACGGACCGGCGCAAGGTTCTGATTCACCTCACTCCCGACGCGCAACGGGTAGTCGATCAGCAGCTGCCGGCCATCCACGCGGTCATCGCCCAGGCGATCAGCACCCTGCCCGAGTCCGACCGCGAGCACTTGCTCAGCTCGCTGACGACGATCCGGGCCCGGCTGAGCCTCTTGGCGGGCCAGCCACTGCCGCCCGCGAAAGCCCGGCGGAGGCGCCGCGCGGAAAGTACCGACCGGTCCGCGCGATAACGGGCCGCCACTCGCCATCCTGCAGGCAGGGCGCGAGCCTGGCGGCATGTCACCCAGGGATCGCGAAGGTTGCCGAGATGTGGGCTGCTCCAGGGCACGGTCGGCCACAGCGGCCAGGTCATCACGCAGTGATCGAGGCGCTGTATCAGCTCTGACACCTTGCTCACCATCGAAGCGACGATCAAGCTATGACGCCCGGCAGCGGTAACACTGCTCGCCGCCACCGCGAGGGGAGAAGTGACGGACCCGAAAGTCCGCCGTTGGTGGATAACCTGGCCGGGCCACCCATCCGATCTGACCTAGAGCAGTTGCTCGTCACATCGTGACGGCAACGTTGATGATGTAGACGGTCGCCGCGTCCTCATCCACCTCGTGCAGGATCCGGATACCGGGCAAGCGGAGACGGTAGAATCCCGCTGCCTCCCCACGCCACCGCCTGATCAGGATGCGGTTGATCCGCCAGCACCGTCAGCGCCCGCCTGATCGAGGCAAAGGCCTCCTTATCCTCGGCGCGGATCCGGGCCAGTGCCCGCAGCGCGGTCTCCTGCACGACAACGGTCAGGCTCATCGAGCGCCGTCAGCGTCCACCTGGTCCAGGGCGGCATCGAGGTCAGCCAGCGGGACGCCGCACCTGAGCCGGATCCATCCCAGCGGGATGAGCGCGTATGGCTGCCGAATGGCAGGCCGCATCCGCGGGCTAGCTACGCCGCACGAGCACGAAATGGCCGGGGTATCAAGTGTCCGGGCGGTTGTCGTAGGCCTCGCGGTGGGCGTCGATGTCGGGGTTGTGCTCGATGGCCCAGTTGGCCAGGGCGACCGCATGCGGGATCAAAGTGGTGGCGAGATCGGTGAGTTCGTACTCCACCCGGGGTGGCACCTCGGCGTGCACGGTACGGATCACGAGTCCGTCGCGTTCGAGTTTGCGCAGTGTGAGCGAGAGCATCCGCTGCGAGATACCGGGAATGTGCCGCTGCAGCACGGTGAACCTCAACCGGTGAGTGTGGAGCGTGGCGATGATCAGCAGGGCCCACTTGTCGGCGATGCGGTCGAGTAGCGCCCGGATGGCCCGCCCCTGGTCGCCGCGGATCAAGCAGACGTCCTCGTAGTCAGGCAAGGGCACCTCCCTGATAGCAACGCACACGCGTGTGACTTTTGTAAGCCTCCCAATTCTGATCCACAATGAGGCTACTTACAAGGAGTAACTAAAGGGGCGTGCGCTATGACCGTGGCCTACTGGATCGTCGCCGCGCTGCTAGCGTTGCTCTACCTGTACTCCGGTGGGCTCAAGGTGCTGCGCTCCCCCGATCAGCTGCGGCCGATGATGGGCTGGATAGACACTGTGCCGCTGCGGCTGGTACGAACCATCGGCGTGCTTGAGGTGCTCGGGGCGCTCGGGCTGATCCTGCCCCCGCTGACCGGAATCGCACCGGTCCTAGCCCTCGGGGCCGCGATCGGGCTGGTGCTGATCCAGGTCGGCGGGATTTCTCTTCACCTCAGCCGGGGCGAGGCCAAGGTGATCTGGCTGAACATCGTCCTGCTCGTCCTGGCCGGCGCCGAGATCTGGCTGGCCACCATCTGGCGGTAGCGGGGAGGGCGCCGGAGCTGGCTATGAGCACAGGTTGGGCAGGTCCCGGTGCAGGACCCGACCCGCGGCGATGGATACGTCGAGGAAGCTCATGGCGTTGCCGTTCTGGTAGCGGGCGACCAGAACATACTGGCCTGGCGCCAGATCGAAAGAGAATCGCTGGTTCTCGCCGACGTGCTGGCGGGCGGCGACGGTGGCCGGGAGCTGGAGCCGGGAAGTTCCGGGGCCGTCCGGCTTCCAGGTTTCCCGGCCGCGCAAAGCCGTCACCGTTCCGGCGGCATAGGGCAACCCCTGAATGGGGAGCCCTTCGCACGGGTCGATGTATCCGGTTACCCCGCCGGTGCGGGCCGGCCGCGGGGCAGGCGGGCCGAGGTGGCCGGGGGGCGCCGGGCTGCTTCCGGACAAGGCGACCATCGCGGCGAAGCAATCGCCGACGGCCGCCACGACGATAAGCGCCCCCAGCCTCTTGTTCCACCGCCGCCGCCGGTCATGAGCGCGTATTTCTGCCGTGAGTACCTGCGCCTCGGACGGTGTCTCCGGGCGAGGCCCGGCTGATGGCGGCGCGGCCCTCATGAACCGAGCCTGGCTGGCACCATGCCTGGTGTCAAGGTCGATGTCGCGCTGCTCGTTACCCCGCGCGCGTGGGCAGCCGGTGGGGTGGCGGTGTCAGCGGGGCTGAGCGCAGTCGCGACGTACACCCCGACCATTGCCTCGTTGTGTTTTTGGTGGTTGCATCTGATAATGATGGCATGGATCAGTCTTCGGACCTCATAAGCACCGGTAAGGCGGCAGTGCTGCTCGGGTGCTCGCGTCAGCATGTCGTGGATTTGTGCGAGCAGGGACTACTGAGGTTCGTGTCCGTGGGGTCCCATCGCCGTGTGCGCAGGACAGACGTGACGGCCCTGGTCAGGCCCGTGCTGACCCGTGATCAGGAACGGTCGCTGTGGCTGCACCGCGTGGCGGCAGGGCGGCTGGCGATTGACCCCGACTCTGTGCTTGCCCGGGTGCAGGCGAACCTTGAGCACCTGAGCCGGGTCCATCCCAGCGGGATGAGCGCGGTGTGGCTGGCGGAATGGCAGGCCGTCCTGGCCGAGGGCGAGGATGCGGTATTCACCGTTTTGACGTCCACGGGGCCGCGGGCGATAGAACTGCGGCAGAACAGTCCGTTCGCTGGCGTCCTTAGGCCGGAAGAGCGCGCAGCGGCGCTCGCCGCGTTCCGCGACCACTGGCACAGGGTGCATGCGGCATGACCCGCGAGCAGCTTGAGCACATCCTGCGGGCCGCAGCACAGATTGCCGCCGAGCGCGACGTCCTCGTCATCGGCAGCCAGTCGCTTCTCGGCACCTTCGCCGAGGACAGTCTGCCGCATGAGGCGACGGCTTCAATCGAGGCAGACGTTGCGTTTTTTGACGATCCGGACGACGCCAAGGCGGACCTCGTAGACGGGGCCATTGGCGAGCTCTCCGAATTCCATGAAGCATTCGGGATCTATGCTCAGGGCGTCAGCGTCACCACTGCCGTTCTCCCGACAGGATGGCAGGAACGCGTTGTCCCGTTCGCCACACTCGCGACCGCTCCTGGTCGGGGGCTATGCCTAGACCCGCACGACTGCGTCATCTCCAAGCTTGTAGCGAACCGCGAGAAAGATCTGGCCTTCGCGAATGCCCTGGTACGCGAAGGACTTATCGACCTCGACATACTCGCTGACCGTCTCAACACGATTGCCGCACACCCGATGGTGATCCAGCTCATCCGCGATTGGATAGCCGCCCGCCGCGAAGATCCGGCCTGAAGTCCCCTCCAGCCGGGTGCGCGAGGCCAGCCTCAAGGCTAGTGACGGGTAAGGGCTGTCCCATGCGTTCGGCTTATCCAGCTGATCGCCTGAGACCGGCTAATCCAGGACAATATCGTCGTCAGGTGTGCCCAGATCCTCGATGCGGTAGGTAATGCTGGACAACGGAAGATTCCGCACGAAGAACACCCGGGACGGGATACCGTCTGATCCCGCGGGCGACGACGTTTCGGTTATGCCGGTGCCGCTAAAGCAGAGCCAGCTTATTCCCAGCACTTCTTCGAGGAGCCGGTAGCCGCGTTCGCCGGTCGTAACGCGTTCATACCAGAAGTTCTGATCGCCGGAGTAATAGTCGCGGGGCGGACGTCCGAGCCCGGCGAGTTCTTCGTCCGTGGCCGTAAAGCATGCCGCTCGCCTGGGATCTGACAGGATCCGGAAGGCAGCCTTCCAAGTCGCCGGCATCAGGTCCATCTTCCGGCGGTTCAGTTCCGCCACTTCAAAGGTCAGGGCTAGCCACCCGACGCTGGAGTTAGCCACTCGCTCGAACGCGTCACCGATCCACAGATTGGACAGCATCTGCCGCAGGGTGCGGTGCCGCTGCTCTTCGTAGTCGCCGACGAACACATACTTACGGCTGGGCATGCCGAGCAGGCCATCGCGGTCAAGACCCGCCCGCGGGACCAGGCGGACGGCCTGATCCACTGGCGCCCGGCTGTTGTACCGGCTCTGGATCTCCTCCGCCGACATGGCCAGGTACTGCTGCAGCGTAGTCGTGAGCCGCTGCGCAACCTGTGGCAGGCCGCCAGCCTCTGGTACCGAAATACTTTGCTTGAGGCGCAGGCCATAGGGCATGCGGACTTCTTCGGCAACGCCGTCAAGGATAATCGGCACGACCTGGCGCGGACTACCGGCACGACGGGACATATCAATCGCCGCGGCTATCTCTTCCCGCTCATAGTAGGCAGCATCCGTGCCGGAGGAGATCAGCACCAATGTCACGGCGGTCTCGTCAAGCGCGGCGGATATCCTGCGACTCCAGTCATCGCCAGGCATCAGGCTGCGCTGGTCAAGGAACACTCTGAACGGCGGCCTCAGCAGGTCATACAAGGTCTCAGCGGCGGCTCTATCGGAAGCCGCGTACGCGATAAAGAAATCCCACCGGTCTTCCCGCGCCACACCCAGCAGCCTCCCCGGAATCTGCCACCAGCGATCGAAGTCCCACCGACGCGCAGCCTCAAGTCAAGCAGGACGGCGCGTCCCTGTCGACACTCGCCGACGGCCGCGCCGCCCCGGGCGCGGGCCGCGGTCAGCCGTCAGTACGGCCCGGTTGGGGGTGCGGGGTAGGCGACCGGGACCCGGTGATCTCATCGCGGTAGGCGGTCAGCGACCTCGACCCGCTGGCGAGCACGGTCGAGACCAGGGCGCGCACCGCCGGGCGCTGGCCAGTTCGCGGGTTGGTCAGCAGGACCAAGTCGATGGTGCCTAGTTCGGGCAGCCGGTGCCCGGGACCGAGGGTGGTGAGCTGGGCCGGGACCAGGCTGGCGGCGAGCGCCGAGATACCGGTGCCCGCGGCCACGGCCGCGATGAGGCCGTTGACGCCGCGGCAGACGCAGACGCTGCGGAACGGCAGCCGGGCCCGGTTCAGGGCCCGGCGTATCTCGGTACGCGAGAGGCTGGGCGGAGGGTAGACGACGAGCGGCAGGGGCCTGGTCAGGTCGACCCTGGTGGACGGCGTTCCGACCCAGACCAGGCGCTCCCGTTTGACCAGCTGGCCGCGTTCCTCGCCGCTCGGGCGCTTGCCGATGAACACGTCGAGCTTGCGATCCTCCAGGCGCTGGTGCAGCAGGCCGCTCTGGTCGACCGTCAGGTCGAAATCGACGAGCGGGTTGTCCCGGCGGAAGTCGCGCAGGATCTGGGGCAGGCGGGTGAGGGCGAGGTCGTCCGAGATGCCGATGCGGAGCCGGCCGCGCGGCCGGGAGCCGCGGAAATAGGCGGCCGCCTGCTCGCTGGCGGCCAGGATGTTACGCGCGAATCCGGTCATCGCCTCGCCGTCGGCGGTCAGCGAAACCGAGTGCGTGTCCCGCAGCACCAGCGTCCGGCCGACCTGCTCCTCCAGGCGGCGGATGTGCTGGCTGACCGTCGGCTGCTGGATGCCGAGCCGGGCCGCGGCCCGGCTGAAGCTGCCGGTCTGCTCGACGGCGAGAAAGGTCTCCAGGAGCCGGGGATCGTAGCCGTTCATAAGGTTTAACAATAACTGTTATGTAGGTAATTACCTTTCGCTATAAGCAGGTCCGGGCCGAGAATAACGAGGGACAGCCGCCGACAGGAAGGCCCGTCAGTGATCAGCGCCGAGGCAATTCGGCAACCGAGAGGCGCCTTCGCCGCTCTCACCTCGCGCAGCTACCGGATCTACCTCGGCGGTCAGAGCCTGGCCAACACCGGGACCTGGATGCAGAGCATCGCCCAGGACTGGCTGGTCTACGACCTGACGCACAGCTCGACCTGCGTCGGCGTGACGATGGCGCTGCAGTTCCTGCCGATACTCACGCTCGGCCTGTACACCGGCGGGGTGGCCGACCGGCTGCCGAAGCGGCGCATCCTGCTGACCACCCAGACACTGAACGCCGCCGCCACCGCAGCGCTGGCCGTCATCACGATCGCCGGCGCGGTACGCGCGGCCGACGTCTACGCGTTCGCGCTGCTGAGCGGGCTGATCTTCGCCTTCGACGCGCCGGCCAGGCAGGCGTTCGTGGCCGAGGTGGTGCCGCCCAGCCGGCTCCGCGCCGCGATCGCCCTGAACGCCGCGGTGTTCCAGGCGACCCGGCTCATCGGCCCGGCCGTCGCCGCCCTGCTTATCGCCAGCGTGGGCACCGGATGGGTATTCGCGGTCAACGTCGCCTGCTACGCCGGGCCGGTCATCGGCCTGCTGCGGCTGCGGCCGTCCGATCTTCGTCCCGCTCCCGCGGCCCGCCGCGAACCCGGAGCGCTGCGCGCGACGGCCAGGTACCTGCGCCAGCATCCGGACGTCGTGCGGACGATCTTCCTGGTCGGGATGTTCGGCACGTTCGGCCTCAACTTCCCGATCGTCCTGACGGCGATGGCGAAGTCGACGTTCCATGGCGACGCCACCACCTACGGCCTGTTCAACATCGCCCTGGCCATCGGGTCGGCGACCGGCGCGCTGTTCGCCGGGGCCGCCGCCCGGCCGCGGCCGGGCATGATCGTGGGTTCGGCGGCCGGGTTCGGCCTCCTCGAGGTGGCCGCGGCGCTGGCACCGCGGCTGGCGCTGTTTCTCGTCCTGCTGGGCGCCATGGGCCTGGCCAACCTCGCGTTCCAGTCCATGGCGAACGCGTCGGTCCAGCTCGCCGTCGATCCCGGGCTGCGCGGCCGCGTGATGGGCCTGTACATGCTGGCGTTCATCGGCGGCACACCGATCGGCGCGCCGCTGATCGGCGTGCTCACCAGCCAATTCGGCGCGCGGGCCGGCATGACCGTCTGCGGTGCGGTGCCGTTGCTGACCGCCTTCGTGGTGGCCGCGGCCTCGGCGCGCCGGCGGCGCACTGAGGGCAGGGCCGCGGGAGTGCAGGCCGGCCACCTGCGGCCCGGCGTTACGAGCTGACCTGCGCCTCGTCGAACGCCACAGGCGGCTGGGGCGACGGCATTTACGCGGGCCTGGCCGCGCTGTCCGGCCTGGTGTTCTGGTACGCCATCAGCGCTACCCGGGCCATGGCCATGAGGCCACAATGCCGCTGGCAGCGGTCGCTCCTTCCACCGGGCGTCAAGATCGGGGAGTATCCGGGGTTACGGGAGGATTTTGGGGTACCGGGATGCACCTGCGAACTCCCCGGGGCCCCAATGCTCCCGGGTTAACGGTCCCGGGGGCGAGACGGCTGAGTCAGGAGGGTCTACCGGTACCACGGCGGTCGCGTGGGGCTCGCCTAGTGCGGTGGATCCGGGCTCCGCGGCGGATCCGGCGTATCCCGCTCCCCCCGATCCACCACCAGGCCGCCACCAGGCCCGAATCCACCACCGAAAGCCGCCAGCAAACCCCGATAAAACGGATAAAACGGATAGCGCGGCGGCTGTAACCGGCCGATGGCGGACGCGGCTACTCGACCGACGCTCCCTAGCCCGCGACAGCTACGCGGCAGCCCGCGACAGCTACGCGGCAGCCCCAAGCCCAAGCCCCTACGTGAACACGGACCCGGCTGAAACGTGAACGCCCCTCGTGGGTACCGGGCTGACTCGACACTGCGACCTGCTCATTCTCGATTTATTAGAGCTGAATCTGCGCACTAATCTGGGCCGTAGGCTGGCGCGGTGACCTACCTGCCGCCGGTCGTCCGTTATCTTGCCGGACGTCTGGGCGACCTTGGCTGGGTGACCGATCTGCTGGTGGCCGGTTCCCTGGCCACGGGGGATTACGTCCCTGGTGTCAGTGATCTCGACCTGGTTGCCCTGACGGGAGGCCCGGTCGGCCCGGAGCGCCAGGAGATCCTGGCCAGCCTGCACCGCGAGCTGGACCAGGGGGCCGCTCAGGGACTGGACCTGGGCTGCGTGTACGTGGATGCGGGCAGGCTGGCTGACCTCAGGGCGCTGCACCCGACGTGGACCCATGGCTCGCTTGTCCAGCGCATCCTGTCGGGGGTGACGCGAGCCGAGCTCGTCCGGCACGGCTTCGCCGTCCTGGGCCGCCCGCCAGCCGCTGTGCTGCCGGAGATGACCGACGATGACGTCCGCCGCGCTGCGCGCGCGGAGTTGTGCGGGTACTGGGCGCGCGCCGCGGGCCGGCCGCTGTGGTGGCTGAGCCCGGTGATCGCGGACCTGGGGCTGACGTCGATGGCACGCGGCCGCCACGCCCTGCAGACGGGCCAGCTGCTGACCAAGTCACAGGCGATAGAGCAGGCGCACGCGCCGGCCTGGCTGAAAGACCAGCTCCGCGCCCGGCGGCAGGGCCAGCGGGTGGCCTCGCCGCGGGCCCGGACAGCGCTGATCGCATGGCGGGATGCGCGCCGCACCGTGGCCCGCGCATGCCGCAGGCCGCCAGCCTGAACAGGGTGCTGATCCCGGCGAGCTCGCCGTCGGTCGCCTGTGGAATATTGGGCGCATGACGGCGTGGCGGGACGTCGAGCGCGCGGAACCTGAGTTCGCGCAGCGCGTGCGCGGGCTCTTCGACGGTCGCAGGCACAAGACGATTGCCACCTTGCGAGCCGACGGGTCGCCCCGGATCTCCGGCATCGAGGTGGCCTTCGAGGACGGCGAGGTCGCCTTCGGCTCGATGCCGAACGCGCGCAAGGGCGCGGATCTGGGCCGGGATCCCCGGTTCGCACTGCACAGCGCCACGATCGACCCGGTCGAGGGCGCGGAAGCGCAGTGGCCGGGTGAGGCGAAGATCTCCGGCCGGGCCATCGATGCGAGGCCGCTCACGGAGGGATCCGACGGCGACCGCTTCTACGCCGACATCGCCGAGGTCGTGCACACCCACCTCAACGAGAAGGCCACGATGCTCGTCGTTGAGTGGTGGACCCCCACCCACGGGCTGCGCAGGATCGAGCGCGAGTAATCCTCGGCCGGGGGCAGCCCGCAGCCGGCTTCGCCAGGACCGGGACCGCGGCACTGGGTGGCTCGTGGTGTGCGCGGTCGCCGTTAGTTGTGCACGGTCGCCGTTAGTGAGGACACCGGGTCAAATCCCTCATGGGCCCGCCTGTCAACCCCTGATACGGCAGAATGAGCCCTGCCAGCAAGGCGGCCGGGCAACTAGTGCGGCATCTCCCGTTGCCTGATGCGACTCATGGCGAGGATTCTGCGTGACAAACGGGAACGAAACCGTGTGGCCTGGCGCGAGCCAGATCGACGCGGACGGCGGTGCCGTCGCGGCTGGGTCCCGCCCCGGCCGCCTCGAGCGGCCCATCGGGGCCACCGTTGACTCGCCGCGCAGGAAGTGGCTGTTCGCGCTGCTGCTGGTGGCCGGCTGGCTAGTCCAGGCCGGGCTGCGCGCGTGGTTTAGCCGCGCGCAGGTGGTGCCGCTGGACAATCCCGACGAAACCGCGTACCTGATCGCGGCGCGGGTCCTCGCGGGCGGCCCAGGAGCCGATTTCTCCGGCGCCACGCTGTACCAGGGCGGCTACCCGCTTCTGATCACGCCGGTGTACTGGTTCACCAGCAGCCCCGCCGCCGTGTATCACGCCGTGCTGCTGATCAATGCGGCGGTCAGCGCCGCCGTGATGCCGCTCGGCTACCTGGTCTGCCGCCGGCTCGGGCTCGGCCGCCCGGCCGCCTACGGCGTGGCCATGATCGCGGCGCTGCTGCCCGCCGGGTTCTTCTACAGCGAGTACGCGATCGCCGACGCGATTTTCCCGGTCGTCACGCTGGCCTGGCTGCTGGCCATCCACAGCTGGCTGGTGGCCACCTCGCCGCGGGCGCGGTACGCGGCGGCCATCGGTTCCGCCGTCCTGTCCGGCTACGCCTACGCGGTGCATTCCCGGGGCCTGGTGCTGCTGGCCGGCTTCGCCGCCGTGGCCGTATTCGTCGCCTGGCGCCGGCCCGCCGCCCGCGGCAGCGTGGCCGCGGGCGCGCTGACCGCGGTGGTGACCGCCGGCGCGGGCTGGGCTCTGGACCGCTATCTGGTCTCTGCCCTTTACCCGGAGGGCGCGCGCAGCCTTTCCGGCCAGCTAACGAGCACGCTGGTAAGCAGGTACGGGGCCATCCACGTGGCCGAGCTGGCAGGCGGCCAGTTGTGGCGGCTGGTGCTGGACAGCTGGGGCATCGCCGGGATCGGCCTGGTCGCCGCGGTAGCCGTCGCCGCGCGGGGAGGCCTGGGAGGGCTTTGGGGGTCGTCCCCCCTGGCCGGTACCGCGCGCCGCGGCGTACCGGCCGACCTGCGGATCATGGCATCGCTGTCGGTCGGGATCACCGTCCTGATCGCCTGCGCCGCGTCGGCCGGCCTGGGCCCGCATCAGCCGTCGAGCTGGGCTTCCGGACGTTACCTGGACGGCATGATCGTCACGTTTTTCCTGGTCGGCGCGGTGGTGCTGCTGCGGGCGGCGACCCGGCCGATGCTCGCCCTCGCCGCCTGCGTCGCAGGCCTCACGATGGTGGCCGCCTTGACGGTGGCCGTGTACGCCGGAACGTCCCTGCCCACCGGGCCAGGCAGGACGTTCAACGACGGCATGCCTGCCGTGCTGACCCAGGACTGGAGCCAGGCCAGCGTCCTGGTCGCCACGGCGGCAGCGCTGGCCCTGCTCCTGTTGTGGGTCGTGTTCGCGCTCCTCGCGCGCCGCATGCGGGTCCTGACTTGCGTCTTGGGCGCCGCGGCAGCGGCGCTGAGCCTGGTGGCCGTGGCCCAGCTCACGGCCCATGGCTCGCGGGCCGACAGCGCGTGGGCCAAGGCGATGGGCATCAGGGAGATGGCGGCGGCCGGCGGGCTGAAGCCGGGTGAGCAGATCGCCGTCGCCTCCGACCTCAACGGGATTGTGCGGGTCGCGCAGGCGTTCGAGGTGCCGTCGACGCAGGTGCAGCCCTTCAATCCGTTTTGCCAGCCGCCGCCGGCCGGCGTGACCGTGATCGATGCGGCCTGGCCGGCCGGACAACCCGCCCAGGCGAGCTGGCCGGACGCCCCGGCCGGCTGGCGGCTCGTCGCAGCCAACCGGTTCGGCAGCTGGGTCGTCTGGCGCAGGTCAACGGGGACAGCGGCACCGGGGATGATGGAGGCTGACCAGTGCAGGCACCCCAACGAACAGGTATCGCTGGCCGCCCTGGATCCGTCGGGTCAGACGTGACTCATCGTGGGCCGAAGCGGAACGGAGCCAGCTAACTGCCCACGACACTGGCTACCCGCCGGCCCCCGGATCGCGCGGGCCCCGAAGGCAGCGCAGCGATCCGGTGCCGGGCCAGGTGCGGCGGCGTGCACGTCGGCTTGTCCTTGTACACGAAGGCCCGCCGCAGCTGCGGGTAAGGCGCCCCGGCGAAGTTACGTCTCATGATGGCCAGCTCGGCGGCCCGGTAACCGGCCAGCCGCCGCTGGCCGCTGCCCCGGGCGAGCCACCGCTCCTTGGCGGCCAGCCGCGCCGCGTAATCGGGACTGCGGGCCAGCCCCTCGGCCAGGACCGCGACCTGCGCGCGGTACCCGGCCGGATCACCCGCAATCACCCGGTCGACCAGCCCCGAGTGCAGCGCCGACGCGGAACTGACCGGCAGGCACCCCTCGGTCAGCCGGGCCGCCTGCCGTGCGCCGACTCGCCGCGGCAGCGTGTAGGTCCAGTACTCCGAGCCGTGCAGGCCCATCAGCCGGTAGTGCGGGTTCAGCACCGCGCCGCCCCGGCACCAGACCTGGTCGGCGGCCAGCGCGAGCATCAGCCCGCCGGCCGCGGCGTTACCCGCCAGCGCCGCCACGGTGAGCTGGCCGGTGCTGGTCAGGATCGCCTCGGCCAGGTCATCGATGGCGTTGATGTTCCGCCAGGACTCTTCGGCCGGATCGTCGGCGGCCTCGATCATGTTCAGGTCGATGCCGTTGCCGAAGAAGTCCCGGGGGCCGCCGAGCACGATCACCTTCACCGGGCGCCCCTGGGCGTGCCGGTAGGCGGCGAGCAGGCGGCGGCACTGCCCGGTACTCATCGCCCCGCCGGGGAAGCAGAACTCCAGGTAGCCGACGTCGCCGGACTCGCGGTAGCGGATCTGCCGGTACGTGCGCCGGCCCGGCGCCGTCACCAGCGGGGCCGGGACCTGCGGCACACCCGCCAGGGATCCGCTCAGCACCCGCGTAGCCGGCAGCTTAAAGGTGCCCGGCCCGCCCGGCGCCGGGCGGCGGCGCAGCCGCGGGATCCAGACCGCTCCGTCCGTGGTCGCCCGGCAGATGGCGCCGTCCCGCTGCGCGAGGATCGTCCCGGGCGTCCCGCGCAGGTCGTCTTCGGGATACCCGCCGACCAGGTAGTACTCGGCGTCGCCGAGCACGTCCAGGACGCCGGGGCTGGAGTCAGCCGCCCACAGCTTGGCCAGCACCGCGGACGTCGGCTCGGCGGGCCAGTCGATCCTGCGGTCGGCCTGCCGGCATGGCGGCCGCCCCCGCCCGAACACGCCGGGCCGGCCGTAGTCCAGCGGCTCCGGCCGGAACCGGCCTCCCGCGAACCGGCTCACGGCCAGCAGCACCGCCCCCGCCGCGGCATCCGCCACCTCGGTCCGGTACACCGAGCTCTTCGAGCCGCCCGGCATGGTGAACTCCGCGCTGGCCCAGATATCCCCCGCGTCCATCTCCGCGTTCGCCTGCAGCACGGTGACACCCCACCGCCCGGCCCCGCTCATGACCGCCCAGTCCAGCGAGGACGGTCCCCGGTCACCCACCGGTCCCGGGTGCACGATCAGACACGTCCGGGCCGACCAGATGTCCGCCGGAATCGCCGTGGTCAGCATCGGCGCGATGACAAGATCCGGGTCAAAACGCCCGACCCCGTCCCGCAGCACCGCATCCCCCAGCGCCAGCTCGACCGACACCTCATGCCCGCCGTCCGCCAGCTCCGCGTGCACCCGCTGCGTCATGCTGTTGTACCCGCTGGCAATCAGCAAGATCCGCATCAGCGTTCCCCCTCCGCTGGCCGAACCGAAAAATCCCCGTACGCGGCCATACCGTCCCCACGGCGGCCCCGCGGTATGCCTGCGTAATACGGTGCCTGCCAGCGCGGCCCTGATGCTACACCACCGCGTCTAAATACCGCGGGCCGCCGTCCTCAGGCAGTACAGAGCACGAAGGACGATCATTATTAATGCCGAACGGGCAGTACTGCGTGCCCCCGCACCTCGCCGGCCGCCCAGGAGCGGGACATCGCGAACATCACCTGGATCCAGGGCCGGGCCGAGGATCTTCCCGCGGTGGCCTGCGCGAATACGGCCATGTTCCGCGTCCGCCCACAGGTTAGGTGCGGCCAGCCCACACGCCCGGAGATCCCCCACGCGATTGCGCGGGACGTTTCCGCGGACGCCAGACACGCCCGCCCTGGTCGTAGCCCGCGCGCGATGCCCCCCTGACCCGGCCCCGCCAGGAGACGATCGCCACGGGCCGCACCAGCACGGCGACGAGCAGGCCGACCGGATCGTCGCGCAGTGGGATGGTGACGGCGAGACTGGGCAGGAGCCCGGTCGCCAGCAGCCCCGCGACCCGCCGGCCCACGGGGCTGCGTACGCACGTGACGGCTACTGCGACCGCGATCGCCAGGACGCCCAGCAGGGGGAAGGCAAGATCTCCCATTGGCGCGGCCGGGTCCGCCAGCTGAACGATCGAGGGGAACCCGAAGCCCGCGGACAGGCCCGCGATCATCAGGCAGGCCCGCCGCCACCCCACGATCGCCAGGCCACGCCGCGGGCCGGGAGAGAAGACGAGCGAGCTAGCCGCCAGGCTGGCCAGTACGACAGGGACGTCAACCGTGCCCGCGAACTGGAAAAGCCCTCCGGGAAAGGTATGGCCCTGCTGATAGATAAAGGTCACCAGGGCCAGCAGGGCCAGCAGGGCCAGCAGGGCCAGCGCCTTGTCCAGGCGCATCTCCTTCACGAACTGATACGGCGACCGGCCGGTAACTTCGCGGAAGAGGTGCGCGAACGCAGACGGGCTCAGGCTGACCTGCTCGGCCATGTCGGCCACGGTCAGCGGCTCCGTCAGATTCCCTCGCACGTACTCAAGAACCGCCGATACCGGGTTGCTCGCGGACTCCGCCGCGGCGATGGCCAGCAGCCGGGCGTACTGCTCGCGTTGCAGCACCCGGTACACCATTTCCTTGACGTACATGGGGGCCAGCACCCGGCGGTCAGCGCCGGTTTCGATGGAGCGCAGGAAGCGCAGCACCGCGCCAGCCAGCTCCTGGTCCAGCGCCGACACGAACGCGGGCGGGTCCGGGGGCTCATTCTCGGCACCGTGCTGACGGAACGCAGTGGTGCGCCGTTCGATCATGTCGCTCGTGACCTGGCGCACCACCGACGGGTCAATCTGCAGGACAAAGGAGAGGAACGGCTTGGCCGGTGTCGCCTCCAGGATCTCGGCCTGGAAGTGCAGGTGGCTGTTGAGCACGAGATAGCGGAACGGGTCGTAGGTGTACGTCGCGCCGTCGACGGTAACCGCCTTGCGTCCTTGGGCGACGATTCACAGGGACAGCGACCGGATCTCTTCCCAGCTCGGGCCGATCGGCGAGGTGAACCGGTAAATGGTCAAGCCCGGCCAGGCGCCAGTGTTGCCGCCGTCGCGCGGGGCCCGGTCAGTCCAAGGGGTGGACGACCCCCGTAACCACAGGCTCCTGGGAGTAGTCATGCCCGTCATCACCGTCGGCACCCGGGCGCTACTCGTTGAGGATTTGCTCCCTCAGGATGTCTGCGTGCCCGCCGTGCTGGGCGAGTTCGCGCAGTACGTGGAGGTACACCCAGCGCAGCGGGAGCGGGCCGCGCCAGTAGCCGTAGACCCAGTCGTCCAGCCCCAGGGATGACGTCGCACGCCGTGATGACTCGCATGCCTCGCGGTGTGCTTGCCGGACGCTGGCGATGGTGTCGTCGTCATGAAGAATGAACGACTCGCCCGAGATCGCGGGGATACCGATGTCAGCACGTGACCGGCCTGTGACAGCTTCGTCAAACCAGACCTTCTCAAGGAAGGTCGCGTGCTTGACCAGGCCCAGCAATGTGGTCCGGGAAGGCACCAGCGACTGGCGCGCCTGCTCCTCCGTCAGCCCGTCCAGGCAGCGATCGAGTTGACCGCGGTGCTCGTCGAGGAACGCCTCAAACTGGGCACGGGCTGGCTGATTGATGACATCCTCAGCGAACGTCGCTGGAAGGGAGGGCATAAGCGAAGCATTTCAAGAGCGCCGCCCACGAGCAAACTACCAGCGGCCTTGGCCGCCTCGCCGCGCCCGAATCCGGATTTCGGGCGCGGCTTCGATGAGTCGGCGGCTACCAGAGGGACTGGGCGATTGAGCCACAGTGCAGCGTCTGCATCTCACAGCTTGCGAGCATCTCCACCATCGCGCCGAAGTCACTCCAGGACTCCTGGGTGAGGCGCTAGTGATCCTCGATCCCCGCTGGCGACGAGTAGACCTCACTGAGGAGCCGAGCGGTGAGGCCATCCACGAGATCGGCCACGGCGGACACCACGTGCTCACAGTTGTCGAGCACGAGCAAGACATCACGTTCGGCCAGCCAGCCGGTGAGCGCATCCTGGTAAGACTGACCGCCGGACCTCAGCATCCCGACCTGCGCGGCCACCTCTCCCGCGATGTGCTCGGCCGACCGCAAGGAGGCCAGCCAGACGACGAACACAGCGTCGGGAAACTGGGCCGCCGACGCCGCCGCCACGGCCTGCGCCAGCGCCGTCTTGCCCACGCCACCCGGGCCAGTCACCGTGGTCAACGGGGTCGACGCGACGCTCTCGATCACCTCGGCTAGCTCGCGGTCCCTCCCCACCAGCCGACGCGGGCGCAACGCCGTTGCGCGATGGCTCCCCTGCTGGGCGCCAACCTGTCCGTCACTGGTCCCGCCGGAGGTCACGCCCGCAGTCTCGCAGGCCTGCCCGGCCCGGGCAAGGCGCCTGGCGCTGGCCGATTTGCCGCTTCTGGCAACCTTGAGACCCTGCCAGGCGGGGCGAGGCGGAGCACGGTGAGAGCCGGCGAGTACAAGGTGACACCAGGCGCGGAGGGTGGCCGCGTCCGCGGACCCGCGCGGGTCGCCTGCGTCGCAGCCCCCATGACCCCTCTTGCCGTCGAGTGCCAGGCCCGCGATGCCGCGGCTGCGGGGGAAGCAGCCCGGGCGATCATCAGGCGGACCGCCGCATTCACCGGCCGGATCGGCATCCGTGACATTAAGGTCGCTCGGGTGGCACCCGCTGGTTCGCAGTCCGGGTCTGGACCGCCCGGGTCCCTGCCGCGGGTTGCCAACAGGCAGCCACGGTCTGCCTGATGGGCTACCGCTGGCGGGATTGCCGCGGCCGAACTCTGTTCTAGGGCGGCTCGGAACAAGGCTTGTCTCGCGAACCGGTTTTGGCCGCTGCGATCGCGCGGTCGCTAGCGCCGGTCAAGCTGAGCCTGGTCCATGCCGCGGCACGGTCCGCGTGTTGATCGCGGCGCTGTCGCGTTCATGCGGGCTCCTCGGGCACTCCTTGTTGGCCGCCGGGCTGGCGGTCGTGTTGCTGGCCAGCCTGGAAGCCGTAGTCGGGACCAGAGCTCAGCCAGAGCGAGAGCTGGACGGGTTCCAGGGTCCGGTTCACGGTGCTGAGCAGGTCAGCGCGGACCGCACCGAGGTCGACCTTCCCCTGCAGCCGGGCGGCGAATGCGCCCACCGTCCGGCCGGCGTCGTAGCGGGCCCGGTTGAACCTCCGGTCGGCGGCCTGCTGGACCCGGCTGCGCAGCGGGCTGAACAGCGCCGCGGCGGCCAGGGCGGATATCGCGACCGCCACCGGGGAGGAAAACGACAGCACCTGGGTGGCGAGCAGGACGAGTCCCGCGTACACCGCCACCAGCAGCCCGGTCACAATGGCGTAGGACACGGTCCGGCTGATGATCCGGTCGATGTCGTAGAGCTGGTGCTTGAGGATGGCGGCGGCGATCGCGGCCGGGATGCCGAAGAGCGGGACGACCGCCGACAGGCTGCTGGCCACGTCGTTCAGGCCGGGCTGGCCGGCC
>Ga0302325_10007271_pt1 | contig 24619 bp, 20 predicted proteins | sample Palsa_T0_2_FD_201948 | JGI IMG/M metagenome (GOLD analysis project Ga0302325, IMG submission 201948) | Peat permafrost microbial communities from Stordalen Mire near Abisko, Sweden - Palsa_T0_2 | ecosystem: Environmental > Terrestrial > Soil > Palsa > Peat permafrost | place: Sweden: Abisko... | reverse complement strand
CCTTGATCGCCGCCTTGGCGGCCATGGTGTTGAACGTAATGATCTGCGCGACCTGCTCGCGGCCGTATTTGCGGGTGACGTACTCGATCACCTCGCTGCGGCGGTTCATGCAAAAGTCCACGTCGATATCGGGCATGGAGACGCGCTCTGGATTGAGAAAACGCTCGAAGAGAAGAGCGTTCTGGAGCGGGTCGACGTTGGTGATCTCCATGACGTAGGCGACCAGCGAGCCGGCGGCTGAACCGCGGCCAGGGCCGACAGGAATGCCCTGCTCGCGACCGTAGCGAATGAAGTCCCAGACGATGAGGAAGTAGCCGGCGTACTTCATCTGCTTGATGATGTCGATTTCGCGCTGGAGACGGGCTTCGTACTCATGCAGCGGATGGCGAAGCTGGCCCCGCGATTCGAGGTGATGGATCGCCGTGGCGAGGCGCTTGCGATAGCCTGCACGGCAGATCTCTTCGAAGAAGCTGTCAATCGTATGGCCTTCGGGGACGGCGAACTCAGGGAAGGGATTGTCGACCTTGTTGAGCTTGAGGTTGCAGCGCTCGGAAATGGCCTGCGTGCGCTGCAAAATGTCCAGCCGATCGGGGAAAAGCTTCGCCATCTGATCGGCGGATTTGACGAAGAATTGATCGCCATCGAAGCGGAAGCGCTCCTTGTCCTGGACCTTCGCTCCCGTCTGAACGCACAGCATCGTGTCATGCGCAGTGTGGTCATCTTCGCAGAGGTAGTGTGAATCGTTGGTCGCTACCAGGGGAATATCCAGCTCACGCTCGAGCTTGAACATATCGGCATGAATGCGCTTTTCCTGTTCGAGGCCCTGATCCTGAATCTCCAGATAGAAATTGCCTTTGCCGAAGATGTCCTGGTACTGAAGCGCAGATGCGCGAGCACCAGCATAATCACCTTTGAGAAGATGTTCGCTAAACTCACCCGACAGGCAGCCTGAGAAGCCTATGAGACCTTTAGCATGAGTGGCAAGAAACTGCTTGCTGATACGCGGCTTTTTGTAGAAGCCGTGCACGGACGCTTCAGAGGTAATGCGAATCAGATTGCGATAACCCTCTTCGCTTTCGGCAAGCACAAGCAGGTGGTTGTACTTGTCTCCGCTGGGGTCGGCGCGATGATCTTCCTTCTTGCAGACGTAGAGTTCGCAGCCGAGGATGGGCTTGATGCCTTTTTTCTTGGCGGCGTCGAAGAAGTGGACAGCGCCGTAGATGTTGCCATGATCGGTCATGGCTACGGACTTCTGGCCGATGGAGGCGACGCGCTCGACCAGTTTGTCAACGTCGCAGGCTCCGTCGAGGAGGGAGTAGTCGGTGTGCAGATGAAGGTGCGTGAATTCGGCCATGGTCTGGCTCAATTTTAGGCGTTCTCAAGAGCGGTGGTCGCGCGCGTTGTTATGGGGATTGAGGAAAACGCGGGACGAAACTGGCTGGATGCTGCCTCAGTGCTTGTTAGCCCTGAGCGGGAATCGCTTTGATTCAACGGGGCGGGCACGACCAAGTGCTGCCATTTTGGGAGTATGATTTCGGTGCAATCCAAAAAGGGAAACTATACATGCGAATCGTCTTGAGAATACTTTCAGTCCTGCTGATTGTCGTTGGTATTATCTGGATATTGCAGGGGATCAATGTTCTGCCGGGTAGCTTTATGACCGGGCAGATTCGGTGGGCTTACTACGGTAGCGGCACGGCGGTTGCTGGACTGGTGATTCTGCTGTTGACAAGACAGCGGGGCTGATACGGCTGGATTGCTGTTGTTGAAAACGGTTTTGAGGCATCGACCGATCCAGGCGCGGAAATTTGCGGTTGTCTCGCCTTAGATGTAGATTTGTGTAATATCCCCGTAACCCATTGCAACAGAACGACGTCTACCTCAGGTTACTGTCCAAAATTGACCATATCTGGGCTGCGTAAGCGGGCTCTAATCGAGTCCGTGCGTCACCCAAAAAGGATTTTCCAATGAACCCTGAGTGTCCGCGGTGCGAATCTAAGTCGAGTCGTCGCCGGGCTAGGAACAAATCCCTGAGAGACCGATTCATGTACTTCTTTGGAATGTTTCCCTGGGAGTGCATCGACTGCCACAAGGGATTTTTCAGCAGCAAGCGATACTCGCGCTCGAAACGCCACGCTCAAGGCGAAATATACACAGGCACCCCGGCCGAGCCGAGTGTGAAACCTGGCGCGGAAGAGAACCGCTCAAATTAGAGCGTTTACCACCGCACGCGGAACAGCAGCTTTACCGCTCACCGGCGGTAAATGTGGTCCAGGGGCCTGACTTCATATCTTTGAGGATAGGCTTCAGATAGTCGTACTCGGGATGAGCCTTGAGAAACGGCTCGGCTAGAAAGTCTTCGCCGCATGGGTGCCCTGCGTGGGCTACCAGCTCCATCTTGCCAGCCAGATCCGAATCGGCCACCTTACCGGTTACGGCGCCGAAGGGGTTGTACGGCCCCAGATCCCATACGGGAACTCCGCGCGGGTCGGCGTCGATGTGGCCGCAGAGTGATCGCTCGTCGGCCTGGACCTTGCCGGTGTAGCTGTCTTCGTGGTCGGCGAGAAATTGCTCGGCGATCTCGATGTCGATTCGCCCCTTGGCCTGCTCGATGCGCTTCTCGGCAGTGACACGGCGCGCGTTCGGCGAACTGGAGAGGTCGTCCAGCTTGAATCCTTCGGTTTCGTCAGCGATGAGCCTGGGGTCGCGGGCGAAGTTGGAACTGACGAAATAACCGTCCTTGGCGCGCCAGAGGGGGGTATTTTTGAGGCCCAGTTCCAGGTAACCGATTTCGCCGGTCTTGCGGTCGCCAATGAGCCAGTCGTTGGCGTAGCCTCCGTTGTTGCCTTGCTTGATGATCGCCGCGTATTCGTCGATGGAGCCAGCATATTGGAGCGCCTTGCGAGAGCGGACGAATTCAGGGATGCCGTCGGGGTCCCAGCCTACGAATTGGGTGATGGTGGTTTCAGTGACCATCAGGCCGGCATCGTTGACGCCGAAGTCATCCTGGCTGGTGATGATGCCGGGAGCGCCGTCCATGAGGATGCGATGGCCTTTCGATGGCTGAATGTCGAAGATCACTGTCCAGCGCGCTCCTTCGGCATAGCTTGACCAGTTGTTGTGAGCGATGACGATCTTGCCGTCCTTGGTGTAGCTGCCGGTGGCGATGAAGGCGGAGCAGTTGCCCGGAGCGGAGAGATGCGGGGCGTTCATGGCATGTTCGCGCCTGTTGAGCCACGGCACGTAGTACTCGGGCAGCTCGATTCCGGCGTTGATGGCTACGATGTCCCAAACGTCCAGCTTGATGCCCTTGGCCTGGACACCTTTGGCTATGCCTTCCAGCTCCTGCTGGTACTCGGGTTCAATGTGAGGCCAGAGCATTTTGCGGCTGGATTCGCGAAAGAATTCCCAACTGCGCTTTGTGGAGTGGGTGTTTTCTAGTTTGAGGACCTGATACATATCCTCGATTTCTGTCGCAAGCAGGTAGCCGTGCTGATAGCCAATTTCAGATGGCGAGCCCTGGAGATGGACGTACATCCAGCCACCTTTTGGGTACCGGTAGGCTGGCCCGATTTTTTCGGTCGAGTCAGAAGAGACTATTTGGCGCGCGGCGGCCATGCACGGCGAACTCAAGATGGAGGTCGCGGCCAAGACCCCGGTCAAAACGGCAATTGCCGGAACGCCTGCTGTGGGTAAGAAGCGGCGGACAAATCCCGGTGCAGAAGAAGAGACCTGGACAGAAAGGGCCAATGCGAGAGACCTCCTGTGATGGATTCCCTGAACATAGCACAGAGAGGCAGTGCTCAGAGAGGTCGCGCATGGTGGCACCCAGGGAATTACCTGAGCTGGAAAAGTGGGTCGTCGGCTACTGAAAGCGAGTAAAAAGAGCAGAAAACCCGGGTGGGTAATACTTTTCTTGACTTATCTGCAATTGAATGAATTACTTACGAGATGTTTTCTGTGTCGCTATGGCGCGATTAGCGTGCGATTTGAGCCGCTTTTGCGCACTTCGTGATGCGAGTTCATGCCAATGTGCGGTGAGACAGCGATAACTGAGAATGGCGCCAGGCTACCGGCTCTACTTTCAGTATACGCCGGATAGAGATAATTCCACGCAAGCGGGAGCGAGGGGCTGTGATTGAAGCTTGCTTGGCTTTAATTGCAGGTGTCAGATTTACGGCTACTTGCGCTTTATGACCGATTTCGCGGCCTTGGCTGGTTTAGCCTTGGCCGCGGGCGGCGCGTGTTTTGCTGCTTTTGCTGGGGTCTTAGCCGCGACTTTCACTGCTGCTTTGACCGGCGCCTTCTTTGCGGGGACCGGTTTGGATAGCTTCTTTCCGTGTTTGGCTGGGGTGGGATCTTCGAAATCAACGACTGGATCGGCTTCGTCAAGATCGGAGGGGTCGTTGGGTTCGTCGAGATCCAGCTTCAGCGCCAAGGCTCGCAATCCGGCGCCGGCAGCGGTCGAGCTGTCGGCTTCGGACTCGGATGAGGCACGCGAGGAGGAAGTCTTCTTCTTGGCGCCCTTGCGAGTTGGCGGAGGATCGTCGTCGGAATCGCTGTCTTCATCGTCGGAATCGGAGTCAGAGTCCAGGTCGGCATCGAGATCGTCCTCGCCCACGGAAACACGGGCGAAGACATCGTCATCCTCTCCATCGCCTGCGGGTACGGGTGCGCGGACATCATCCATACCGATGGACAGATCCAGATCGTCTCCGCCGAGGTCGAGACTGTCGAGATCATCGTCTTCCTCATCGTCGTCGCCACCCAGGTCGTCGGCGTCTTCGTCTTCTTCGTCGTCATCGAGACGGGCCTTGGTTTTGGCGTCTGCGCCTTTCTTGGCGCGGGTGCGCTTGATGGTGACAGGCGGCGGCGGCGCAGGAGGCGAATGCGGCTCCAGAAGGGCGCGGATTTCTTCGGTGGTGGTGAGGTCTCCGTCGATCAGCTGCAGGAAGATGCTCTTGACCAGGTCGGCGTAGCCGGGCAGCTCGGGGGTAATGCGCATCTCCAGCATGAGGGCGTACGGAACCTTTTGCCGGGCTTGCGGCCATACCTTGAGGAAGTTCTCGTATTTCTCTTTTACCGCAGCCTGTTTACTGGTGAAGCCCAGCCAGAGGACCGCTTCCGGAGCGTAGGTGGTGAAAAGAGTGTAGGTCGCCGAGGGTGTAGCGTTCTCTTTGGAGAGCAAAACCTTGGCGAATTCGGCGGCCTGGGCGTCGAGATTGTTCCATTCTTCAACAAAGCCGGGGCGCAACATCTCCTTCTTGAGTTGGATCAGATCCTTTGGAGCCAGTTTCGCAGTGAGCAACTGCATCTGGGCTGCTGAGACGTCAGGATGAACGCCCTGCACCTGGAGTTCGATTGAAAAGTCGTGGAGGGCCTTGAGCTTGTCGACGTCGGCCTTTGCAGCGGTCCACGGCGCGAAGAGGTGCTGGATCCAGCCCTCGGCTTCAAGAGCGTGGAGCACTTTGAGCGGCTCGTCTTCGTGGCCGATCTGCTCCAATTCACGGGCACGGTCCTGCGCTGAAAGGTGTTCTATGAGCTCGTCGCCCTTGGCGTTTTCGTACCGCGTCTGGGTGCGCTCTTCGAGTTCAAAAGCCAGGCTGGCCTTGAGCCGTGTGGCGCGAATGAGCAGGCCTGGGTTGTCGAGGAAGCCGTAATTTGAAACCAGGCGCAAGAGACGCGCCTCAATGTCGGCGACACCGTTGGCCGGATCCATCAAAAGACCATAGGAACCCTCGTTGAGGGAGATGGCCATCGCATTGACGGTGAAGTCGCGGGCGCGCAGATCTTCCTGGATACTGGTCCAGTGATAGACGGGTTTGCCGGGTTTTGGGTACTCCGCGCGGCGGGCGCTGCCCAGATCGAGGCGGACGTTTCCGGGAAAACAGAGGTAGAGGGTTCGCGACGCTGCGTCCTCACCCCATAGTTTGCCGCCAGCGTTGAGGATGGCGGACTTTAGATTGAGGGCATTTCCATGCACGGCAACTTCGAGGTCGCGGACAGGATTTCCACAGGTGAGGTCGCGCACGGCGCCGCCTGTGAGGAAGACGGTCATCTGGGCGTCGCGCGCCAGATCCCGAACGGTCCGCAAAGCATTTTGCTGGACGAGGGTTAAACGATTCTCCAGCAGATAGATATAGTCAGGCATTCCTTGTTCACTGCTCCTGTTCACTGCGCCTGTATTTGACTCAGGGATTGGCTCCCCTGCAGCCACACAGGTTAAGTATCTGATGCAGCGATGCTTAAAAAAGATAGCAATCCAGCGTGCAACCAAAGTACGTTATCACACCGTAACCAGAATGGCTACAGCATTGCAGCCATTCGGCGACCGGCGTCCCGGTTCGTGCGACAATCCAGCCTGTGAGCGCAGCGCGTAAGCCGGTGGTAGTGCGTAAGTTGACCCGGGATTGGTGCGCCGGTTATGCGGCTGCAAGTCCGGCTGCCGGGGAGCTGGAGCTGTTGGACAGCCAGGGAAAGCTGCTTCGGATTGCCTGGGATCAGGTGAAATGGGTCTGCTACGTGCGTGAACTGGGGGTTGGGGACGGCTCACCCACGGATACTGTGAATCCTGAGCGGCTGTTGAGGCGGAGATTTTCAAGCCGGCCGCGGACTGCGGGGCTCTGGCTGCGGTTGGCGCTCACGGATGGCGAGGAGCTGGAGGGTGTGGTGGCCAATGACCGGTCGCTGGTGGACGGAGCTGGGCTGATGCTGACGCCTCCGGATACCCGGTCTAACACGCAGCGGGTCTACGTGCCGCGCAGCTCGATTCGAGAGCTGACGGTGCTGGCTGTGATTGGGCCAGCCAGCTCGGCCAGCTCCGTTCGGCGGCTGGATGGCTCGCAGCCGGAGTTGTTCGAGAAGGGGACGGAATAGATAGCCTTCAAATAGCTGAAAAACATGCCGTCTTTGACTAATTAGGGAAGCTCGGAACAAGACCCGTTCACTCTTCCTCAGGGGCTAAAGCCCCTTGAAATTGCTGGGTTTATGTACGGGCTGAAGCCCGTACCCTTCAAACAAACGAATGAATCAAAGGTTCCTTAGTTTTCATGCTGTGGCGAAGAACGTGGATGGCCGGAATGCAAGGCGGCGGGGTGGATTCCGTTACAATCGCTTCCATGAAGCTGGCAGAACTGGCAGCGCGGCTAGGTGCGGAGTTGCGCGGGGACGGCGCTATTGACGTGACCGGCGTACGAGGCATTGAAGAGGCTGGGCCGACGGAAATTACGTTTGTGGCCAACCCTAAATATGCTTCGCTGGCGCGCACGACCGGGGCTGCCGCGGTGCTGGTGGCTTCGGATTTCCCTGAAATTTCCGCAGCTACGCTTCGTCTGGCCAATCCTTACCTGGCATTTTCGCAGGCGCTGGGGATTTTCTACCAGCCGCCGCGATATGACCCCGGCGTGCATCCAACGGCTGTGATCGATCCTACGGCGGTGATTGGGAACGAGGCTCATATAGGGGCGTATGCGGTGATTGGGCCGAATGTCCGGGTCGGCGACCATGCAACGATTCTGTCTCACGTGGTGCTGTATGCCGGGGTTTCGGTGGGCGACCATTTTTTTGCCCATGCCCATGCCGTGGTGCGTGAGGGCTGTGTGCTGGGCGACCATGTGACGCTGGAAAATGGCGCAATTGTGGGCTCGGACGGGTTTGGATTTGCCAAGGACGCCGAGGGCAGTTGGCACAAGATACCGCAATCGGGGCCAGTTCGGGTTGGGAATCACGTGGATATTCAGGCGAATGCGTGCATCGACCGCGCTACGGTTGGCGCCACGGAGATCGCGGATGGGGCCAAGATCGACAATCTTGTCCAGATCGGCCACGGGTCAAAGGTTGGAAAGAATACGTTGGTCTGCGCTCAGGCAGGACTCGCAGGATCCTCGGTGATTGGAGCCAACGCGATTCTGGCCGGCCAGGCTGGCGTGGCAGGGCACTGCACTCTGGGCGACGGCGTGATTCTCACTGCGCAGGCAGGCGTTTCGCATGATGTGCCAGCGGGAAAGATGTTTTCCGGCTCGCCGGCATTTGACAATCGAAGCTGGCTGCGAGCAGTCGCGGTCTTTCAGCGGCTGCCTGAGTTGATGCGGCGGCTGAATCGTTTGGAGAAGTCCGCAGTGGATGAGGGGTCGTTGAGATTGCAAGGACATGCGAGCGGGGAAGAAGGCAGCCATTGAAACGAGGCAAATATGGATTTAGGACGACAGCGGCAGCTGCGGCATTAGCGGCTCTGGTGCTGGCGTTCTCGCTCGTAACCACTGGCTGCAAGAGCTACTGGATCGATACCAGCGTTGAGAACCAGACCGGACAGCCTATACATGAGTTGGAGGTAGATTACCCCACGGCCAGTTTTGGGACGAACACGCTGGCGCCGGGCGGGGTCATGCACTATCGCTTCCAGATTCGCGGTAGCGGGCCGGTCAAGGTGGAGTACACTTCGCCCGATGGTAAGACCGTCCACGGCCAGGGACTAACCCTCGAGGAGCGCCAGCAAGGCGAATTGGGGATTCGCCTGCTGCCTCAAGGCAAGGTTGAATTTTTGCCAAAACTGCAACCTGGCTCATAATGGTTAGATAACGACACCACTTGGAAATGCTGCTTTGCCGTCCTGGAGACGGCCGCTGCATTCGCACATAGCCGGGGAATTTGGCTTTTTACATGGAATAAAGATGAATTGCCAAGGATATCCCACCGCGCAAGCAGCAAGGGCATCGAAAATCTCGATCCAGAAACGTTAAAGCACAGAAGCGGAGGAATCTTTGCGAACCCGGAGAGTGAGAACGCGGTGGATTCGCACCCATGGCTATGCCTTGCGGCTGGCTGGGATGTTCCTCTGCGTAACGCTCTCAATTCTGTGCGCTCCCAGCTTCGACAAATCGGCGGGCGGAAACAATATCATCTGGCTCACCAACGCCCTGGTGCTGGCCTACCTGCTGCTGGCTCCACGCTGGCGGTGGCCTACGTATGTGGCGGTCGCATTCCCAGCCATGCTGCTTGGCAGCATGCTCATCGGAGAGACTGCGCCGATGAACCTGCTGTACAACTGCCTCAATCTGATCGAAATTCTGATTGGCGCATTGTTGTTAAAGCGGAAATCGACTGAACTGCCTGTATTTACCGATACCAGGCATCTGGCTCGATTTATCGGATTGGCTTGTCTACTTGGCCCCGCAGTCACGGGAACCATTTTCGGGATTATCGAGCATGTCCAGCACCACGAAGATTTCCTGAACGTGCTGCTCAATTGGGCGATTGGGGATGGGCTGGGTTTTGCAGTGGTGACACCGACCTATGTGGCGATTCTGCAAAGCCGGATGAAGAACACACACCTGCTTCGCCGGCGCTGGCTGTATCCGGTGCTGGTGTTGGCGGTTACGTTGGTGGTCTTCAGCCAGAACCGCGTGCCATTGCTCTTTCTCGTGTATCCGTTCCTGGTGCTGGTTGCTACTCAGATCGATCTGGGCTGGGCGGCGCTTTCAGCGCTGATGGTTGCGCTGCTGGGGGGATGGTTTACCGTTCACGGTTATGGACCGCTGGCGCTGGCGACGCATGTCGGCACGCAATGGAAGGCGGCGATTTTTCAACTGTTCCTGGCAGCGGCCATGTTCACGCTGTACTCGATCTCGGTAATCTTCGCGAGCCTGCGGAAGATTCAAGGGGAGCTGCGCCAGATTGCCGCGCTGCACAAGCTGGTGGTCGACAATTCGCGGGATGTGATCGTGCTCGGCGATCTGGATGGCCGGCGGACGTATATTTCGCCGGGAGTGAAGGCTTTGACAGGCTGGGATCCGGCGGATCTGGTGGGGCGAATGTTCCGGGAAGAGGTGCATCCGGCAGATCTGGCCGAGGTGGAGATGGCGATGCGCGCATTGCGAGCCGGTGCTGAGGGCGGAACGCTGGAATACCGGGCGCGCAAGCGGGATGGCGAATACTTCTGGGCCGAGGGCAGCCTGCGCGTGTTCCGCGACCCCGCCACAGGCTACCCGATCGGCTATTTGAATCTGGTGCGCGACATCAGCGAGCGGAAGCGCACGGAGGAGCATTTGCAGTCCGCCTATCGCGCGATGGAGACACTGGTGGTGGTGGATGCGTTGACCGGAATTGCCAATCGCAGGCGCTTTGACGAAGCGCTGACGACGGAATGGCGCCGCGCTCTGCGGGAGGCTAACAAGCTGTCGCTGCTGCTGATCGACGCAGACCACTTCAAACGCTATAACGACACCTACGGGCACGTGCGCGGTGACAGCTGCCTCAAGCAGATTGCAGAGGCGGCACTTGACGTGGTGCTGCGTCCGGGCGACCTGGTGGCACGGTACGGAGGCGAAGAATTTGCTGTGGTGTTGCCGGGAACGGACGAGATTGGCGCCAAGGCGGTCGCCGAAGACATCTGCCAGGCCATTCGCAATCGCCGGCTGCCGCATGAAGGGAATGCGCCAGGAATTGTGACTGTCTCGATCGGGTGCGCGACGATCGTTCCTGAGCGCGGCAAAACGGCATCCGACCTGATTGAATCAGCAGATCAGGCGCTCTATCGAGCCAAAGGACGGGGTCGCAACCGGGTGGTTGTAGCCGGGGTTCCGTTGCGGCCTGAAACCGCTCCCGTTATTTTGGAAGTTCCAGAGGCGCGACGGGGTGGGGACGCGGGTAAACGGCCGAGCTAAACGACCAAGCTAAACTCCGAGGATGCCGCCGCGACAGCGGCATCCTCGGAGGCAGCTCTAGTGGACCATGCTCTGGAACATCGGGGATTTCAGGATTGTGCCGAATTGTGAATCGGAGCTCGCGAAATGCACATCCAGCCTGCCGGCGGCGGAACTGATAGTGGTGTCGTCAAGAGCCTGCTTTTCAGTGTCGGTCCCGCTCATCTTCTGGTAGAGGACGGCGGCGTTCAGCAGCGACGAAACTGTAGCAGCGGCGAACGCGTCGCCGGTCATCACGGACATGTCGAACCTGACGCCGTGCTGGAAGTTCATGGAATACCAACTGGCCACCATGTGATTCTTGACCGTGTCAAAATCGGCTACCGATCCTGCCTGGCCGAGCACCTGCTTCATCATGGTCTGAGTTCCCTTTTGATCGAGAACGCTCCACAGCGGTTCGCTATCCACGGTGTGCATGGATTCCATGACCTGCCCATTGGTGAGGAGACTGGGAGTGAGGCCGTCGCGCACATCCAGGGCTTCTTTTATCGACGACAGGCTGCCGAAGATCATGGTGGAATCGTCCAGGAAGACGACGCTCATGCCGGTAGTGCCAAGGGGATAAATCTTATTTTCGCGGACGGTGGTCGCCTTGAGCTTCTTTTTCTTAAAGTTGTCCAGTACGTCCTGAACGGGAAACTGGCCCTGGGCTATGCCGATGGTGCGCAGATCGTCGGTACCTGTAGAGCCGCTCTTACTCGCGGGTCCGCGGTAGAGAACCACGGCGAGTTGTTCCAGATCCTGATTGTCGTTGAGACCAGACTTGCTCAGCGCTTGCTCCAGTTGTTTCAACTCGGGCGGCATCACCTGACCTCGCAGTTCCATGGCTGACGAGGAATTCTGCATAATGCGATAGTCGATCACGACCAACTGCTGGACCTCGTGCGGAATAGCCGAGCGGGCATCCGACGACAGTTGGGCGGCATTAGCCGAGGTGAGCAAGACCGCAGCGGAGACGACGACTGCAGCCGCTGACGCCAACGAACGAGTTGAAAAAAAGTGTTTCATAGCTTGAATCCTCCAAAACCGGACTGTGTACCTCCGATTCCTTGTTTATTCCGTGGTGCATTTCCATCATGAACTGCGCGTAACAGATTGCGCAATCAAACTGATCCCCGGCGGCTCATGGCCGCCACATTTTCGACCGACTCGCAGCGAATTCGCCTTGGCAGGTTCACTCCGGCCAGGCTTGCGGAGATTCGAGACGGCGCTCCAAGACTTTTGTTGCGGGATCGAACCCAATTAAGAGACGCATCCACTCGCTTTCCTGCTCATAGGCTACCTGCGGCAGCAGGCCGATGACTTCAGCTTCGGCCGGCTCCGTCTTGTGGCGGGCTGCAAGATGGCAGACTCTCGCGTAGACGGCGGAGACGGGCGTGGCCTGAAGATCGGTGATATTCATCGAAAGCTGGGCACGGCCGTGCGCCAGCACACCCATTGCTTTGACTCCCTTGAGGCCGCCTGAGGAAGCACGCAACTCCTTGGCCAGCGCCCTCACCAGAGAAACGTCGGGGGAGTCGAAGTAGATGTTGTAGGCCACGAGAAACTTGCGCGCGCCCACGGCGCAGGCTCCCGCGGTGGGATGCAGGCCGGGGCCGCCAATGTCGGGACGTCGCTTGGGCTCGCGACGGGCTGCCTCGCGCAGCTCTTCAAACTGCCCCCGGCGGACGTCTTCCAGGTTGGCGCGATCTGGCCGGGCAGCGGCAGCCTCGTAGAAGTAAACCGGGATGTTGAAGCGACGCCAGATTTCTGCGCCGGCCTGACGGGCGAGCAAGGCGCACTGGTCGAGTGAGATTTTAGAAACCGGTACGAAGGGAATGACGTCGGCAGCGCCGATGCGGGGGTGAACGCCGGTCTGGCGGGTGAGATCGATGGAAAGCGCTGCCTGTCCGGCAGCTCGGACCGCGGCCTCCAGAACGGCGGATGGTGATCCGGCGATGGTGACCACGGACCGATTGTGGTCCGAATCCATGGACCAATCGAGCAGGCGCACACCTTCAACCCTCATTGAGGAGACGATGGCGCGGACGCAGGCCTCGTCCGTGCCCTCAGAAAAGTTCGGTACGCAGGCGACGATTGGCCCGGAAATCGATTCAGCGATGGACTCAATCAATTCAGACATAGGGAGCCGTTCGTTCGAAACCTGGATTTATTTCCACCAAGTGTAGCCCAACTGGAACTGCAGACTGGCGTTGACGCCGGGATTCTTGTCTCCCAGAGATGCTGAAGAAATATGCTCGGCGTTGAGGGCAAAGTCAATGGAGCGGCGTGGACGAGTGAAGTAGTGGAAGCCGACACCGGCACCGGACCGGAAGTTCCACACCGAAGTCCCACCGGGAGTGCCTTGCGGAACTTCAATGGTCGGCGGAAATTTGTGGGTCGTGTAGAGAACGGCTCCCTGAGCCTGGAACCAGGGGACCAGACGCGGCGATGTCGGCCGGAAGTTCCAGCGAAAGATCACCGGGGTGACGCTCATGCCCGTAAACGTGCCTCCACCATTGTTCTCCGTGATGGGTCCGGTTGGGGTATCGACGGTAATCGTATAGGGAGCAGGAGTATAAGCCTGCCAAAACGGCATGATGTTGGCATCCATTTCGAAGCGTCCGGTGAACGGTCCAGCATGAATCACGGGTGTTAGGGTGCGACCGGCCTGAAAGCCGAGCGCGAAGAAATGGTAGTCCGTGCGGTCCATCAAACCGTTGCCGTAGTTGACGAACGGGCCAAATTCCCAACGGCGCGCGGCGGGGGAGTCTGATGCCGGAGTGGCTGGGCCGGTGATAACCGTCGAGATGGAGTTTGCGGCCTGAGGCGCGGGATCCGATGACTGGGCGAGCGCGTTGCTGCCGAGAATCGCGCCTGCGATCAGAGTCAGGGGCAGAGCCGTTGAAAGAAATCGCATCACTAGGTTTCCTTTTCCGAAATCACGGTTCTATTTAGTATTCCGCAAGAAAGGCCGCCCTAATGTGGGCGGCCTGGACCTGCGGGCTGGACCTGCGGACCATCGAACTTGGCGTCAGCTTGCCGCTTCCAATTGTTCGGCGTCCATGTCGAAGTTGGAGTAGACGTTCTGCACGTCGTCCAATTCTTCAAGAGCATCCAGAAGACGGATCATCTGGTTGGCCGGCGAGCCTTCTAACTTGGTGTAGGTGCTGGCGACCATGGTCACTTCACTCATTACGGTGGTAATCTTCGCCGCCTTGACCGCTGCGAGGACTGCGTCGTAAGAAGCCGGATCGGTGACGATTTCCCAGCTCTCGCCGTGGTCGTTCAGGTCTTCGCCGCCGTGTTCGAGCACGATATCCATCAGTTGCTCTTCGTTGGACGCGGCTTTTTCAATGGCGATGATACCCTTCTTCGAAAACATGAAACGCACCGAGCCGGATTCTCCCAGATTGCCCCCGTTTTTCGAGAAAGCGAAGCGAACTTCGCTGACGGTGCGATTGCGGTTGTCCGTGAGCGTATCGACGATGACAGCAACGCCGCCGGGCCCGTAGCCCTCGAAGGATATTTCCTCGTAGTTTGCGCCCTCAAGCTCGCCAGTGCCGCGCTGAATGGCTCGCTTGATGTTCTCCTGGGGCATATTCTCGGCCTTGGCCGCGAGAATGGCGCTGCGCAGGCGAGGATTGCCGTCGGGATCTCCACCACCGCCTTTAGCGGCTACTGTAATTTCCTTGATGAGGCGAGTGAATATTTTGCCGCGCTTGGCGTCCAGCGCGCCTTTTTTGTGCTTGATTGTGGCCCATTTTGAATGGCCGGACATGGGAAACCTCAGTGCAGATAACGATATGCGGGACGCGAGTAGCAGAGAATCGAGACGCGTCCAACCCAACAGAGTATACCATTCTGCGAGTGTGCGGCGAAGAGTGTGGAAGCAGGGATCGGGCTCCTCGACTCTCTTCAAATCACTTCGATACGGTTGCGCCCTGCAGCCTTGGCCCGGTAGAGGGCCAGGTCAGCCTTCTTGAGAAGAATTTGAGGATCGACTTCGTCGTCGTTGGCATGGCTTGCGACGCCGATGCTGACAGTAACGGCCACATGGTGTTCGTCGACATGGATGGGAGTCTCGCAGATGGCGAGGCGGATTCGTTTGGCGATAACGCTCGCGCCTTCGCTGCGGGTCTCGGGCAGCAGCACGGAGAATTCTTCTCCTCCGTAGCGAGCCAGCAGATCGGTCTTGCGGATGCTCAGCAGAATTCGCTGGGCCACCAGGCTTAGGACCTCGTCTCCGGCCTGGTGCCCATACTGGTCGTTGACGTCCTTGAAGAAATCCAGGTCGATCATAAGAACCGACAGAGGTGCGTGGCCACGGGTGAAGCGAATGCACTCAATCTCCAAGGCCTGATAGAAGCGACCGCGATTGGCGACGCCCGTGAGCGGATCGGTTTCTGCGCGGCGGCGCAGCTCCTCGCGCAGGCGTACTTGTGGCGTAACGTCGGCGAAGATGATTGCGCGGCCAACCTGACTTGCCGCCACGCTCGACAGGGCTGGAGGCGAAGCAGCAAACAGAGGCCAGGTGCGGATTTCGTAGGTTTGGGAATCGTCATCCGGCCTCAAGTGAAACTCGACCGGCGTTTGGGATGGGCGCAGGGCCTCAGCCAATCCTGGAGTTCCGGCAAGCAATGCGGGAACGTTCGCGCCCACGCTTTTTTGATGCAGGACGGGCAGCAGGGCGCGGGCGGCAGGATTGAAGTCGAGCAGACGATCCTGGGTGTCGAGGATCAGCACGGCGTCCCTCATGCTGTTGAAGATGAGTGTGCGAGCCAATGGAGCGAGTTCAAAAATACCGCAGTAGAAGATGCCGTAATAGACCAAGACGCAGGTGACGCCGAGGGTGATGGGCGCAGTGTCCAGGCCCCAGGGACTCAGACCGGAGAGGAATGCGAAGTATCCGAACAGGGGCAGGAAAGACGCGAAGACCAGAACCAGCGCCTGCCTTCGGAACAACGCAGAAGCATTGCGCAAAGCGGAGAGGTAAATCCACGCGCCAGCCAGGAACGCCACCAGGAGATAGGCGTTATCCAGCGTGGAAAGCGGGCCTCGCTGCACCGTCAACACCCAGAACGGGCCACGGTGCACCAGCGTCATGGGGGCGGTGTAAAAGAGATTGTGAAAGTTTGTGTAATGCCCGATGAAGGTGATGGCGGGAATCACGAACAAGAGCGGGGCTCGCACCTTGATGCCGTTGTACCGGCATGCAGCCAGCACCCAGAGCCCACCTGCCCAGGGAAGCGCCAGGTATTCCACATCCAGCCAGCTTTGAGCACGTGTGATGGAGGTCTGTGCAATTTCGCCTGCATAGCCAAATGCGTACAGGGCCATTGTGGCCACAAGTATGGCAAAGACGGTTGCGGCGGGCGAGTCTTTTCTGCGGCTCCACGTAGCCGCCGCGAGAAACGCGAGGAAGAGCGCAATTCCGGTCAGTAGGAAACGAGCTAGAACGACGACATCGATACCCATTAACACCTGCAGGGTTAGACGCCAATGGCTTTTTTGGATTTGCTTGGCAAATGCAGAATACAACACGGTGCATTCGCGGTAACCGGCGTTCAGGTGCACTTTCGAACTCGTATAATCGCCCTCCCGAGCGTCCATTGGAGGCTCTGACAGAGGCGGACGGGCAATCTACATCTGCAATGCAGTATCTTTTTTATGGGGCTGCTTTTTCCTGAGGAGTACGTTGTGTTGACCATTTTCCGCTTTCGATGCGCCATTCGATCTGCCGCTTCTGTCATGGCCATCCTGCTCGCCTTTGGGCCATTTGCTGCGCTGGCGAGGGCACAGGCGACTGCACGGACAACCGGCGAGCGGAGCGCCGTACAGCAGCCACTTCACGTTTCGCTGGATCGGGTCACGAGCTCGCGTGCGCTGCCCAATGGCATCGAAATTCGCTCGGGAGCAGCTGTGATGGAGGTGACCGCAATGCGCGACGACGTGTTGCGGGTGCGCGTGGGTGCGACTGGAGTACTGCCCGAAGATGCTTCCTGGGCAGTACTGGAGCAGGCGCGGACCGCGAAGATGGCCGTGAAGGCGGAATCGGGCGACAAGGCGATCGGCTTTTCTACAGCCAAACTGCGTGTGACGATCCAACGTCAGCCACTGGCGATGACGGTCACGGATCTGGCCGGAAACATTGTCACCGAGGATATTCCGGAACATCCGGTGGAGTTTCACGGTACGGAGTTTCGGATATATAAGCATTCACCCGAGGATGAGCACTACTTTGGCCTGGGCGACAAACCGGGTCCACTGGACCGGCGCGATGAGGCTTTCACCAACTGGAACACGGATGCCTACGGCTGGCAGGAATCGACCGATCCGATCTACAAGTCGATTCCCTTTGTGATGACCTTTCACAGGGGCGTTGCCGGAGGGATTTTTCTGGACAACACATGGCGCTCCAGCTTCGACTTCAACAAAGAACTGCGCGATGCCTACTCTTTTGGTTCCTCCGCTGGTCCCCTGGACTATTACATCCTGTACGGGCCAGGACCGAAAGAAGTGGTCAGCGAGTGGGCGTGGATGACTGGAACGACTCCGCTGCCGCCGCTGTGGACGTTGGGTTTTCAGCAGTCTCGCTACAGCTATTACCCAGAGGCCGAGGTGCGGCGTATCGCCAACCGGCTGCGCAGCGAACACATTCCCGCGGACGCGATCTATCTGGACATTGATTACCAGTTGAAGGATCGCCCTTTTACGGTTGATCCTGACAAATTTCCGCACTTCGACCAGATGATCCAGGACTTGAAGGCCCAGCATCTGCATACCATTGTGATCACTGATCTGCACATCGCCAAGCTTCCCAATCAGGGCTATAAGCCGTACGACGAAGGCACAGCAGGCGACCATTTCGTCCACAATCCGGATGGGTCGGTTTACACGGGCGTGGTGTGGCCGGGGCCGGCGGTCTTTCCTGACTTTACACGCAAGGTGAGCCGCGATTGGTGGGGCACTCTCTACGCAGACTTTGTCGGACGCGGCGTTAGCGGCTTCTGGAACGATATGAACGAGCCGGCGATCTTTGAAGTGGCTTCAAAAACCATGCCGGACCAGACCCAGCACCGCATCGAAGAGCCAGGCTTTGAAAAACGCGTAGCCAATCATCTTGAAGTTCACAATATCTTTGGCATGCAGAACTCGCGCGGCACCTACGAGGGCTTGCGCAAGATTGAGCCGGATGTGAGACCCTTTGTGCTTACTAGGGCGAGTTACGCTGGCGGTCAGCGCTATGCCGCGACCTGGACCGGGGATAACTCCAGCACATGGAACCATCTGCGCCAGACGACGCCGCAACTTATCAATCTTGGCCTGAGCGGGTTCGGGCTCTCTGGCGCCGATGTGGGCGGATTTGCCGGCTCTCCGCAGCCTGAATTGCTGACCAAGTGGCTGGAAATTGCCGCGTTTCACCCGATCGATCGCGATCACACTTCGATGGGCACAGCTCCGCAGGAGCCCTGGGAGGATGGAACGACGGAGGATCTGGATCTGCGGCGTCACTTCATCGAAGAACGCTACCGGCTGATGAGCTACATCTACACAACGGCTGAAGAGATGAGCCGAACGGGTTTGCCGATCATGCGGCCGCTGTTCCTGGAGTTTCCGAACGCCAGCAAAGACGGCCATCCCCTGGACCTGACGACCAACAACGAGTTCCTTCTCGGACCGGATTTGCTGGTAGCGCCATCCCCTTATCCCGACATGCTGGACGATTACGATGCTGTGCTCCCACCGGTAGGCTGGTACAACTACTGGACCGGCGAGCACCTGAAGACAGGCGTGGATGCCGGACGCGTCGGCAATGACAACGTGCCGGATTCAGACCTGCTGATTACACTGCATCCCAGCGTGGATACGCTCCCTGTATTTGCTCGCGGCGGGTCGATCATTCCCATTCAGCCGCTGGTGCAGAGCACGACAGAAAAGCCGGTTGGACCGCTGACGCTGCGAGTCTATCCGCCGAATAAGACGGGCGATGCCTGCGAGGGCAGTTTGTACCTCGACGACGGCGTCAGCTACGCGTTTGAAAAGGGACAATTTCTACGGTTGAAGTTCAGTTGCGAACTGACAGCGTCGGGCGTCAGTGTGAAGGTAAGCCCCCGCGAGGGCAGCTTTACTCCGTGGTGGACGCAGTATTCAGTCGAAGTGTATGGAGCAGCCAAGCCTGCCGCCGACGTGAGTGATGCAGTTGGATCGGTAAACGCCAGCTATGACAGCGAGCATCATCGCGTTGTGGCGGTGGTGCCCGACAATGGCAAGGAGCTTGATCTTTCCGTGACATACTGAGGCCAATGTTCGCGTTTTCCAAGCCGACGCAGTCCTTGATTGAGGATCGGCTGGAAGCGGCGCGAAGAATGCCTTTGAGCTACGCAACGCCCCTCGGCACCAAAGACGGAATGGCGGGCGTTTGCGTCCCTCTCGGCTATGCGCTGGATCATTCTCGCAGCGAGATCGGGTATGGTTCCGAAGCCTTTGCTTCCGCGAAGCTGGCGCTCCGGCATTGGCTGCACTTTGATCTGGGCTGGGTGCGAGTCGCGAACCTGGAGGCCAAAATTGAACCGGGAGAGACGGTCGCAGTTGAGGCGCATAGCCTCGGGCTCTGGTCGGTTAATCTGAGCCGGATTCTTTACATAATTGACGAACCGCACCGTTTCGGTTTCGGTTATGGAACAACGCCGCTTCATGTTGAGCGCGGGGAGGAGCGGTTTCTGCTGGAGCATAACCAGATTTCCGGCGCGGTCTATTACGATTTGCTGGCGGTTTCGCAGCCTGCGCATTGGATGGCCTGGTTAGGCTATCCCTACACGCGAAGTCAACAGCAGCGTTTCGCGCGAGGTTCGCATAGGCGCATAAGGCAGGCGCTTACCTATTCTCCTTGAATTCATTGAAGATTTTAGCTAAGATCATCTTAGCCAAGGAGAATCCGATGGTGGAAGCAACGATGCACGAAGCCAAGACGAGCCTATCGAAATTGGTGGCTCGCGCCAAAGCCGGCGAAGAAGTTATCCTGACCAATGGAAAATCGCGGGTTCCTGTAGCGCGGATTGTGCCGATTGCCTCGGCGGAAACCTCCGCGGAGCAAATCCGTCCACTTGGACTCTTCGCCGCCGAAATGGGGCCGGACTCCGGATACGACTGGTCGGAGCCGATTTCGGAAGAAGAGCTAGCCCTCTGGGAAGCGCCCACGGTCTCTGTCTGGGCGAACGACGCCGTTGATTCAGGGGAGAGCGAGTGAAGCTGCTTCTCGATACGCACACGTTGCTATGGGCCATGAGCAACAACCCTAAGCTGAGCGTGAGCGCGGGGTCAGCTGTCTCGAAGCTGGGAAACGAGGTTTTCGTCTCAGTCGCCAGCGTCTGGGAGGCGGCTATCAAGCATCGCACTGGCAAGCTCCCGGAGGCCGCTCCACTGGCGAACGACCCGAGTCGCGTACTTTCCAGGATGCGCTTTACTGCGCTTCCGATTCAGCTCAAACACGCGCATACGGCCGGTTCGCTCGTCAGCCCCCACAGAGATCCCTTTGACCGCATGCTTGCGGCGCAGGCGTTGCTGGAGGGTCTCACGCTGGTGAGCAAGGATGCCGTTTTTGATTCCATGCTGGTGACGAGGCTCTGGTAATTGCATCGGTAACGGCGGCACACCCAAGTGCTGATAATCTGAAGACATGAAATTCGGCGTCCTTGTCTTTCCTGGATCAAACTGCGATCACGATACATACAACGTGATTGCCGAGATTGCTCATCAGCCGGTCAGCTTTCTTTGGCATGACTCGGAAGATCTAGGCGGCGTGGATGCCGTGCTGGTGCCGGGCGGATTCGCGTACGGCGACTATCTGCGCACTGGAGCGATCGCGCGTTTTTCACCCGTGATGCAGGCGGTTAAGCGGTTTGCCGACGGTGGCGGCCTGGTACTCGGCATCTGCAATGGCTTTCAGATTCTGGCCGAATCCGGCCTGTTGCCGGGCGCACTGATGCGCAACGCCGGACTCAAGTACATCTGCAAACAGGTGCATCTGCGCGTCGAAACGGCTGACAGCCAATTTACAAATCAGCTCCGCGCCGGCGAGGTGCTGCAGATTCCCATTGGGCACATGGAAGGCAACTACTACTGCGACGCGGAAACGCTGCGCGAGCTCGAAGCAGAGGATCGCATCGCCTTTCGCTATGCAACGCCCGAAGGCGCGGTGACAGCCGAGGCCAATCCCAACGGCTCTCTGGGAAACATCGCGGGAATCCTGAACGCGGGCCGCAATGTACTGGGCATGATGCCGCATCCGGACCGGTCGAGTGAGTCTCTGCTGGGATCGGCAGATGGACTTAGAATCTTTTCTTCTATGATAGGAGCGTTTGCCAGCCGCTGATCCTCAGTACGATTGGCGGATCAGAAACGGAATACCTCCTATGATCGACATCCACCACCACCTAATCTACGGCGTTGACGACGGCTCTCCCGATCTCGAAACCTCAGTGGCCATGGCAGAAGTGGCGATTGCCGAGGGCGTGACCCACATCGCCTGCACGCCACACTCCAGCGACAGCTATCCCTACCAGGCCGAGTTGAACGCGGAACGCATGGCCGAGATTCAGGCGCGGCTGGGAGATCGAATCGAACTGGGTCTGGCCTGCGACTTCCACCTCAATGCAGACAACATCCAGGATGCGATTCGCAACCCGCTCAAATACTCGATTCGCGGCAAGGGCTATCTGCTGGTCGAGTTCCCGGAGATGGCGATTCCGCCGCAACTGGGAGAGTCTCTCCATCGCTTGCAGGCAGCTGGATACACAAACATCATTACTCACCCGGAGCGAAATCCTGTAATCGTGCGCCGGCCCGAGATGCTGGCGGAGTGGATTCGTATGGGCTGTGTCGTGCAGGTGACCGCTTCTTCGCTCTACGGGCGCTTTGGCAACTCAGCTGAAGCATTTGCCAACGAATTGCTGGACCGTAACTGGATACACTTCCTGGCTACCGATGCCCACAATCTTGAGTGGCGCCCGCCGCATTTGAAAAAGGGCTATGAATACGTGGCCAAACGGGCTGGGGAAGAGACTGCGCGACGGCTCTGTTTCGAGAATCCGCAGGCTGCTTTCAATGGAACGAAGATGCCGCAACAGTTGGAAGCAATTGGCGTGTGGGACAGCGCGCCGCTGAAGTTTCAGGATTCGGTGAAGTCAGCTCCCAAACGTTTTAAGTCCAATTCGGACACGAGCAGCGAAAAGAAGAGCGGCTTTTTCGGCAAGATTTTCGGAAAGTAAGAGCTTAGGGCACCAAAAAGCGGTAATTATCGGCAATGCCTGTTGCTTTTTGGGAGATGACGCGCCGCTGGGCTGTTCCTGGGCATTGTTGGCTATGGAATGCCCCTGCCGCTGGGGCCGAAGATTGTTATTTTTCTCGCAAGGAAATCAAGAAAAGCTCGGATGCGTGGCGACTGATGCTGGCGGTTTGCACATATGGCGAACAGGTCGATTTCGTCGCACCAGTACTCGGTCAGGCACTGGACGATAGCGCCCGCAGCGAGTTCGGGTTGCAGATCCCAGGCCGCTTTCAGGGCGATACCTTTACCCGCGCGCACCCAGTCATGCACCACTTCACCACTGGTCGTGCTCAGGGTTCCGTTGACGGTCACTTCAAAGCGTTTGCCCTGGTCCTGGAAGAGCCATGTGTCCACCATGCGCCTGCCACGCACCAGGCGGATGCAGTCGTGCTCAAGAAGATCGCGTGGCTTCACCGGAGTGCCATGCTTTTTGAAGTAGGCTGGCGATGCGCAGACGATGCGCTTGGCGGAGAGAACTTTCTTGGCTATCACGCTGGAATCCGCGGGAAGGCCGACACGGAGCGCTACATCGAGGCCGTCGTCAATGACATCCAGGCCGGCATCGGACAGCATGAGATGTACTTGAACATCCGGGAATTCACTTCTGAAATCGGTGATGAGTGGAGCGATGAGCCGACGGCCCAACTCCATGGGGGCGCCGACCCGAAGCATGCCCTTGACCGCTGCGCCTTTTGAGGAGGCCTCTGCCTCTGCTTCGGCGACGTCGGTGACAATTTGCGCGCACCGCTCATAAAACAACTGTCCCTCCTCGGTGAGTTCGAAGGACCGGGAGGTACGCGTGACCAGGCGCACGCCGAGGCGAGATTCGAGGGCACTGAGCCCTCGGCTCATTGCTGCGGGAGAGGAGTTGAGGGCTCGAGCAGCGGCGGACAGGTTCCCCGCCTTTACGATCTGTACGAATAACTGAAGTTCAGCGACCTCGTCAGCCACGATCCCTGCCTTTTCCAGCGGGAATGTCTTCTCCCCTCATTCTAACGACTTGCGCAGCCCATATATTCGTTGAGGATTGCGAAGTCAGCCGGGAGAGCCCGCTTTAAAAGCGAAAGGTCAGGCCTGCATTCGCCACGATCTGAGGATGATTGTTCTCAACATGGTCGAAGAAGCCACCTGGATGGAATCCTGCCAGGTTGAATGCGGCGATGATGTGGTTCGCTGGGGACCAGCGTATCTCCATATCGCCCTGATTTCCGAGAGACCTTGTCTTTGAGTTGCTTGCGGGGTCCATCAGTACGCCGCTGCCAAAGGCATATACGCCATCATGGACCGATTGTCGCCAATACCAATCCCATGAAACCTCACCGGTTACATTTTGCCGGAGGTGAAACTGCACCGTGGGATGAAGATCCATCAGATTCTGAGAGCCCAGAACTGGACTCGCTTTGGGAGAGAAGTAAGCGCCGCGAGGGAAGAGTGGATTGAAGGTGCCGAGGGTATTGCCGGCTGGGTTCTCGTCTCCGCTGTAAATGTCGGCGCGCAACATCGGGCGCGGATGAAATCTCGCCTGGTCGAGCGTATATCCCGTCTCCGTTGAGAGGCTCCATGCACGAATCGAATCATTGCCGAAAGAGCCCCACTGGTAGTTGGCCTCCCAGTTGTAATCCAGACCCTTCGACGGCGGCCGGAAGGCTCTCACACCTACAGTATGGCGAAGCTCTGTCGCGGAGCCGCGATTGTATGACGCAGTTTTCGTCGCAATTCCGATGTAGTACAGGTCGGTCATTCCTCGCGACAGTATCGGCGCCGGGACAGTGAGATAGCTGCCCCAGGTTGTTTGTTGGGGATTGGGAGCATCGTGGAAGAATTCCAGGTTGTCCTCTACCGGCTTCAAGGCGAAAACATCCCAGCGGAGATGCGAGGTTTGCGTAATCCAGCGCGCTCCGTCGAAGCTGAGCTTTACATTGGGACCTTCGTTGTTGTCGAAGAGGCGGCCCGATCCAAGTACTACCTCCTGGCGGCCTAGCCGCAGGCTGCTTCCGCGCTCACGGCTGACGTGCGGACCGATCTCGATAAATGTCTGGTGGAAGTCTCCGGGGTCCTCATCGATCCCTGGTCTTGGACCGCCCACTCTGCCCGCGTCATAGTCGAACTGCAACTCTGAGAACAGCCGGAAATCACTGCCGAGATGCAGATCGAAATGTGGCATCACGCGGCTCATCACGAAGCCGTTATGGTCTTGTGGTCCAGCGCCGAGCATCCAGTTGTCGTCGTATTCATACTCTGTGCGATATTCCAGCCCGAAGGAGATGTATCTCTGTGGAACGCCGCCGAGGTGAATGTATTTCGCCGGGTCGAAGAGGTCCGGATGCAGCGCTGGACGAGAAAGGAAGCTCCAATCTTGCTCGGCGGGGAATGGGTTCAACGGTGGGCGCGCGGGATCGCTCACCTGGCCGGGAGCTTCTGGGTCTGGAGTCTGAGCGAAGGCATGACCGATGCTCAGAACAATCGCGATTGCGATCGTGATCACTTGCGCGCAGACAGCGACCGGTGGCCGTAATATGTTCAGCAAAGAATCGGTTGAGCTATTCATATCCAGTTCCCGGTCAATCGCTCCGGAGGAGGCAAGATGTTTGTGAATCGCACGGCTAACATC
>Ga0302325_10007270_pt1 | contig 24620 bp, 15 predicted proteins | sample Palsa_T0_2_FD_201948 | JGI IMG/M metagenome (GOLD analysis project Ga0302325, IMG submission 201948) | Peat permafrost microbial communities from Stordalen Mire near Abisko, Sweden - Palsa_T0_2 | ecosystem: Environmental > Terrestrial > Soil > Palsa > Peat permafrost | place: Sweden: Abisko... | reverse complement strand
GTCTCATAGCCCGCGACCACCGCCGCCAGCACCTCCGGCCCGGCGACGCCGGCATGCTCGGCGACCGCGAGCGCCGCCGCCCAGGCGGCGACGCCGGGATGCAGCATCGCGCCCACATGGGTGTCGTCGCCATCGAAGCTGCTGCCGAACGTGACGTTCATGAAGGTGGCATGCTCGGGATTGAGCGCCTCGGGTGAAAACAGCACGCGCGACGCACCCGGCAATGCCACCACCGCGATGTAGCCGCGCGCCCATTCGCTCCACGGCAGCCGCGCTCCGATCGACGCCACGCGCAGATAGTCGAGCAGGAGCCAGCCGAGCTTCTCGCGCACCTCGGCGGGCAGCCGCTTGGGGTCGAGGCCGGCGGCAAACGCGGCAAGCGCCCGGGTCGGTCGATGTTCGTCCATTCTCTTCAGCCCCGTTGACGGAATTCAATCGCCCGAATTCATTTGGCCGCGGCGAACAGGCCGGACAGCTTGGCGTATTTGGCGTCGTCCTCGACGATCACGCGGCGGAACTCGTCGGGCGTGCTGACGACGATGTCGGACCCGTCGCGGACGAGGATGTCCCTCACCGAAGGGTCCTGCATGGAGGCGTGCACTGCCTCCCATAGCTTGGCGACGATCGGTTGGGGCGTCGCGGCCGGCGCCAGCAGCCCGATCCACGACGACGCCTCGTAGCCGGGCACGCCGGCTTCGGCTACGGTCGGAACCTCCGGCAGGGCCGGCGAACGCTCTCTCGATCCGATTGCGAGCGCCCGGAGGCTGCCGCCGCGGATATGCGGGAGCAGACCCGCCACGAAGCCCCACATCGCGCCGACCTGGTTGGAGATCACGGCAGGGATCGCGGCGCCGGTGCCGGGAAACGGCACGTGGACGATGTCGAGGCCAGTCATCTGCTTGAAGATCTCGCCGGCGAGATGGTTCGGCCCGCCGGCGCCCGACGAGGCATAGAACAGCTGCCCCGGCCGCGCCCGGGCGAGCGCGATGTAGTCCGCGAGCGTGGCGGCGGGGACCGAGGGGTTCACCACCAGGACCACGGGATTGCGGGTGAGCAGCGACACCGGCGCGAAGTCCTTGAGCGGGTCGTAGCTCATGGCCACGCTCATATGAGGGGCGATGACGATCGAGGATTCCGTGGTCATCAGCAGGGTATGGCCGTCCGGATCGGCCTTGGCCACCGCGGCCGCCCCGATCCGTCCCGCCGCACCGGCGCGGTTGTCGACGAAAAACGATTGCCCGAGACGCTGCTGGAGATGCGGCGTGAGCATGCGCGCGATCAGGTCGGCGCCGCCGCCCGGGGCGAACGGCACCACGATCCGCACCGGACGCACGGGATAGGCAACTTGCGCCGCGCCCGGGGTGGGCACCAGCGCGGCCATCGCGGCGAGCCCGGCCCAGGATGCAATGGTTCCGGCCGCGGCGCGGCGCGTCGGCGCGCCCGTCGCGCCTGCCGCGCCGGCGTCACATCGGTTCGTAAATCGCGGGTTGCGCATGATCAGCTTCCGGCCTGCGTCGGCGCGGCGGCCTTGCGCGCCGGGTGGCGGCCCTGCGCCACCGCGTCGATGAAGCGCAAGGCGTGCTGCGCGCAGACATAGGGGGCGGAGGCCGCGATGTGGAAGCTGTCGCCGGGAAGCACGATGACGCCGGCATCGGGGATGCGCGCGGCATGGCGCTCCACGGTTGCGATCGACTGCAAGCCGCTCTCCTGCGTCGTCACCATCAGGGTCGGAACCCCGATCCGCGGCAGCATGGCGTCGAGATCCATGTCGATTCGGGCCGACGCGGCGCCGTAGGCGGCCCGCATATTGGTCTTGCCCATGAGTTCGTCGGTCCACCAGCGCAGCTGCGCCTCTGACGCATCGCTGCCGAGCCGGGCGCGCTGGGTCTCGGCCGCCCATTGCCGCACGCCTTTGGTGCGGATGGCATCGGCATTGCCGCTGCCGCTGCCGCGGAACGGCGACCCGAACAGGCAGAGCGACTTGAGGCGATGGGAGCTGCCGGCGGCAAACTGCATGCAGGCCGAGCCGCCATATTTGGCGCCGATCAGATGGCACAGGTCGATGGCGAGGGCATCGAGAAACCGCCCGATGTCCGCCGCGAGCTCACCGGCGCTCCAGCCATATCCCGGCGGCTCGGTGGAGGCGCCGAAGCCCGGCAGATCGGGACGCACGACCCGGTATCTGCCGGCGAGATGGGGGACCCAGGGGTTCCAGGCGCGCGAGGACTCCGAATTGCCGTGGATCATCACCACGGTCTCGGGCGTGGTCCAGGGCGGGCCGAACCAATGGTCCTCATAGGCCATCCATACTCCGGGCCTGATCTCGGCCTTTTGCATCGGTGCTTCCTCCCGCTGCTGCTTACTCCCTCTCCCGCTTGCGGGGGAGGGTTGGGTGGGGGCATGCTAACCCTCGTCGCCCGTCATCGCTCCAGCCCCCTCCCCAACCCTTCCCCGCAAGCGGGAGAGGGAGAGGGAGAAGAGGACGGCTCCCGACAACCTCATCACTTCAGCCAGAGCGCTCCTCCGCGGCCGGCCTGCGTCACGAGCACATCCGGCCGTCTTGCTATAATGGTAATGCCAATTGAATTCACGCTTGGATTCGGGGGCCCGATGACGAACGAAAAGGAACGCGTCGCGCTCGGCTCGATCGCCGCTTCGGGGGCGCTGACGCTCGGCAAGGCCGTGGTCGGCGTCACCACCGGTTCGCTCGCGATCCTGTCGGAGGCCGCCCACTCGCTGATCGACCTTGCGGCGACGGTGATGACCTATTTCGCGGTACGCATGGCCGACAAGCCGGCGGACCGCGACCACCAATACGGCCACGGCAAGATCGAGAACATCGCCGCCCTCGCCGAGACCGCGCTGCTGTTCATCCTGTCGGGCGTGGTGATGTGGGAATCGGCCCAACGGCTGATCGGCGATCATCCTCACGCAGTCGAGGCCACCGCCGTCGCATTCGCGGTGATCGCCGCCTCGATCGGCGTCGACTTCTACCGCGCCCGCGTGCTCAACCGCGTCGCCGTCGACACCGCGAGCCCGGCATTGGAGGCCGATGCGCTGCATTTCAGCTCGGACATGTGGTCGTCGGCAGCGGTCCTGCTCGGACTCGCCGGCGTGCGGCTCGGTTACCCCTGGGCGGATTCGGCCGCCGCCATGGTGGTGGCGGTGTTCGTCTGCCTCGCCGGCTGGCGGCTCGGGCGCCGCACCATCGATGCCCTCACCGACACCGCGCCCGAAGGCGTCGCCGACCGTATCACCGCCATCGCCAAAAAGGTGGGCAACGTCGCCTCGGTGGAGCGGGTGCGAACCCGGCAGGTAGGCGGCACCGTGATCGGCGAGATCGACGTGGGCGCGAGCCGCACGCTGCCGCTCGACCGCGTCGAGTTGATGAAGGAGGACATCGAGGCCGCGGTCAGGACGGCGCTGCCCCATGCCGAGATCGGCGTCAACGTGATGCCGCGCGCCCTCGACGACGAGACCGTGATGGAGCGCGTGATGGTGATCGCGCGCAACCGCGGCCTGCCCGTGCATCACGTCACCGTCCACGCAATTCCCGAGGGGCTCACCATCTCGCTCGATCTCGAGGTCGACGGCCGGCTGTCGCTCGCCGCCGCCCACGACATCGCCGACGGCCTGGAAGCGGCGATCCGCAAGGAGATCGCCCCGGTGGTCGAGGTGGAGACCCATATCGAGCCGCTGCTTATGGAAGGTACCGCCGGCAGCGACGCCGCCGCGGCCGATGTCGCCGCGGTCCAGACCACGCTCGCGGAACTCGCGGCCGCGACCACGGCGCTGCGCAACGTGCACGAGGTGCGCATGCGCGACACCGACGACGGCCGGATCGTCATCTTCCATTGCGATGTCGATCCGGCCCGCACCGTCAGCGAGGTCCACGAGTTCGTCGACGAGCTGGAGCGTGGCCTGCGCCGCCGTTTTCCCGCCGTCACCCGCGTCATCGGCCACGCCGAGCCGCGGGGGTGAGCGGGCCGTCAAATTCCGAACCGGCGGGTGGGGGATTCATTTTTCTGCAAAACAACCCCATGCAAAGTAGGATTTTTCGCCTCGACGCACGCTATACGGTATGATTGCACTGTTTATTCGGGAGCGTGACGGTGCGGACAAATCAGCTGGAGGAGCACGCGACGAATGAACAAGCACAAGGCCGAAACGCTGGTCCGCACCGGCCCCGGCACCGCAATGGGCAAGCTCATGCGTCGTTACTGGGTGCCGGTCCTGCTCTCGCGCGAAATCGAGGAACCGGACTGCCCCCAGGTGCGCGTGCAGATCCTGGGCGAAAAACTCCTCGCGTTCCGCGACACTGACGGGCAGATCGGGCTCATAGACGAATTCTGTTCGCACCGCGGAGTCTCGCTCTACTTTGGCCGCAACGAGGAGAACGGCATCCGCTGCGCTTATCATGGCCTGAAATTTTCGCGCCATGGCGAATGCGTCGACGTCCCCTCGGCACCGCAAACCTGCAAGAACATGGGAATCAAGGCGTATCCGTGCATGGAGCGCGCCGGCATTGTTTGGGCGTACATGGGCCCCAATGACAGGAAACCGGCCGCTCCGGAGGTCGAGTGGTGCACCCTGCCGGCCAACCACGTGTTCGTCTCCAAGCGAGTGCAGGAGTGCAATTATCTACAGGCCATGGAAGGTGGCATCGATACCAGCCACGTGTCCTATGTGCACCGTTTCGAGGTGGATGAAGACCCGATGCACCAGGGCACCAAGGCCAACGAGTACATCAAGGCGGACGGCAATGTGATTTTCCAAATCGAGAAATCGGACTTCGGGTTGACCCTCTACGGCCGCCGCAATGGCGAGCCGGATTCCTACTACTGGCGCATCACCCAGTGGCTGTTTCCCTGGTTTACGCTGATCCCGCCGTTCGGGGACCATGCGCTCGGCGGCCATGTCTGGGTGCCTATCGACGACGAACACTGCTGGGCGTGGAGCATCAATTTCCATCCGCACAAGCCGCTGTCGGTGGAGGAGCGCCGTCATATGGAGCAGGGTAAAGGCATCCACTGCGAGTACGAACCGGGCAGCTTCCGACCGAAGGCGAACAAAGCCAACGATTACCTGCTCGACCGGCGGGCGCAAAAGGAGAAGCGCGCCTACAGTGGGGTTTTCGGCATCGCCATACAGGATGCGTCGCTCCAGGAGAGCATGGGCCCTATCCAGGACCATGAGGCTGAGAAGCTGCTGCCCACGGACCGCGCCATCGTCATAGCGCGTCGAATGCTGTTCGAGGCCGCCACCGGTCTCGAAACGGGTGCCGAGCCCCCCGCGTTGGACGCCTGCAAACAGCGCGTGCGCGCCGCCGGGGTGCTGCTGGACCGACAGATGAAGCCGCAGGACTGGGCCAAGCTGCACCTCGCAGACGGCTTCAAGGAACCGGTCTATTCGATCTGAAGTGATGGGTTCAGATGGAATTCATTCGATCTGCTTGATACCGGCATCTTTGATCAGGCGCGCCCAATAAGGCGCCTCCGCCCTGATTACATCTGCGAGCTCGGCCGGCGTATTGCCGAGCGGCACGATCCCCAGCGCGCCGAGCTTGTCGCGCATGTCCGGCGACGCCATGATCTTCACCGTCTCGCGGTTCAGCTTTTCGATGACGGCAGCCGAGGTTCCCGCGGGCACGAACATGCCCCACCATGTCGTGACGTCGAAGCCCGGAAAGCCGGATTCGTCCATGGTCGGCACATCGGGGAGGAACGGCGCGCGCTTTAGCGATGTGACCGCGAGGGCGCGCACTTTTCCCTCCAGTATTATCGAGAGAGTGCCTGTCGGTGGGATGAAGCTCATCGTAATTCGACCGCCTATAATATCGGTGATGACGAGCGAGGAGCCGCGGAAAGGCACTTGCTGCACATCGACATGCGCCATGGCCTTGAAAAGCTCGGCAGCGAGGTGCAACGAGGTGCCTATGCCCGAATGTCCATAGGTGAGTTGGCCAGGCTTCGCGCGGGCCAATGCCGCGAGTTCCATGACGTTTCTCGCCGGCACGTCATTGTTGACCACGAGCACATCGGTATAGCCGTAGACCTGCGTCACCGGCGCCAAATCCTTCAGGGGATCATACGGCAGCCTCTTATAGAGGTTGCCATCGACCACGATGTTGCCGGCCGGCATCACGCCGATCGTATAGCCATCGGGACTGGCCTTCGCGACGTGATCTGCGGCAATATGGCCGCTCGCGCCGGTCACGTTCTCGACGATGACTACCTTGCCCAGCGCCTCCCCGAGCTTGTCGGCCAGAAGCCGAGCCGCGGTATCGACGCCGGGCGCAAATCCGAACAGCAGCCGGATATTGCGATCCGGATAGTTCGATTGGGCGAGTGCCGGAACCGTTCCACTGGCCAGCAGTGCAGCAACAACAGCAAGACGAATTGATCTCATGATGAGGGTCCGTCCGGTGAACGAGCTGCATATTAGGTTAGTGGCGTTCCTTCAGATGTGTGCACTCAACAGCAGGCCGTGCAGGCAACTCCCAGGTAAAGCTACTCTGATTACCGGTGCATGTGGAAGGGGCCAGCCGGCACAAGTCCGGACTCCCAGGCCCCTCGCCGGCTCGCAAAAGCGCGCCGGCGTCTCCTCGCGCGCGGGGAGAGGTTGCGCCTTCAATGCCCCTTCGCGTTGAACGCGACGATCGACATCGCCCGCACGTTGCGCCCCGTCACCATGTCCTTGGTCGCGGCGGCGAATTTCTTGAAGTGATCGGTGGCACGATGCGTGTTCAGCGCGGCCTCGTTATCGTAGACCTCATAGAGGAAAACGTGGTTCGGATCCTTGGCCAGCGTGGTGATGTTGAACTCCCGGCAGCCGGGTTCCTTCACCGCCGCGGTGCCGTTCTCCTTGACGGCCTCGAGGAACTTCGCCGTGTCGGCCGGATTGATGTCGAGGTCGACGGCGTTGATATAGACGCCACCGGCCTCGGCGGCCGCTTCGCGGCCCGGCAATTGGAACAGCGCGGCTCCGGCGAGCAGCAGCGCGGCGGCGGCAGCGGACAGGTAAACCGATTTCCTCATGTGAATTCCTCCATTCGGCCGAACTGTGGTTGATTTTCCGGGAGCGTCGGTCAGCCTCCGACGCGGCGCAGTGCCGGCGGCACAGCTTGGAACGGAGTCTAGCCGAACTGCCCCTGCCCTGCCACCCCGTCGCGCCTGCGCTGACCGGTCGACCGCCACGGCGAAAATAACGTAGATTGAATGCAAGACGTCACAGCGCGGATCATTACGACATGCGGAATTGCACCTTCGCCGGCGCCATATGGCTGGCCATGGCGTGCACCGGCGGCGCCGGCGCGCAGAGCTATCCGACGCGGCCCATCACCATGGTGGTGCCGTTCGCCGCCGGAGGGCCGACCGACACCATCACCCGCATCGTCGCCGAGCGCATGCGCGTCTCGCTCGGCCAGACCGTCATCATCGAGAACGTGACGGGGGCGGACGGCAGCATCGGCGTCGGGCGGGTGGCGCGCGCCGCGGCGGACGGCTACACGCTCAGCGTCGGCCAATGGAGCACCCATGTGCTCAACGGCGCGGCCTACGCGCTGCCATACGACCTCCTGAAGGATTTCGAGCCGGTCGCGCTGATCGCGACCAATCCCGAGGTGATCGTCAGCAACACCGCGGTTCCCGCCAAGGACCTGCGCGAACTGATCGCCTGGCTCAAGCCCAACCAGGGCAACGTGTCGGTGGGAATGGCTTCGATGTCCCACCGTGTCGCCGCGGTGTACTTCCAGAACAGCACCGGCGCCCGTTTCCTGTTCGTGCCCTATCGCGGCGCCGGGCCGGCGATGCAGGACCTGGTGGCGCGCCAGATCGACATGATGTTCGATCAGGCCGCCAATTCCCTTCCGCAGCTGCGCAACGGAACCATCAAGGCCTATGCCGTCACCGCCAAGGAGCGCCTCGCCTCGGCGCCGGACATTCCGACCGTCGACGAGGCCGGCCTGCCGGGCTTTTACATCGCGGTGTGGACGGCACTGTGGGCACCCGCGGGAACGCCCAAGCCCGTGATCGAAAAGCTCAACTCCGCCGTGGTCGAGGCACTGGCCAATCCCGCGGTGCGCGCCCGCCTCGCCGATCTCGGCCAGGACATCCCGCCGCGCGACCAGCAGACGCCGGCCGCGCTCGGCGCGCTGCAGAAGGCGGAGATCGAAAAGTGGTGGCCGATCATCAAAGCCGCAAACATCAGGCCGGAATGAGGTTCGATCCGGACATGCGTCTGAAAAGTACGAAACTCGTGCACGCTTTGGCCGCCGCCGCCCTCATGCTGCTCGCGCCGCCGGCGCCGGCAGCGGCGCAGACCGCGCAGGTGTCGGTCGGCATCACGCGGACCGCCACCGATGTCGGCTGGTTCATTGCCGATAAGAAGGGATATTTCCGTCGCGAAGGCATCGAGGTGAAGCTGATCCCGTTCAATTCAGCCGCCCAGATGATCGTTCCGCTCGGCTCCGGCCAGCTCGATGTCGGCGGTGGCACGGTCGCGGCCGGCCTTTACAATGCGATCGGGCGCGGCATCGGCCTGAAGATCGTGGCGGACAAAGGGTCGGTCGCGGACGGCTACGAATATTCGATGCTGCTGGTGCGCAAGGACCTGGTCGACAGCGGCCGTTACAAGACGCTGCGGGATCTCAAGGGCATGAAGATCGCCGTGGCGGCGCAAGGCGCCGGTTCGGAATCGTCGATGAACGAGGCGCTCAAGAAGGGCGGCCTGTCCTATGGCGACGTCGACGTCGTCTATCTCGGCTTTCCCGAGCACCTCCTCGCCTACCGGAACAAGGCGATCGATGCCAGCATCACGGCGGAGCCGGCCGCCACGCGGGCGATGCGCGAGGGCCTGGCGGTTCGCGGCAGCAGCCAAGTGATCTATCCGGGCCAGCAGACGGCGGTGGTCCTCTATTCCGCCGATTTCATCGCCAATCGGCGCGAGCTCGCGGAGAAATTCATGTATGCCTACATCAAGGCGCTGCGCGAATACGACGGCGCGCTGCGCGACGGCAGGCTGGCGGGGCCGAATGCGGCGGAGATCATCGCGATCCTCACCGAATACACCGACATCAAGGACCCCAACGTCTACCGCGAGATGACGCCTTTCGCGGCCAACCCCGACGGGCTCGTCAATGTCACGAGCCTCAAGAACGACCTCGAGTTCTACCGGCAGCGCAAGTATCTCGTGAAGGACCGCGTCGACGTCGATTCGGTGGTCGACTATTCATTCGCCCGCGCGGCGCTGGATCGCTTGGGGCCGTACCGGAAATCCGCGCCGTGAGGCATCGCAAGGAATGCCAGGCTAACCGATCGCGGCGCGCCCGGCGCTACAGCTCCACATGTTCGCGCGTCTCCGCGTCCACGCCGGCCAGCGCACTCGCCTCCGGGACGTTTTCCAGGAAGCCCCAGCTCTTCATCCAGTCGAACGTGCTTTGCATCTCGTCGGCCGGGATCGGCGCCGGGTCGACCACATAAATGCGGCTTTCGCGCAGGTCGTCGATGGTGAGCGCGGCTATCTCGGGATCTCTGTCCCTGTAGTAATCGATGAAGTAGTGGAGGTACGAGCGCTTGTTCGCATTGATGCGCCGCACCGCCTCGCGCACCGCCCGATTGAACGCGGCATAGGTCTCGTCATCGACGCGGTCGGACGCCACCTCGGTGCCGTGATGAAAGGCCGAGATCACGAGGCGGCAGCCTTTCTTCTCGGCAAGCGAGATATGGGGCTCGGTCAGCGTGGTGGCCTCGATCTCACCGGCCATGAGCAGACTGAGCCGTTCGGCCGAACCGTTGGGGACGCGCCCGAGTTTGATCCGGTCGCGCGGAACGAACCCCTCCAGCATCTGAACCGTCAGATAGTGGCAGCCGAAGTAAAACGGGACGCCGATCAGGCGGCCGGCGAGCTGCTGCGGGGTCTGCACCGGCGAATCCGACCGGACCACCAGCGCCCCGAAGGTCACGATCGAACGGCGGCCCAACATGCGGCCGCCGACCTTGGTGGTCTCGACGCGGGCGTAGTTGCCCCACTCGCAGGCGTTGTAGAGGTCCGCCTTGCCTTCCTCGAGCAGCTTGCCATGGCTCGCAAAGGGATTGACGCCTTTGTGGCTGGTCACGTTCAGCTGCGGGGTCTTGTCGACCCCGGCGTCGCGATCGACCCATTCGATGGTGAGGCCTTCCTTCTCGAACAGGCCTTCGTCATAGGCGACGAGCTCAGCGAGGCCCTGGAAAGGCGCGGTCGTTTCCAAGACCAGCTTTTTGTTCATGGATCGATCTCCGTGCTCACGTGCCGCAAATCAGGATAGGACGCATCGCCCTTGCGGTCCAGGCTGCCGTAGACCCACGCAACTGCGCCAGTCCGCCCAAACGCGGGAGCCGAAGGAGTTCATGATCTACCCTCCGGCTGGAGATATGCGCTCGTTTCCGCCGGATAACCAGTTGTTCAACGGCGACTGTTCGGCACGATCGAAAGCCCAAGAAAGCCATCGACTCAATCCGGCCAAGCACGCACCAATTTGAAGACGTCAGGAGTGCCGAGCCCGGTGGGAAAATCCCAGCCGATCCCCGCTTTGAAGGCGGGCTTGTACGATGTCGTGGACGTCGAAAGCACGCCAAGGGTTCCCCCAGGTGCGTAGCAATTGGGGCTTCCTGCCGCACAGGGAGCGTCGTTGTCCCCCTGAGTCACGTCATTGAAAATGCAAGAAGCCTTCGGGCCCCCGGCTCGCGAGGAGTTGCATTCGTTGGCAATCGAGGACAACCCCGCGAGTAGGTAATACGCCGGAGTCGGCAACCCCTGAGGGCCGCCGGCGTGCTGGTTGACCAGCGTCTGTATTCCCGCCCAGATGGGCGAAGCAAAGGAGGTCCCGTCAAACTCCGGCCAATCGGTAGGTGTGCTGCTGCAATTGCTGGGAGAATAGCACAGCCGGTAGGCGTGGCCCCATACCCCGTTGCCGGCAGGATCATTTATCCCATTGAAGACACCACCGGACGAGAATAACGAGACGTCATTAAGCAGTCGATACGTAGTGCCTCTCGGAACGAATAGAACCTGCCACGGGGGCACTGAATATAAAGTGCTCGTGCCGGCGCTTGTCCCCGGGAAAGTGTGGAGAAAATGAGTATTGCCTGGTGAGTTGTTGCAAAATCCGCCGACGCCATACGTAGTCGAAAACCCGAAGACACTGGCGATCAGCGCGCTGCCGCAGGAGCTGTTCCAGGGTAGCTCCGGAACATAGGATCTCGCAGATGACCAGTTCAAATAATTGCTGGTCGACCTGTTGGTCGCATCCCAGTAATTTGCGACTCGGTTCAAGTAACTGTCTAGGAAATCGGTGCCTCCCACGGCGACGTTCCACCAGGTGGAGGCGAACCCATTGACCGAGAGGCCCAGCGTAGAAAACTTAGCGCCGTTACCATCGCAGACGTATCCGAGGGAGTCACCCGAAGAGACGAAGACGCTGATACCCATCGCGGCCGCCGCCACGTACAGATTGTTGACGGTCGTGTTCGCTGTTGACCCCAGATGAGCCTCACACTCCCCATAGCTGATGCTGATGACGCCGGGCGGTGTGGGCAGTGCGAGGGTGCCGGTCAAGGCTGCGATTATGCCACCGGGAAAACCCGCGTCGCAGGATACGAGTAGTATGTCGGCGTCAGGTGCCGCCGCGCTTGAATACTCGACATCGACGTCTGCTTCATCTTTCGCGCCGTTTACGCTATGACTACAGCCGTTTGGATGAAGCGCAGTGAGGGTCGCGGCGCCGGAGAATGGTGGAGAATTGAGATTGAATGTGTTTCGGAAGGTGGTCCAGTCCGAGGTACTGAGGGTGCCCGCGGTGCTGCCAGGGGTGTCCGACTCCGACATAATTCCAATGGTCTGGCCCTTCCCGGTGATTCCCAAGCCGAACAGAGGCGCCCAATTGTATATCGTGTAGAGGTCCCCGGGCACGATGTCATGCACGGTCGCGCTCAGGGTGACATCGGTCGAACCCTGGACCCTCTGGGTCAAACCGGGTTTCGGCTGGAAGTCGTGCAGCGCGACAGGCCCGACGACTGCATCGGCAAGGGCCACCGGTATCTGCGGGTCGTTCATGTTCGCGATGTAGCTTTCGCCGTTGACATTGAGTTGGTGGATCGGCGTTCCAAACGCTGAACGAACTTGTCCGGCCGTGCCGGAGAAATCCATGACATCTGCGGTCGGATAGACCGCGTTGACCTGGAAGCCCTGCGACTGCAGCCAGCCGGTAATGGTCTGCACATCCTGAGAATTTGGGCCGTAGGCGGCGGCAAACTGCGCTGGGGTGAGGAATTGGCGGTAGTTCGGCGAGGACGGATTGGAAACGTCGGCTGCTACTTGCTCGAGCTGCTGCTGCTGCGCAGTGGAACGTTTGAGCTGCAACAGCATGTGGGCCATTGCAAAGTTGTCGGACACCATGCCGACGTCGTTGGCCTGATTTGCTTCCGGCCGCGTGTTGCCGAAAAGTGTGATCCGCTGTCCGTTGTCTACTGGCTGCCCAATCAGAGGCACCGATTGCGCGCGTGATGGAGATGAAAACAGCGCGGCGAAGCCGAGCATGATCGCGCCACTCAACAACGCTCTGCTGACGATGTGAGTCATGGTCCCCCCGATAAGAGCCCACTGCGCCCATTAACGAACCATCATTGGCAGCTAAATTGCAAGACTTCATCGGTTCAGCTGGACGCATTCTATGAAATTCGCGGAGGTGTGATAGACGCGCAACAGAGCCTTGGGCGCCCGGCGTGGAAATCAGCGGCGATTCTCGGTCAGCGGACGGGACGCGCACATCCCTCAGTTGGCGCAATCGCGCGAAACGGGGATCAGCTTCCGGCAGGCCTATGAATCCGCCAGCGAACCGCTTAGATCATGGCAAGTTTTCCATGATCCGGTGTCAAGAGCATGCGCACAGAACAGGCCGTCCCCGTCCGTCTCGCCGACTATCGCCCGCCGGATTGGCTGGTCGAGACGGTCGACCTCGACGTCTCCCTCGACCCCACCCGCACGCGGGTGCGCGCCAGGCTCAAGCTCACGCCCAATCCCAAGGCCGCAGCGCCGGCCGCCGTGGTGCTCGACGGCGACGAGCTGGTGCTGCGATCTGTCGCGCTCGACGGCGAGGTGCTGGACGCCAACGCCTTCGTCGCCACTCCGGAGCGCCTCACCATCCTGCAGCCGCCGAACCGGCCGTTCGTGCTGGAGACCGAGACCGAGCTCGACCCCACCGCCAACACCAAGCTGATGGGCCTCTACCGCTCCGGCAAGGCCTATACGACCCAATGCGAAGCGGAGGGGTTCCGCCGCATCACCTATTTCCCCGACCGGCCCGACGTCATGGCGGTGTTCACCACGCGGGTCGAGGCGGACAAGGCCGAGGCGCCGGTGCTGCTGGCGAATGGCAACCTGATCGACGCCGGCGACGTCCCAGGCACCACGCGCCATTACGCGGTGTGGCACGATCCGTTCAAGAAGCCGAGCTATCTGTTCGCACTGGTCGGCGGCGTTCTCGGCGTGGTGGAGGACAGCTTCACCACCATGTCCGGCCGCGAGGTCGCGCTCAAGATTTTCGTCGAGCCGGGCAAGGAGGGCCGCGCCGGCTATGCGATGGGTGCGCTCAAGCGCGCCATGCGCTGGGACGAACAGGCGTTCGGGCGCGAATACGATCTCGACATCTTCATGATCGTCGCGGTGTCCTATTTCAACATGGGGGCGATGGAGAACAAGGGCCTAAACATCTTCAACGACAAGAACGTGCTGGCGTCGCAAGAAACCGCCACCGACATGGATTTCAACAGCGTCGAGGCGATCATCGCCCACGAATATTTCCACAACTGGACCGGCAACCGGATCACCTGCCGCGACTGGTTCCAGCTCTGCCTCAAGGAAGGCCTGACCGTGTTCCGCGACCAGGAATTTTCCTCCGACATCCGCTCGCGCCCGGTCAAGCGCATCGCCGACGTGCGCGCGCTGCGCGGCCACCAGTTCGTCGAGGATGCCGGCCCGCTGTCCCATCCGGTGCGGCCCGAGGCCTATCGCGAGATCAGCAACTTCTACACCTCGACGATCTACGAGAAAGGCGCCGAGGTGGTGCGGATGCTCAAGACCCTGCTGGGCCCCGACGATTTCCGCGCCGGCATGGACCTTTATTTCGAGCGCCATGACGGCCGCGCCGCGACCGTCGACGAGTTCATCGACTGCTTCGCCGACGTCGCCGATTACGACCTCACCCAGTTCATGCGCTGGTACCGCCAGGCCGGCACGCCGGAGCTGGTGGTCCAGGCCAAACACGATGCCGGCGCCAGGACCTGCACCCTCGAAATCACCCAGATGCTGCCGCCGACGCCGGGGCAGCCGGTCAAGGAGCCCCTCGTCATCCCGCTGGCGATCGGATTCCTCGGGCCCGACGGAAGCGACCGCCCGGTGATCCTCGCAGGCGCGGGGGCGCTCGAGCGCGGCGTGATCACCCTGACCCGGGCCAAGCAGAGCTTCGTCTTCACCGGCCTCGACGAGCGTCCGGTGATGTCGCTCAACCGCGGCTTCTCGGCCCCGGTCAAGCTGACGGCCAATTTGCGCGACGGCGATCTCGCCTTCCTCGCCGCCCATGACAGCGACAGCTTCAACCGCTGGCAGGCGGTGCAGACGCTCGCGACCGGGCTCCTGATCGAGAACGTCGCGGCGCACCGCCGCGGCGCGCCCAAGCGCGGCGCCGACGAGCTGATCGCCGCGCTGGCGGCGATCCTCGGCGATCAGCGCCTCGAACCGGCCTATGTCGCCCAGGCGATGGCGCTGCCGACCGATGGCGACATCGCCCGCGAGATCGGGACCGATGTCGATCCCGATGCCGTCTTCGCCGCGCGCCGCGATTTGCGCGCCGCCGTCGGCCATGCGCTGGCGGACGCGCTCGAAGCCACCTACCGGCGCATGACCGGCACCGGGCCCTACAGCCCCGATGCGGCAAGCGCCGGCCGCCGCGCCCTGAAGAACCTCGCGCTCGACCTCCTCGCCGCCGGCGATCCCGGCACCGGTGTCGCGCGCGCCGCACAGCAATACCGCGACGCCGACAACATGACCGACCGCATGGCCGCGCTCGCCGTGCTGTCGCTGCACGCGGCGCCGGAACGCCAGGCGGCGCTGGATGATTTCTACCAGCGTTATGACGGCGATGCCCTGATCATCGACAAATGGTTCGCGCTGCAGGCGGCGATCCCCGAGCCGGAAACCCTCGACCGGGTGCGCGCGCTCACCGCCCATCCCGCGTTCTCGCTCGCCAACCCCAATCGGGTCCGCGCCCTGATCGGCAATTTCGCCCAGGCGAACCCGACCCAGTTCAATCGCGCCGACGGTGCCGGCTACGCCTTCCACGCCGACACCATGATCGCGCTCGACGCCATCAATCCGCAGGTCGCCGCGCGGCTGATGACGGCGTTCCGCAGCTGGCGCGCGCTCGAGCCGGTCCGCCGCGGCCACGCGCAGGCCACGCTCGAGCGGGTCGCCGCGGCGCCCGCCCTGTCGCGCGACGTGAACGACATCGTGGCGCGTTCGCTCGGAACCGGCTGAAATCCTGTCAAGACCCTTGCGGCGGGGCGGGCCGGCCCGCGTGGAACTTCCGAAACGGCCGCGGAATCGGGGTTTCTCGTCCCCGGTCCGGCTCATAATTATTTAACGATTTGGATTCGCGGACTCTCGACAAAGATTCGCGATTCGATTCTTATACTGGTGATTCGGGGATGATTGGGGACATCCTTCCCCGCAGAACTGGCCTCGGGGGCACATGCGATGGCGCCGGCTCATGTTGCGCGCGCGTCGACCAATACGGATTCGATCAAGGGCCTGGCTCAATCGCTCGCTAAGCCGGCCTATCGACGACTGCTCGTTGCCGAGCCCGCGCTGCGGCGCGCCGTTCCGCTGCTGATCATCACGTTTCTCGTCACCATGGCGGTCGGCACCGGCGTGCAGGTGCTCGATCATCACCGCGAAGCGACCGCCGGCGCCGTCGACGAGATCGAGCTGTTCGCCGATTTCCTCGCCAGCCGCCTCGATGGCGAGGCGGCGCGGCCCAAGAACCTTCGCCGCGGCGCGCAAGAGATCGTCACCCAGGCGATCGGACGCCGCGGCGGCAACCGCACCGTCCTGGTCGCGGACGCCGCGGGCATCATCGTCGCCGCCGAGCCGGCGCGCGGCGCGGTCGGCCATGCGCTCCTCGACGTGCTCGGACCCGACCAGCCCCTGACCACGTTCGGCGCCACCGCCGGGGCACTGGAAACTGCCCTGACCGACGGCACCATGGCCATTGCGACGGTACGCGACCTGCGATCGCCGCCCGGCCAGCTCGCGGTCATCGACGCGAAGCCGCAGGCGATTTCGGTGTGGCGTTCCGACACCGCATTGGCGGTGACGCTCTCCACCACCACCGGCTTCGTGGTTCTCATCCTCGGCTTCGCCTTCCACTGGCAGGCGACCCGCGCGCGCGAAGCCGACGTCATCCACGAGACCGTGCGCCGCCGGGTCGACACCGCGCTCAACCGCGGCCGCTGCGGCCTGTGGGACTGGGACCTCGCGCGCGGCCGGGTGTTCTGGTCGCATTCGATGTTCGCGATCCTCGGACAGGAGCCGCGCGACAAGCTGCTCGACTTCGGCGAGCTCAACGACCTCGTGCATCCCGACGACGTCTCGCTCTACGATCTCGCCGTCCAGATCGCGGAAGGCCGCACCCAGTCGGTCGACCGCGACTTCCGTATGCGCCACGCCGCGGGCCACTGGGTGTGGCTGCGCGCGCGCTGCGAGATCACGCGCCAACCCGACGACACCGGCTTCCACCTCCTCGGCATCGCCGTCGACATCACCGAGCAGAAGGCGATGGCGGAACAGACCGCCGCGGCCGACGTGCGGCTGCGCGACGCCATCGAGACCATCCCGGAGGCCTTCGTGCTGTGGGATGCCGACAACCGGCTGGTGCTGTGCAACTCGAACTTCCAGGCGCTTCACGACCTGCCCGACGAGGCGATCGCCGCCGGGATGCCCTATGACGAGATCGTCGCCGCCGGACGCCAGCCGCAGCTGCGCACCCAGGCGGCCAGCGACCACGAGACTGCGAGCGATCCCGGCGCGCGCACCTTCGAGGCCCAGCTCGACGACGGACGCTGGCTGCACATCAGCGAGCGGCGCACCAAGGACGGCGGCTATGTTTCGGTCGGCACCGACATCACCGCCATCAAGCGCCACGAAGCCCGTCTTATCGAAAGCGAGCAGCGCCTGATCGCGACCATCGCCGACCTGCGCAGCTCCCAGCAGGCGCTCGAGTTCCAGGCCCAGCAGCTCGCCGACCTCGCGGAGAAGTACGGCGAGGAGAAGACCCGCGCCGAGGATGCCAACCAGGCCAAGTCCAAGTTCCTCGCCAATATGAGCCACGAGCTGCGCACGCCGCTCAACGCCATCATCGGCTTTTCCGAGATCATGGAAGCCGGCATGTTCGGCCCGCTCGGCGCCGCCAAATACGACGAGTACTGTCGCGACATCAGGCGCAGCGGCCAGTTCCTGCTGGAGGTGATCAACGACGTGCTCGACATGTCGAAGATCGAAGCCGGGCGCATCAAGCTCGATTTCGAGGAGGTCGAGATCGAGCAGGTGGTCGCCGACGCCATGCGCGTCGTGTCCGGCCGCGCCCAGGCCAAGCGGCTGGCGCTGGTGTGCGACCTCGCCCCCGGCATCAGGCTGCGGGCGGACCGGCGCGCGATCAAGCAGATCGCGCTCAACCTGTTGTCGAACGCGGTGAAATTCACCCCCGACGGCGGCCGCGTGCGGGTGCGTACCCGCGCCTGGGGTGGCTCGGTCGCGCTGGTGTTCGAGGACACCGGAATCGGCATCCCGCACCAGGCGCTCAACAAGCTCGGCCGCCCGTTCGAGCAGGTTGAGAGTCTCCTGACCAAGACCCACCAGGGCTCCGGCCTCGGGCTCGCCATCGCCAAATCCCTGACCGAGCTGCACGGCGGCGCCATGCGCATCCGCTCCACCCTCGACAAGGGCACCACGGTGGTGCTGCGGTTCCCGCGGGTGCGGGGATAGAGGGAGATCGTGCGGAGCGTCGCGAGAAAGTGAGCCCTTAGCAGCGGCGAGCCTGCGACGCGGTCACTTCCGCGATTGCCCGAAGTAACTCAAATCCGGCGGCGGTTGATTCTTCCAGGCCGGCATCAGCTTGCCATTGTCGGAGTTGACGACATAGGCCTCATCGCCGATCTTGATCCAGACGTTGTCGAGCGGGCAGGTCTCCAGCGTCCATACCGGGCGAGGGTCCTTCTTGCGGACGGCCTTCTGGAGTTTGGTGTAGGGCCGCGTCAGGGCGTGATCTATCACGGTGATGTCGTCATAGATCGTGTTGGGGTCGGCCTTGTCGAGATAGAAACGCTCCTTGATGACGGTCTGGTTGTCCTCGTGAAATGGAATGCCTGAAGCTTCATAAGCGCGGGGACCCCGCAAGTATCGGGTCTCGACTTCGAGCGCGGTGTACTTGCCGCCGCCGGTCTCGTCGATCCACTTGCCGATCGAGTAGCCCACGAGCGTGGGCTCGGCATCCGCGGGCCAATCGCGGCCGTCGGTATAGATCCGCCGATACACATCGTTGTTATGGCTCATCAGGATGTAGGTCGTCTCCGGCGTGATGATGATCTCCATTGGATTATAAAGGTTCATCAGCGCCGGCATGCCTTCCGGAATGCAGAAGGTCGATGGCCAATTGCCGGGCTTGCCGGCACGCTGGTCGGCCAGACTCGCATCGTACACTTTTTGGTATTCGGGCGTCAGCGGAGGCGGGCCGCCAAGCTGGCGCCAGTTATTCGGGGGGCCGGTGCGATCCCATTGACCTTTGAAGTCGGGATACTTGCCAAAATCGACCACCTGCGCGATCGCCGATGTCGCCAGCAGTCCGGTTGCCAGCGCAACTGCACATGTCGAGGCTGGATAACGCATGGGAATTCTCCGTACGATCAGCCAACGGCGTTGGCTGCCGGCATCTGCGGGAAGGCCCCGGCGACACCGCAATTTACGGTGCGACTTCGCGAATATCCTGTCTCAACCAGGGCCGCAATGCAACGCGCCTCGACGTCGAATCTTCGCCACACAATGGACTGCACCGACCCTCGCAGATCGCGATCGACAAAATTACCGTCATCCCGGCCGACAAGATCGGCGCTGTGATTGGCCGAGCCGACGACGCCTTGCTGCTTCGGGTCAATCGCGCGCTCGCCCTTTTCCTGAGCATCGTCTGAAACAGCAAGCGGAGCCCGGACAAAGCGACGGCAGCTTCGCCGTCGCGCAATCCGGGACGACCCCTCCGCTTACTGACATACTGACTGGACCGCGATAGGCTGTCATGAGGCGGCGTCAGGGATAATGCGTATCCGAGTGCGTTTGAATCTGGGTGGCGTGGTCGGTCGCGGCGCTCCGGTCATCTCGGTTGCTATCGTAAAGGCGTGAGGGTGTTCACATGAAGATCGAAAATGTTGCCGACCTCATCGCGGAGACCCTGATCCAGGCCGGAGTGAGGCGCATCTTCGGCGTGGTCGGCGACAGCCTGAACGGCCTGACGGAGGCACTGCGTCGTCGACAGGCAATCGATTGGATTCACGTTCGACATGAGGAGGTGGCGGCGTTCGCCGCCGCAGGCGACGCGCAGGTCACGGGCGAGCTTGCGGTTTGTGCCGGATCGTGCGGGCCGGGCAATTTGCACCTCATCAACGGCCTGTTCGACGCGCACCGCAGCCGCGCTCCCGTGTTGGCCATCGCCGCCCACATTCCTTCCGGGGAGATCGGGGGCGGCTATTTCCAAGAGACCCATCCGCAGGACTTGTTCCGGGAATGCAGTCATTACTGCGAGCTCGTCTCGGATACGGCGCAGCTCCCTTACGTATTGGAGAACGCGATCCGCGCGGCTGTCGGACGGCGCGGCGTGGCCGTCCTCGTCGTTCCCGGCGACGTGGCGCTGCGGCCGGCGCCGAAGCGCGGCATTTCACCAAATGCCGGCCTGCTGCCGGTGGCGCCACTCGTGCGGCCGGCGGAACCCGAGTTGGCGGCGTTGGCCCGCCTTCTGAACGAGGCCAAGCGCGTCACGCTGTTCTGCGGCCGCGGCTGTGCCGGCGCCCACGCCAGCCTCATGCGACTTGCAGAGACCCTCAAAAGCCCGATGGTGCATGCACTCGGCGGCAAGGAGCACGTCGAGTTCGACAACCCCTACGACGTCGGCATGACCGGGTTCATCGGCTTTTCCTCCGGTTACGCGGCCATGCACGCCTGCGACGTGCTGTTGATGCTGGGGACCGACTTCCCCTACAAGCAGTTTTTTCCGACCGAGGCCAAGATCGCCCAGGTCGACATCCGGCCGGAGAATCTGGGCCGTCGCTGCAAGCTCGACCTCGGCGTCGTGGGCGACGTTGGTGCGACCATAGACGCGCTGTTGCCGAATTTGACCGTGAAGACCGATCGGACGTACCTCGACGGCAGTCTGGCCCTCTATCGAAAGGCGCGCACAGGGCTGGATGACCTCGCCCGCGGCACGCCGGGAAACAAGCCCATTCATCCGCAATACCTCGCTCGCGTGCTCAGCGAGGCGGCGGCGGACGATGCCGTCTTCACGGCCGATGTCGGCACGCCCACCATCTGGGCGGCCCGCTACCTCGTGATGAACGGCCGCCGGCGTCTCGTCGGGTCCTGGGCACACGGCTCGATGGCCAATGCCATGGCGCACGCGATCGGAGCCCAGGCCGCCCAGCCGGGGCGCCAAGTCATTTCCATGTCGGGTGACGGCGGATTTGCCATGCTGATGGGCGACCTCATCACCCTCACCCAGATGAAGCTGCCGGTGAAAGTCGTGATCTTCAACAACGGCGTCCTGGGCTTCGTGGCGCTGGAGATGAAGGCGTCGGGCTTCGTCGAAACAGGTACCGATCTGCAAAATCCGGACTTCGCAGCCATGGCCCGCGCCATGGGCATCCACGCCATTCGGGTCGAGGATCCGGGAGACCTGCCGAACGCGATCCGCGACCTGCTGGCTCATGACGGCCCGGCCGTCCTCGACGTCGTGACCGCCAAGCAGGAGCTCTCGATGCCGCCGTCCATTGGCGTCGAGCAGATGAAGGGCTTCAGCCTCTGGGTGCTTCGGGCGGTGATGAGCGGCCGCGGCGACGAAGTGCTCGATTTGGCAAAGACGAACCTGTTACCGCGCTGAGCCGGGAGAAACCCTACTTTGCATGGGGTTGAATGTTGAAAAAATCCCCTACCCCAGAGGGTGAAGCGCCCAGAGCCGTCACGGCGCGGCGCCGAGGATGCTCACGAAGCACTTGCGTACGCGTTCCTGGGTCTCGGCGAGATGGGCATCGAGCGCGGGAAAGTCCGGCACGTCGGCGGCCCGCGCGAGCAGGCTCAGCAGGCTGCTTCCGGCGGATTTGGGTTCGAACGGTCCTGAAAGGCACAGGCGCAGGATCTGGCCGATGTCGTGATAGAGGCGCTCGGCCGGCCGCAGCACTTCGGCATGCTCGACGCCGAGGATTCCGAGCCGCGCCGCCCGCTCCAGCACGCGTCCGGTCGAGGGATCGAGGATGCCCGGCTCCCGCGCAGCGTGGATGAGCTGGAGGTATTGCGCGATGAACTCGATGTCGAGGAGGCCGCCGACGGCGTTCTTGAGGTCCCACCGCGCGCCGTCGCCGCGCTCCGCCGCCACCGCCCGACGCATTTCCACGACGTCGCCGGCCACCATGTCGGGATCGCGCGGGCTGCACAGCACGTCGCGGATCACGGCTTCGACCCGCGCCGCGAGGCGGGGCGACGACGCGGAGGCGACCCGCGCGCGGGTGAGCGCCATGTGCTCCCAGGTCCAGGCCTCGTTGTTCTGGTAGTGGGCAAAGGCCGCGATCGAGGTCGCCACCGGGCCGGACCGCCCGGACGGCCGCAGCCGCATGTCGACATCGTAGAGGCGCCCGTAATTGGTCCGGGTCGTCATGGCGTTGACCAGGCGCTGGGTGAAGCGCGCGAAATACGGGGCGGCGTGGAGCGGGCGCGGCCCGTCCGATTCCGGATGCGCCTCGTCGAAATCATAGACGACGATCAGGTCGAGATCGGACCCCGCCGTCATTTCACGGCCGCCGAGCTTGCCCATGGCGAGCACCGCGCTGCCGCCGCCGGGCACCACCCCATGGATCGACTGGAACATCGCGCCGACCCGGCCGTGCAGCGCACGCACCACCGTGTCGGCCAGTCCCGCGAAGGCCTCGCCGGCCTGCTGCGCCGACACCGTTCCGGACAGGATGCGCGCGCCGATCAGGAAGATCTGTTCCTGGCCGAACAGGCGCACGCGGTCGAGGAAATCCTCATAGGAGCCCGCCTGCGCCAGCGACACCGAAAGCGTCGCCTCGAGCTTTTCGGGTCCCGGCAAGGCGCCGAAGAAAGTCGAGTCGGTGAGCGCATCCATCACCTGGGGATGCTGCGCCAGGGTATCGGCCAGCCGCGGCGCGGTGCCGAGCACGCGGGCGACCAGGGCGACGAGGTCGGGGTTCTGGCGCAGCAGCGAGAACAGCCGCGCCCCGCCATGCAAATTGCCGAGGAAGCGGTCGAAGCCCACCAGCGCAGCATCCGGATTTTCGGCGCGCGCGATGTGGTCGACGAGGACCGGGACCAGTTCCGCGAACACCGCGCGGGCCGCGGCCCCCTTGAGCGGGCGCGGCGCGCCGGCGAGCCAGCGCCGCACGATGGCGGAGGCCTCGACCGGCTGGCGGAATCCCATTTCGCTGAGCTTGTCGAGGGTTTCGTGGGAATCGCCGCCGGGCGGAAATACCAGGCCGCGGCGCTCGGCGGCGCGCAGTGGCGCATCCTCGAACAGGCGCACATAATGACGCTGCACCGCGCCGAGATGGCCGAGCAGCGCCTGCGCAAAGGCGTCGCGGTCGGGATAGCCGAGGAAACGCGCGAACGCCGCGAGTTCCGCCGGGGTCGAGGGCAACGTATGGGTCTGCTCGTCCGCGACCATCTGCAGGCGGTGCTCGACGGTGCGCAGGAACAGGTAGGCGCGTTCGAGATCGCCGCGCGCGGCGGCGTCGATCCAGCCGCCCTCGGACAGCGCGCGCAGGGTCGCGAGGGTTTCGCGGCTGCGCAACTGGGGATGACGGCCGCCGGCGATGAGCTGCTGGGTCTGGACGAAGAATTCGATCTCGCGGATGCCGCCGCGGCCGAGCTTGATGTTGTGGCCTTCGACCGCGACCTCGCCATGGCCGCGATAGGCCTGGATCTGGCGCTTCATCTCGTGAATGTGACCGAGCGCGGCGAAGTCGAGATATTTGCGCCAGATGAAGGGCGAAAGTTCCGCGAGCATCGATTCGCCCGCCGCGATGTCGCCGGCGCACGCACGCGCCTTGATCATCGCCGCGCGTTCCCAGTTCTGGCCCCTGCCCTCGTAATAATCGAGGGCGGCCGGAACCGAGATCGCGATCTGCGTCGCGGAGGGGTCCGGGCGCAATCGCAGGTCGACGCGAAACACGTAGCCCTGCGCGGTTCGCTCCTGCAGCATTTTGACGAGCTGGCGCGTCAGGCGCACGAACAGCCACCCCGGCTCGATGCCGCCTACCCGCGCGGGCGCGTCCGGCTCGAACACCACGATGATGTCGATGTCGCTGGAGTAGTTGAGTTCGCCGCCGCCCATCTTGCCCATCGCGAGCACGATGTAGCCGGAGCCCACGTCCGGCCGGTCGGGATCGGCCGGCGCGAGGTGGCCGGCACGGGCGGCGCCGGCCAGGAGATGGTGCACGGCGGCGCAGACCGCGGTGTCCGCCACGTCCGTCAGCGCCCGCGTGACCCGCAGCACGTCCCACAATCCGCCGATATCGGCGAGCGCCACCAGGAGGGCCGCCTGCGCCTTCATGTCGCGGAGAATCCGCATCGCATCGGCCTGGGAGGCCGTGGCGCGCACCTCGCTTGCGGTCCGGGCAAGGCACGCAGCGAGCTCCGCGTCGGGATCGGATTCCAGCACGGCGACCAGCCGATCGGGATCGGCCCGCGCGAGATCCCACAGATAGGGCGACGAGGATGCGATCGCCTCGACCAGCGCGGCGGCGCCTGGATGCGCCGCCGCGAGCGCACGCAGCGCCCGGCCGGCACCCGTATCGGCGATTTCGTCGAGCCACGCGGCGACGCGGGCGCGGCCCGTCGCATCGGCCAGCGCGCGCGGCGCCGCCCGCGCGGCGCAAGAGCCGGCGCCGCCGTGCGCCACCGTCACGCCGCCCGCGTGCTCGGCGTGCGCGGCAGCGCGATCTGCGCGGTGAGACCGGGCGCGTTGTCCTCGAGCTTGAGTTCGCCGCCATGGAGGCGGGCGACCGCGGAGACGAGGCTGAGGCCGAGGCCGGAGCCCGGCTCGCTTCGGCTCTGCTCGAGGCGGACGAACCGCTCGACCACCCGGGAGCGGTCGCCGGCGGGGATTCCCGGCCCGTGATCGCTCACCGTCAACGTGATCTGGTCCTTGTCGGCACCGGTCTCGACGAGGATTCCCGCCCGTTCTCCGTTGGCGGCCTTGGCGTCGGGGGCGGCGTATTTGATGGCGTTGTCGACGAGATTGGCGAGCGCCTGGCTGACCAGTT
>Ga0302325_10007267_pt1 | contig 24624 bp, 38 predicted proteins | sample Palsa_T0_2_FD_201948 | JGI IMG/M metagenome (GOLD analysis project Ga0302325, IMG submission 201948) | Peat permafrost microbial communities from Stordalen Mire near Abisko, Sweden - Palsa_T0_2 | ecosystem: Environmental > Terrestrial > Soil > Palsa > Peat permafrost | place: Sweden: Abisko... | reverse complement strand
AATGGGTTTGTGGATTCTTCGCGTTCGCGTCTAAAGTCCAAAAACAGCGAGAGACCGTGACCAAGTCAGGTCACCAGACGCGCGATTCATAACTCTCAACGGAACAACCGGTATTAATAATTCTTTCCCAATCTCGCTACTCTAACATTACTGCAAACTTTCCATCACCCCTACCATCCCAGACCTACTTACTCCTCTTGTAAATCTTCTTCAAAAACACATCCAAGACTTCCGCTTTAAACCCCCTCGACTCGTCCACCGCAGCAATCTTGCTCTTCAACTCCCTGACGACTTTCTCTTCATATTCGTAGTAAAGTTGGTCTAATTTGAGCTGGTTGAAGACTTGTTTCACGCGCATTTCGCATTCTGCGTCCTTTCGGCCGTAGTTTGCCTGGTTGTTAGGATCCATCTTCGTGGTGTGGGGGGTGAGAGACAGGGGAGGGGGAAGGGGATAGGAGGTTACATCGAGGATGGCGCGTTGTTCAGGAGTGGCGATCTCGAGGGCCTTGTTGATTAACCAGGAACATTTGTTGTCTAGGATATCTGTCCCGATCTTTCCAATAAATTTTGGATCACCGTAGCAGTCCAAGAAGTCATCCTACAATCAATGTCCATCCAAGTGATACAAATCCAGAGCGAAGCACGCGCACTGGGCTTATTTGGAAGAGAGCGGACTGGGGGGGGGGGATTCGGAGAGGGCGAGCTTGGGCGGTACCTGAATTTGGAAATACTCTCCCAGGGGGATGAGAATGTCCCTTGCTTGCTTGAGATCTTCCTCAGAGGACATCCCAGCCATGTGCATTGCCAATGCAACGGGGAGATAGAAAGAGTAGAAGGCGGTTTTGTAAATTACGATGAAGGAGTGCTTTTGGAGAGAGAATTTGGCGAGATCGACGGAATCTTCTGGGGCCGTGAGTAAATCCAAGAGTTGTCCAAGCTCGGTTTGGAACGTTACCTACAGCATGTTAGTGAGTCACAGGAATGGGGGTTGTCATTGCAGGGCGAAGCCGGGGGGAGCGGATTGGAGGGGATACTACATCGTGGAAAAGCTCAAGGAGGTCAACGTAGTATGATTCCTTTCGGAAGTGTTTCTTGAGGAGAACATAAATCGTTGCTTCGAGCATAAACGAGTCATTGATCGCAATGGAGCCGACTTTGGGCTGCAGGTTCAGCTTTCGTTGCGTTTTAGGGGAATACAACGCGGTACCAACACGGCTGACCTCTCCTTGTAATTGAACTGTCCATCATATCATCCGCCACGAGAAAATAAGCTTGCAACTACAATCAGCCATCTACTGACAATTCACAAAAGGGGTTCTTCATACCAATTCAACGCACCATCCGAGAATACTGACTTTTGTGTAAATTTCCTCGGAAATGGGTTTCCCAACCAGAATTTCATAGGTATCCACCACAGACAATCCACGATTGAGTTTCCCCCCGGGCGTATTATAATTCAAATTCTACGAATTAGTCGTGTCACAGACAACAGGAACACGTCTTTGTACCATTGGATGGCATTTTCAGGGAGAGTTATTGAGCGCAGGGAGGACGTTAATTCTTCCACGAGTAAGGGGAAGATAGCCTCGAACCGTTTCCGGGCATGGATTTTGGCTTCGGCAGTGGCGATTTGTTTGTCTGTGATGGACTGTTCAGAGGCCATCTCTTGGACAGATTTGGGAGAAGATTGGTTGGAAGAGCGCGAGTGAAAAGAGTGAAAAAGAAGGACAAGGGACGGAAAGAACAATCAACAACCAGGGACGGGAAGCGGAATAAATATCCCTTGGGCAGGATCGGAATTCGCTGTTGACGATCCGCGTTGTGGATTGCGCGCTGCTTCTGAATCACAGCGACTTGACAGAAAAGTCAACATGCTCCAGCATACACCACACAGTGCGAATCCGCCATTTATCCCCCGATTGTAGGCTGGAAAACTGTCTTTCAGGAAGTTGAACGCCTCATTTGAGGGACTTTCCCTCGAAAACGCAGAAATGACTGCTGACATCTCCTTGACTTCGCTCATGTCATTGCAGGATCGCTGCACTCTCTACCAGGATCTCGTCACGGCAGTCAAAAACTGCAATGACCGTGGAATGTATTACAGTGCGAAATGGTAGCTCGCCATGGGCTTCAATTGACTGTAGGGCTGCGGAGGCCCTGAATAGCATGGATCTGGAGGTTCAGAATGCGGTAGTGATGGCGATTGATGATGGCACGCCCGTGGGAGAGGGCGGTAGACTAAGTGTGGAAGAAGGACACCGAGAGGCACAAGATCTACCAAAACATTTGCTGGGAAAGTCGTATTTTGATTGCAAGGAGTATGCGAGAGCTGCTCATGCCTTAAAGGATTGTCAGAGCATGAAATCAAAGTTCTTGAGACTGTATTCCAAGTATCTGGTAATCTTCCAATGTCTCGTTCTCACAGCAGGGGGGCGAGAAGATTAAAGAAGAAGAAGAAGAGGATATTCTTGGTAGGTGCCCATAACAGTCGTGGTTGACAGTAGGTCCGTCGGATACAGATCGCATGCCCAATAAAGAGATCGCAGGCATAATACCAGAACTCGAAAACCTACTAACTTCACCGTCCTGCGACGCTTTCATATTATATTTGTATAGTCTCCATTATAAGCTTGATTGACGCAGACTCGGCGCGGCACGAATACGAGACCATAAACGGGAAGACGCATTTGCACCATTAATCTTCAGTATCCGACGATGTCCTTACATCTGGAGCACATGGCAGGAACTCTCCTCCATCATCACCGACACAAAAACTGTATCCCTTACAAAAATCTGTTCTGAAAAAATAGTTGGACACGGTATGGGCTGAGCTTCCTAAAGACAGTGTGATGACGAAATACTTTCTCAGTATTGTAAATCAAGAACTTGTCCAGCGGGCATCGAGTGTACGTCATTTCCTGAACGAAGTACAAGCTGTTTTCCCGACGAGTTTTCACGTCAAAGCTCATCGTGCATTGATACATTACCATGCTCGAGGTACCGTCTCCATTTGCACGCAGATCTGATGGTAGAATTCGATGAAGCTGAAGAAATGTTTGATCAGATTGTGGCGGATGATCCATACAGATTAGATGACTTGGATGTCTATTCCAATATCCTGTATGTGATGGAAAAATCGTCCAAATTAGCATACCTCGCTCAACTCGCTACAAGCACAGATAAATTCCGCGTCGAAACATGCTGTATAGTTGGTATCTCTCTCCTCCTCGCACAACTCTTCGTTACGCATTCTGACCTGGTAGGAAACTATTACAGCTTGAAATCGGAGCATGAGAAGGCTGTGACGTATTTTCAAAAGGCCCTGAAAATCAATCGGAATTATCTTGCTGCTTGGACATTACTTGGTCATGAATACCTCGAACTCAAGAACACTCATGCTGCTGTAGAGGCGTACCGTCGTGCAGTGGGTTATCGCCACTCGTTTATGGCAACTGATATATAGACTTAAACCGGAGTGACTATCGCGCATGGTACGGCCTAGGACAAGTTTATGAAATGCTTGAGATGCATTATTACGCATTATACTATTATCAACACGCTCTGGTGTACAAGTACCCGCCTTTTTGTTTTAGTTCCCTGACATAGATCGAGCGATTGGCGAATGTGGCAAGGTCTAGCTAATTGTTATACGAAACTATCTTGCCATACCGATGCTATAAAAGCTTACAAGAGAGCCGTAATAGGCGGATCAACAGATTTATCCATCCTCGTGACATTGGCATCCCTCCTGGAACAAGAGGGCGATATAAAAACCGCTGCATCCTTCCAGCATCAAATCATCAGTGAGACAACTGTCCCTGGAACAGGAGAGTTGACTCCCATGGCTGCTAAAGCACATTTATGGCTTGCAAGGATGGAAATCGGGAACGGTGACTTCGATGCTGCGGAACGACATGTCAACGAAGCCCTCAAGGGACATTACGTATTCTCTTGTTATTTGCCTGCGTTGATGGTAGGAATTGGAAGAAGCACGAGCATTGCAGAGGGAAATACGGGAATTCGAGAAGGGCGAAGCGTCGCTGATGATGAACAATCCATAGTTTGCATTTCCTCTGAGCTATAACACAAAGAAAACGTGTAGATAGATATATCAGCCCATGTGATTTTTTCAATGCTACTGAACAGAACCATGCTGCAATGCAAATTGTCCCTCATTTCTATAATTACAAGCAATAAACACATTATGGGATGGTAAAAGGCTAATCCATTGTATCCATATCCTCCATCTGAGGGACATCCTTTGAAAAACGCAGTTTTCGAGCAATGCGAGGGGAGATTCTTGTTTTCGCCTCCTCTTGCTTTTTCTCTTCTATTTCGATCCCGAGGTTCTTGCGACGCAGCTCGAGAAGCTGTTCTGTGGACTCGAGGAGGGCAGAGGTTTCGGTGTCAGGGGTAAGGTCTGGTCTCATTTCGAAGGAGAAGTCGGCGTTGGAGGTTAGTGCGCGGTTCATTAGTTCGTTGGCTATCTGGTCGGCGGGTGAGATTGTAAGGGCCTCGAAGTCAACTTTTTTCAAGGACAAAATTAAGGAGAAAGAGGAAGAGGAAGAGGAAGTACTTCATGTAAAGTGATGACGGCGGAGTCGATATCGCCGAGGATCATACAGATAAAAGCGAAGGAGGTGCATAACCCTGCATCCTTTTGGTTCAATTTAATCGCCTTCGCAAAATATGTATGAGCTTGCCTCAATTGACTAAAGTCAGATCATCCCTCAAGACCGATAAACCCATTCTTCCGATACGCATGGCCGAGATTGGTGTATGCCACTGTCCAGGCTTGTTGATCCCATTCTCCTGTCTTTGCGACACGAATCGCTTCGTGAAAATAATGCATCGCCTCTGTATAACGCGCCCTCTCAAAAGCCGCAACACCAAGCTCATTCAATAATAATGGGTCAGTATCACAGATCCCGTGCGCCTGAAGTAGATATTCCTCAGCAAGTTGTAAGTTATTCAACTGCAAATGTTGCATCCCCAGAAACAATAACGGCAAATGTGTTCTACGCTCAGCACAGAAGATTTAGGGATTACCCTTGAAACAGACGAGCGGCGGTGGTATATGCTGAGATAGCTTGCTCGTGTTCGCCCTCAATTGCAAAGGAATGGGCAAAGCCGATCCATGCGGGTCCAAAATGTGGATCCATCATGGACGATTTACTAAAATATCGGCGTGCTTCGGAGACTTTGTCAATGGATAGGTAGTAGACTCCTACACCGAACCAGGTAGTCGGTTGATCTGGTTGTTGATCTGCCAAGTTATGTGATAATAAAAAGAGTTTGTTCTTCTCTTTGAGTTCATACAGACAGCATAGATGATTCGGTAACGCGGCTATTTGGAATGGATCTAAACGGAGGATTCTATGTGGTCAGACACAAGGATAGAGATGTGTACTCTTCGGTGACTTCGAGACATTTGGTGTATTGTCGGTTGACGAAGAATAAGTTTGATCGACTTAGCATGAGATCTGCATTCTGTCTAAGATGAAAGTTCTCTTGCAGTGCTCGTTCTGCTTCGTTAAATAAGGTCGAGTGTTTGAACTGAATTAGATGTGACCTGGGAGGGGTATACCTTGTTCAATTTGGTCATGTATATTAATCGGATGAAATCTCTGCAGTCTTGGGGGATCTCACGAAAGTCCAAGTTATTCAGTAATGTGAGTTCTACTGTCAATGATGCCGTAGTAGAGACATACGTTCATCTGGATCGAGAAGATTGTTCGTTATAAGCTGGTCATATGCTTGATAGCACCTCGCATCAACTTGAACGGCCTTCAAGAAAAACTCTTTTGCTCTGTCGAAATTTGTTTGGTTCATATGTATAATTCCTCGTAAGTACAGTAACGAAGCCCCAATCTACAGTCAATTCACTATATTGACTTGAATACCGTCACATTCTCATTTGTCTTGCTTGATGATTTCGCTATTATCAGTCACAGATGGAGTATAGTATACAAGCAGCTTGTAGTACACCCTCGTCCAATAAATCCAAGGCTTCCTCCCATTTCGATTGTTTGACCTTAAGTCAGTCAAGCCTGTAAATGCGATACCAAACATAGAGCAGCTAGATAGCGACAATCATAGCTGGACTCGAGGTAGCTTGGTTTTGTGAGAAGCGCATGAGCGCGCGCGTAGGACTGAATGTGAAAGTAAGTTTGCGCTAGCCAGAACGCATCGGAGACGTCGTCTGTACAATCAGACACAACTTTTGCAAAGAAACTACTTGTTATAGATAGAACCTTGTCTCCAACAAATGCAGCTGCCTCGTATTGATGTAATGAGTTGGCGTCACGTCTCCACGTCCGTAGCTTCTCAATCAACCCGGCTTCCTTTGTTGAAGACATGATTAATCTGATCAGTCAATTCGCAGCGTCTTCTAGAGATCAGTCCAGAATCGCCACATTAAATTTGGCGACTTTACCACGTTGATGCGCCAGCACTTCTTCGCGACATTATCGCCTGTCAACAATGGCGAATCGATTGATCGTCACTTGTTTTAGTTTTTCATGCTTTTGAGGGCTGTTTAGGGCGCCATGCAGATCTCAAAATTTTGATCGTCCTGTGCGCGAGTCATTCCGGACTCAGGAGACACAAAAAAAAGGCTGTCAACAAGATGAGAAACCTCATCTGTCTCGGCAGATCGACAACAGCCCTCGTCTCGAGACAATCCGAGTCAGGAGATCTCCCGATTACCGCTATCGCCCCCATTCCCTCCTCTGAGGACGCCTTCTTCGTCAGTCATGGCCCGACGTGCACAATTCACAAAGTCGAAGTCTTGAGAGTTCAGGTCGGTCTTCTCCTTTGATATGGCTCATGTGCTTAGGATGGGAAAGCTACGCCCCTCGCATCTTGGGCTACGACACAGCAGGACATCAATAGTAACGAAACGATCCGAAGTTTCCGATACCTCAGTAATAGCGCATCGATTTGCTGTATTATGAGCGGCGGCGACATAGTGCTTGTCAAGGTCGAAACAGAGATCCATGAAGAACGAGTAGAAGTCATTGGAAATGTTGAAGGGGGTATTCTTGCGGCGGAATGGACTGCAGATGAAGAAGTTCTCGCGATTGCATCGGGTAGTCATATTCAATTTCGAATCCTAATGGTAGGCCGATCCAATCTTCTTTTTATGACGTCTGGCTTCGAAATCATAGCTGAAGTGCCCCTTTCATCTGGTGAAGTCTCCAAGCATATCAATCAAGTTTCAGTCGGGTGGGGTCGAGCAGAAACCCAATTCCGGGGACTGCGTGCCAAAAACGCTCCTCGAGATCCTACTCTCCCAGAGAAGGTTGATCAAGGTGTACTGAGTCCAGATGACGATGGCAAGATTCGACTAAACTGGCGCGGAGACGGCGAATGTCTTGCGTTCTCCCGCATCGTAGAAGAGCAGAATAAACCCCCCAAACGAGTCATAAGAGTATACACTCGGGATGGTCAGATTGAAAGTTTCAGTGAACCCATCGATGGTTTAGAGGGTGTGTTGGCATGGAGACCCTCCGGCAACTGGATCGCTACTGTGCAAAGAAAGAGTATTGAAGAAGCGGATGTTGTATTCCTTGAGCGCAATGGGTTAAGGCACGGAGGCTTTGCTTTAAGATCTGCGGGAGCCAGCATTCGGGACCTGGCATGGAATTCTGAGTCGAATATTCTATCTATCTTATTGGATGATCGCCTCCAGATGTGGATGATGAGTAACTATGACTGGCATTTGAAACAAGAGGTGATTGTGGCCAAAGAGGATGCGACCAAATTTCGAGCTTTTTGGCATCCTGAGAAGCCTTTCATCCTCTTCACGACGACAACAGGTACCCTTCTTGTACGGAACGACTAATGATAGATGCGGTCACGCGTTACGAATATGTACTCGATCTGAGCAAGGATTCTTCAAGCCCACCGTTCGACTATGGTCTGGTCGCCGTTGTTGATGGAAGTATATTCTCGAATTTGTGTATCTAATCACAGCCACTCTAAAACTGTCGCCGCTTCGGATCTACAACGTCCCGCCTCCTATGTCTGCAAGTGTCTTGATTCTCCCGTCGACTCCTACACATGTTGCGTTCGAGTCTATCGGGAAAACCTTTGCTATCCTTCGCCAAATGGAGGTCGACATTGCTACTTGGCTCGACTTCAACACAATCAAAGTTGCAAACCCGAATGTTGTATGCACGGTCGAGTATATCCCAAGTTAATTGGTCTAAAATAGTCTGCAACCTTTCTTTGCTCCAGACGACTTTTTGAGACAGATTGTACTTATTGAACGCAATTTATTCGCCGTGCTTGCCGATGATTGTCATTCTGCATCCATTATCAAAGTATTTCGCCAGAGGGAAGGTTCTACTCAGTTTGAAGAGATACATTGTACTCAAGGCGTTGGTATGGTTATGAGACTGTTCTTGCAGGTCAGCGGATCCCATCTGCTTTTTGAAACGGATGATGGAATGATTCACGATTTAGGAGATGCAAAAGCTCCGGCAACAATGGCTGCATCTGCCACAACCCGTTTCTCTTCAAGGTGTTCATTGATCGGCTTCGCGAACGTGGAGAATCATGTAATTCTTTCCAACGCAGACTCTAACTTCAGGATGTTGTATTTGGCTTGACATCGAATGGTAAACTATTTGCCAACAATCGACTTCTCTCTCCCTTCGTCAACAACCGCCTTCTCAGCTCCGCCTGTACATCTTTTCAATTGACCTCTGCACATCTTATTTTTACAACTCAGAATTTGCTTAAGATAGTCCAACTTCGTCCTTCTATCGAGGGTATTTGTCTTATATTCCGCCTTTTAATTTGTAGAGCTTGAGGTCCCGTCGGATGAGCTCAGTGATGAACGGACGAGGCCTATTGAACGTGGTTCAAAGATCGTGACGGTGATGCCATCAATCCACGCCGTTATCTTGCAAGCTCCTCGGGGAAATTTGGAAACCATTAATCCAAGAGCTATGGTTTTGGCCAGTGTCCGCAAGAGTATCGAAATGAAAGAGTTTCGTGCCGGATTCATGACATGCCGGACCCATCGCATCGACCTGAACATTCTTCATACTCACGAGCCGGAGTTATTCATGGCCAATATCCCTTTGTTCATTCAACAACTAGAGGATGTGGATTATATAGATTTGTTCCTGTCATCGTTAAGGTATGATCTCCATTATTGTATCTAACTTTAAGGGACACTGATACTGGCAAAAGCGAGACTCCGCTCGATAATCAGAAACCGCTCTTATTAGAAGGCGTGACTGGAAAGGAAGCAGTTGCCACAGGACCAATGAAAGTATCTATAATCTGCGACGCTATCCTTGCGGAATTAAAGGCTCAGTACCCTAAAACGCATACCCAGTCTATCCTTACTGCCCATCTCAGCAAGATTCCTCCCGATATCCCGGCCGCTCTCCGGGTTATTGCTGAACTCAAAGGTTCACAGAAGTGTTAAGGTAAATTAATATATAGATAGCGACCCCACTCTTGTTCGTCATGCGATTGAACACATTTGTTTCCTTGCAGATGTGAATCGCCTGTATGACGAGGCTCTCGGCCTTTACCGTCTCGATATTGCTCTTCTCATTGCGCAAAAGTCTCAAAAGGTAGTCAATTGTTACAGCGTCTGACAACAGGATCCGCGGGAATATCTACCGTTTCTCAGAAGTCTCAATGATATGGACGTCGCGTTGTGTCGCTTTACCATTGATGATTATTTGAAGCGTTACAAGGATGCATTGGTGCATTTGACGAAATGTGCCCCGACGAAATCATTTGACGACGTTGTTTCGTATATCAGGAAACACGAGCTTTATCGAGAAGGCATGCATTTATATAGAGAGAATCGAGATCGATTCGATGTAGGTCCTTCCTGATCACATTAACCTTAGGCCCTTCTGGGACATTATGCAGATTATCTCGCCGATAACGGTCAAGCCAAGGAAGCTGGACTCGGTAAATACCACCATAAAAAGTCTCTAACTTCAGCGTACGAGCTTGTAGGACAAAAGGAAAAAGCTATCTCCTCCTATACTCATGCCGGACTCTGGAAAGAATGTCTCAACGTTGCTTATTCCATTCCGTTGCCTTCAGATGAGATCGAACAACTCGGCTTCAAGCTTGCTGAAGGACTTTTGGAACGCCGAAATTTCCGAGATGCCGCCCGATTATATCTGGATTATGGTAAAGATGAAGGGGCCATGGAAAAAGCAGTAAACGCACTCGCAAAGGGATATCAATTCACCGAAGCCTTTAGAGTCGTATGTAAATCCTGTTTCAAAGGTAACAATAGGTCAATCAAAAATACGGAAATGAAAAGGTTGTCTTCCTTGTTCATCCAGCAATTATAGATTGCTTTTCGCAGACCTCAGAGCTTGTTTCCGAATTGAAGGCTCAATTGGGAGCACAAATCCCTCGCCTCCGAATACTCCGTGAGAAGAAGGCTGAGGATCCCGGTATGGTCTCTTTAAAGTCGATTGATGGTGTAGAAAACTACTTTGAGAGCACATCGAGCGATGTTGATATCCCAGATGATATTTCCGTGGTACTCACAGAGGCCACAACCTCCGGGTCTCTCTTTACCCGATATACTCAGCATTCAACTGGAACCCGCGGCACGAGAGCTACCAGCAAAAATCGTCGCCGGGAAGAACGTAAGCGTGCTCGAGGAAAGAAAGGGACTATCTATGAAGAGGAATATCTCGTCAACTCTATTGTTCGACTTATGCAGAGAGTGCAGGATATTCGGGACGAGGTCATGCAGTTGATTATCGCATTGATGATGATCGATAAGAGGAGAGAGGCAGAGGAGATTCAGAAGAGTTTTGCTAAGTTGGTGGAAGATATCCGAACTTGCGCTCCCGAGGTTACTTCTGATCCAGTGATGGGAAGTGGGATATCTGGAGATGGACTGACACCCAGTATTTCCCTGAACGTTGCTGTGATGGATTTGTTCAAAGGCTCTGATTTGCTTGTTTAGTTAGAGATACCGGGGTGCTCGGCGTTGGAAATGAGAATATCTGTTTAAATTTTGATCCTATTTGAAACACAGCAAGCACAAATGCAAGTAACGTGCTTTCACCTCATCTGAAGCAAGCGGAAGGGTGTGGTGCGGCTTTAAGAGGAGTTTGCGGCTTAAGAACATCAGTTGATATTCGGTGGCTGACACGCTGGGCTGTCCCAGAGCAGCACGATGCCGGTAGCCCTGATGCTGTTGAGCGTAGCTAACTGTTGCAGGCGTACCATTCTTCGTTCGTGTCAGAGACAGATGCTCGAGAAGTCGGGAATCTGGCTCTTCTTCCTTTCAAAACACGCTTCCGTGGGCCAACATATCCGCCAAGCGACCCGGAGGCCCAAGGTTGGTCACAGCATATCGCTCTGCTGACAAGCTAGACATCGTTGACGAATGCCTTGCTCTCTTCCGTGCAAACTGTCTGTTTCGAAACTTTGAGATCAAGGGCCCTGCCGATCGAACGCTCATCTACGGAATCCTCTTCATTTCCGATTGTCTCAATAAACTAGGCTCGAGACCTTCCCAGAACCAGCAAGAAGCCGCCAAAACACTCAACGCTCTCGCATTAGAGAACTTCAACATCCCTGGCGAACCTGGCTTCCCTCTAAATCCACTCTATGCGCCACCTGCCAATCGAAATGACGCTGGTAACATTGCTATCTGTTGAAGAGGCTTACAGTAGATTTATTGCGACAATATTTGAGTCAGTTTAGACAGGAGGTTGCGCAGCGGTTGGTTGGGAAAGTGTATGCTGATAATCCAGCTGCTCCGTCGAAATGGTGGATGTCATTCAAGAGAAGGCTTTTCATGAATAAATCTCTGTCATAGGATGTAGACTTCAGGCGGAGCTGGCGTTGGTGTTGGCAATTACAAATTATACTTTGATTCCTGGTATCCCACTTCCTGTCTTTAACTATACAAAATCAAAAGACTATCTCTTCTGTCTCCATTCCACATATCTCACATTTTCGTCGCACAACGTCTTCTCCCTCTAACTGGATTTCTGGTCCAAAGACATGTTCATGGGCTTCATCATCGAAGCCTTGTCCCTTCCGACGTACACGTTTGGTCCATTGTTCTGTTCTCGTTCTCTTTCTCAGGTCTAGATGAGTAAATCACCTTGGAGTAGATATACCTTTCAGCTGCTGTTCGAACTTTTTGTCTTTTTTTTCTTTCTTCATTTTCTCTCGTCGCTCCCATTCTTTATCTAAACCCTCGGGACCACCCCATTTCTTCCAAGCAAACTCCTCTACTTGGTACCGGACATATAACATCATGTTCGCAAATGTTGATTTATGTGGATTCGCTTTAAGCAAATGTGGCAATACTTCCTCGTCTCGTAATTCGGGATCCGTTAGAAGGTAGTCCTCCTTACATTCCGTTTTGGTCAACAGGGAGTATTTCTCAGGATATTTCTCTTTGCATTTGAAACAAACTCTTGTGCCGAATGTTTTGTAATATAGGAAATCGAGCTCGACACTTCCACATTCGAAGCACTTTGGATTCTCCTCAGGATTGAGACTTGGTGCTATTTGTTAGCTTCTCCTTCGAGGATTCTGCACCTGGATCGAAAAATGGCTTTTTGAGTTGTTGTAGCAGTTCCCTCTTCTTTAATATCGCTTCCGACTCTTCCTTCCTGCCTTCATCCTCGTCGACCATAAATCCTCCCTTCGAATCCTTCATCTTGGAGAAATCTCATTAATAAAGCTTTTGACAAGACATACCAAACTCGATATAGTTCATGAACTTTCGAGCGACCTCGACCCCAGCCCCGTCGTTCTTCTTCTTTTGCTCTGCATCGTGCTTTTTGGCCATTTGATCGAGTTCCCATTTTTGGAGCTTTGCTTTCGCCTTGATGCGGTTGATTTCCTAGTTGTTAGATTCGCTGCAGGTTGGGGGCATACTATTTGCTTTACTTGTTCTGGCGTTAGGCCTGGAGATGTTGGCTGCCGTGTAATCTGTGCAGGCGGCGTGGTTGCTCTGTTGGTGGCCATTGCACCGACGACGGGCGATCGAATTTCGCGGTGGTGACTCGCGATGGATGACATATTCGCATTACACATGGCAATCCACGCTATTCTGGATTTTCTGCCAGTCACCATAGAGTACAGTCCATTTCAACAGATCTTTCAGTGGAAGGAGCAACTTTCACTCTTACGACATCGATTACAGTTACAGATGCCTCTTTATTGTATAGATACAGCAAGTCATCTACTCATATGAACACTTTAGGGCCTGACCCCAAATCCTTCTCAATCTTTTCCTATACCTCCACTCGTTGTCTCGTAAAGTCCCATAGCATCCGCAACAGAGGGTCGCCCAACGTGTATAAATCCAGACTGAATTCACCCTCTACTTGTTAAACCGTGGCCAAGAGAGGGAATTTACCTTCGAGATCATTCTTGACGTACATCTCTGGCGTTTTATGCTCTGTGACAATCCGGACAATTTGCAATAAATCGTCCTCCTGTAACTTTTGTAATCCTTGTGCTAATCGATCCATATCGTTTGGTTTTCCCGTCCATTCTTTCCCTTTGGCGGCCCCGCTTGATTTCTTTCTCATGTGGTCGTCAGTTGATTCCAGTTTGCGTTTTCTGTTCTCTTCTGGTGCAGGGGGAGCAGGTGCAGGAGGAGCTGGGGCGGGTGGAGTATATCCGGGTGTTTCTCCGGACTCTGCTAAAAGCTTGAGGAGTCCAGGCGAGGGTTTATTAAACTCCTAGTAGGTCAATCTGGAATTTGGGAGCTGGTCATACGACAGTATGTGAAATCTCATACTTCGGCTGTTGGAAGTGGAGATCGTGAGCCAACTCCTTCGTACCGCCTTTTTCAGCAAAATGTAGCGTTATAGCCATATCGAATTCTCCCCACCCTTGTTCTTCTAGCTTGAATGGTGGCTTCTTGAAGTCTAACGTCAGATACGAAATTCGAAAGAATCTGACTTCGTGTCGGCTTCTCGAAAGACGGATGGAGCTTATATGTGACTTTGTCAATGAAGGTTGCAGGCAGCTCTTGGCCATCCGGGCCGACAGCAACGATTTTGATCGACCATTTTCGCATTGGGAATCCCTCTCCCGCCGGCGGCAAATCCGCCAATATTTGCTAAACAGAATCAGCCATGTTCTGGGGCACCAGATAGAGGCGAGGAAGACCTGCTGCGTCACTAATTTGATTGTCCGCTCAATCTACACACAGTCAGTTTCATGCTTGAAGAAATGTTTCATGGATCAAATAGAACTAGCTGAAGCTCTGTGGCCCGCAGCAGCGCCAGACCACCTGAAGCATTTGATGGCAGCGGTACCTTTCCAGACATGGCTGTACAGTTGCTTACCGAGTCGAGAGTTGTTCCAGCTACTCACGTCAAAATTTGTTTCCTCCACAAAGGACAGCGACACGCGGTTTCCCGGTTGAAATGCGTGAACAGCGCTTACGTGATAATTAGCTGTTCGGTACAGGCAGCCGATTGCCATATCTTATCACCTGAAAGATCTGTCACAAATAAAAGTCTCAACTTCTAGTACATAAACTATGGAGATACCTAATGGACTCTCGAAAGAATGCGCGCGCAAATACCACCATCGGTTCCTAGCTCAAGTAACACTGAATGTCCCTAAACTGCAAACAACTAACGAGGAGAAACGAAACGAAGAGAAAAAGAAATAATATAACTCATTTAGCGCCCCACCAATCCTTCCTTTATCCAGGCCCTTCCCATATAACACTACTGTCGGCCTTCATTCTTTCCTCCATATCACAGCAATGATGATTCCCAAACTCAAACCCCTTTCTTGCGCTTTTAGTCATCCATCTCCATAGCCAGAACACAAAAAACACACAAGTGACGAAAGGGATGAAAACCAAAAATACTAATACTTGGGTCAAAATAAACAAACTCTGCCATCCGTGCACCAAATGACCTACTCTGCCGGAAAATCACATGCCATGCCCTCCCCAATCCTTCTCGATATCAAACTTTTCAATCGTCTTGACCAGGACGATGATTGAAAAACCCACCGGACCCCAACCGATCAACAGCCGATGCACTTCGCGACCCATATTCATATTCATCATCTGATACACCTGGAGGGGCTGTCATTGGACCGCCTCCAATAGTACCATAACCGCCGCCACCATGACCGCCGTATTGACTGGTTAAGGGGCCGAGAGACAAATTGTTCATACTTCGAGTTAGAAAACTGGAAGATGGGACCGCTCCCGCAGACTGTGGAACCCTGGAATGTTGTGGGCGATCCGAGTCGTCTCCAAGGAAGGGGTCTACAATAGATGTGTCTAGCATTGAAAGCTGGGGTGGTTGCTGGTGATGTTGCTGTTGACCTCGCATCATGCCCTGAGGATGGCCCATCATGCCACCGCCTCCAGGAGCAACGAGATTCGGATTGAAGTTGTTACATCGCAGGCAGTTGCTTCGTCGACGAAAATTAACGTACCCACATGAAACGCAGGTCCAATCCCCAGACTCCATCTGAGGACCTCCTCCTCTACCCATTCCTGTCACATTGCTGTTCAGGTTCTGCGGACCGCCGTATTGCTGACCACCAAGTGGTGGAAAAGACTGGGAGGAAGAGGGAGGATGAGAGGCTGGATATGCCTGAGAAGGAGGGAACTGACTTGAATTGAAGATTGACGAACCCATGGACTCAGATGGATGATGCGAAGGGCCCGAGTACATGGAACTCATCCCGGACATGGGAGCAGGTGTACTAAGCCCTCCTGCAGAGTCTGCAATCAAGGCTGCCTGAGCGCGGCTAGCACCACAGCGGAGACAAGACACATTCTTTGCAAAATTGTGGTATCCACAGCCTTCAGAGCCGCATTTCCAATCTCCAGCGCGGAAGGGTACACTACCAGGCATGGTTGAAGAACGAGTTGATTGACTGGTTTGACTTGATGCGGAGGACATATACGAGGACATAGGGGCTGACTGCAACGAAGAAGGAAAGGGGTACATGACGCCGGATGTATCAGATTGTGACCCCCCCGCAGACGAGGACGGGTACGAACATCTGAAACATGCCGTACGACGTTGGAAGTTGCTAAATCCGCAAGATGGACAAGTCCAGTCCCCTGGACGTGGTCGGTTTTTGCTCGGCTAACTGTCAACAAAGTCAAGACAGGGAATACGGGAAATGGAGTAAGAATCTCAGCGGCACGTTCCAACACTCTAGCACTGCTAGGCGAGACTTCGATTGCACGATCACCCAAAGCACGTCCGTTCATTCCAAGACTTTCAGCAGCCTACTCTATTAGCCTAGACTACTTTGTTGCTCTTACCTCTTCATGGGATGAAAACATAGCATATCCTGAACCAGTCATTTTGTGCGAATCTGGTGTCCGTAGAGTCCAGAAAGTGGTCGGGCGACCTCCGTGTTGAGTAAACCAGCTTTCGAGTTCAGATTGGGTGGTATCGTTCGGCAGTCCAGATAAATGCAAGACTTTAGAGCGCTCATTTAGAAAAGCATGTACATCAGCCAGGGCATCTCTCGGTTTTGTAAGGACGTCAGGATGGTTTTCTGCGGGTTGTGACTTCTTTATGAGAGCTCTTAAAGATTTAGCAATGATATCCGCCGTTTCCATTGCACGTCGGGGTGTAGAGTATTGAGAATGTCCAGACGAATAATGGGTGAGAGACGATTGCGAGGATGACGTATGAAGTCCGGCCTCGACTTCCAATGCTGCGCAAATGTTAGTCAAGGAAGAAGGGCCAAATGGCAAGGCTTCCGGGTGATATTGCTGCCAACGCGAATATTCGATTCGAAGCTCAAAACATTTCGGATGCTGAAGGTAAGGCGGCAAAGCGACAGCCTTGTCGCGCGCTTCACGAGGAATTTGCACACGAAGATCCCATGCATCCAATGCAAGAAAGACAAAGGATTTGTTGGCGTTCAGGACATGTTCTTTGATAAAGGCATCGATTCGTTGGATGGCTTCTCGGAAACTTCCTGCATTTTGAACGTGGTCCCAGGTCAATCCTGTGGAACTCGCTATCATCATCAGCCATCGTATTTAGAACGGAGAGATACTGCATAATGAAGTTATCGGAGTATTGACAGGTCTGATCAAGACTTCCTCGCGACGGACCTAGACGCACATGTTAGTCGAAATCCAAAAATAGAAACATCTCGAGAAATTAGCACATCGAGACATACCTCTTCGAGAGTCTTTGCATTGACCAGAATCCAAGCAATCTCGATTACTTCGGCAGAATCCTTCGAGACACACACGCCATGTTCGTCGCAGGTGGTCCAGACGTGAATGACGACGTAAAAATCAGAGGATGCGTCTGGCATTGAATCTTGGAGCTACGTAGTCATTTGCCGATGGATCAATAGCGTTGCAAAAGCAGAAGTGCGGCAATCAGTGAAGAAGCCGACAAAAGGACCGAATAAGGTTCGAATGCGTGGAGGGCGAGGCGGTGGTGGATTGGTGTTGTCGCAGGGTGATGATGTAGTGGTCAAATTTGCTGGCTCCAAATCAGTGAGGGAAAATTACGCATGACTGACTGACTCTGCACGGCTGCTTCGGGAAGATGGGGTGCCGCGATTGATCGACCAATTGCAACTAAAACAAACCCAACAACCGACCTTCGAACATAATCCCATTCATAACATTATATGCACCTTAATCACTATTAAATCTACTCTTCTTCCGTCGCTCCGACTATCTTTGCCAGACTTTGTTCCATTTTATTCAGCACTGCCTTCGAAAGTGCATCTGCGGCGACCTTCCCGCTCACGGCCTCCGAAACATGCTTATGTAGCTCCTTCAATTTCTCGGATTCCGCCTCGGCAGAGATGTACAGCTTACTAACCATGCTGCATAGAACCTTCTTTTCCTCCTCTACAAAGCTGGTCAGAATCTGGATACGAAAACAATACAAGATCACTTACTCGATGCTTTCTTCATTTGGGCCATGGCCATAATTGCGAGATCGACGTGTATACTACGATTTCGCATCTCCGTCTCTTCTCCCAAAGATTCCAGATCATTGGTGGTCTTTCTGAGATCGACCAGTCGACGAGGATCCGTCCAGTCGACAAGTTGCAACGCGATTTGCGAAGGCGAAACCATCTCTTCCTCTTCTTCCAAATCTTCTGCAATTCGTAGAAGCGAGTGGATCACTGGTACCGCGATCTGTAATTAGCGCAGTAAAAAGAATACATACCCGAGCCATGCAGTACTGATTCTCCGGTACCGAGTGACAGAACACAGGGAAGAAGTAACTCAAAGCTTGTTTGAGAGGTTCATTCTGCGATGCAACCGGGTCGAAGTATGTCTCCACTAGGACTTTCAAGATTTCATCCTCCGTGACGACGCCAGCAAGCATCAGTTTAGCCAGGGATTCCGCTGCCGCGGCTGCAACTTCTGGCTCATCCTCAGATTTGATCGCCTTCGTCCACATCGATATAATGGATTCTGGCTTGACTGTGTCATCTGTCAAGATTCCCATACCATGCGTCATGAGGATATCGGATAGAATGTGCAGAACTTCGACGCGAATAGCTTCGTGTCCTCGAGAAAAGCAATGTATAAACAAGCCGAGATTGTCGACCGCCAAGTTCTATAATCAGCACAGATCTCAGGTGATGTACCTTATCGAGGAGGCAAGATAATCCCAAGCAATGAATACCTCTTTCACGGATAGGAGCTTCATGACTGCGTACACAAGGCACAATCAATACACTCAAGCAATTTTGAATATGCGTGTTTGTCTGCAATCCCTTAAAGTCAGTCCATGTTAACGAGGGGCATACATCCTGAACATTCTGCAACATACACTGAGCAATGTGGAGACACTTCAAGTTGATCATCAACTCTTTCACTGCTCGGGTCTCTTCCTCTTCTTCCTCTTCCTCGGGAGTCATCGCTCGTTTGGGAGGAGGTTTCTTCGCTGCCTTCCCTTTCTCACTCATGACCTCCGAAAGTGCACTCACAAAAGATTCTTGACTCGTATCAGGATCCTGTTCCTCCTCTTCCTCATTAAGTATATCATGTAAATCATACACAATCTCCATTATAATCTGACTGAAATCCCTCTCACTCGTCGTGATTTTTCTAATAATCTCAATCACCCTGTCAGTGAGTCCTTCCGGTAATTCTGGCAAGACAAGAATACTTCGCAAGAGTCCGAACATCTTACGTCGCCCGATCTCGTCTCCAAAGTCCATCACTAATGCGATTTGAAGGAGCTGTTCGACGATAAACTCAAGTTCCTGTTTTGCGTCTTCGTCGACATTTTCGAAATATGCGTTGGTGTATTTCTGGATATAGAATGCGAGACGTGTGACCTCGGGCATTTGATCTTCGAGATGGCGAGTGTGATCGGCTTGGTTGCAGAATTGGAAGAATGAGCGAGCCAAGAATGCTGATTCTGCGGACAAATTATCCCAATAGGAGTCTAAATGAGTCAAACACTAGAACATGAATACCGTTGAATTGGAATGAGTCGAGGACCTCAGGACGCGATTCGAAGAATGAGCGCATGGCTTCTTCTGCAATCTTGCTGTTCACCACATCCAGTCTTTCAAGTAGCTCCAGAACATTGTTGTTGGCTTGCTCAACCCATTTGTGCGCAAACATTCTAACAGCAGCTTTCTTCGTATTGGCATCCCGATCGCGTAATCCCCATCGTAGAATCCGCTCACGGTTCCCTATACTCAAAATGCGAAAGTCACCAATCTCATTCATACTACGAGAGTAAACACATCGTCGATTGATGGCGTCAACATCTCGCGCACGCTCGATTATGAATAGAATGGTAGCACGAGTCTGTTCCAGGTTGAACAACACTGCTCGCCGAACCTCACTGATATTAGATACGTGGGACTATGAGGAGAATACGCGCTTGGGTCATGTTGTAAGAGCTCGATTAAAGCTTTAGTGACACGAATGCCTGCTTCATCGTCACTTGACTGGAATCGCGCCAAAGCAATCACAGCTTGTACCCGAACAGACGATTCCCTATCTCGCGTCCTCTTTCCCAGCCCGTCCCGCAAGTCATCGAACAGATCGTCACTAAGATTAACAAAGCCATCCGCGGGCTGTACTCAATCTCCCCCAGCGAATTCATTGCAAGAGCAATTAATTGACAAACCCGCAACCTCACAAATTTCTCTTTCGCATCAATCCCTCTCAGTAGATGCCGTAGGAACATCTCTACAAATCGCCCAGCCGCAAGACTCTCCTCAGTTTCCTCGGCCTCCTCGCCATCTTCAGTTTCCTCTTTCACGACTACGGTCAGTCACACTCCAGGTACAGATTAACTCTTATCCTGCACATGCTGAATAAAATGCCCGACAAACTTTACTACGCGGTCTGCTGTGGGCTCGGACTTTTTCACAGGCAGCACGCGATTCAGGCACCGAATGAACTCGTCATTGAAGGCATCTTCATTATTCTGCTGAATACAAGTCGTCTGCACCGTCCGAAGCGAGTTGACCAGTTTTCTGTGCGTAGCAGCGGACTTTTGAGACTCCTGGAAGATTTGTCGGATAGTTTTGGAGGGATTTATGACAACCACGCCGGGCATATTGAAGTCGTTGTCGAGAGATTGCGTTTGATTGTGTTTGTTTACTACACGCGTTTAGTGATTGGCCTGACTGGTTGTAATCGAAATATGCGTCCGTGCGCTGCAACCTGCGGTCTGCGGAGTTGCCGATTGGCGGACCGAGTTGCCGCTGGTTGCCGAAAATTGGCCCGGGGTAGAAACGAAGGGGAAGTTACCGTGCTCAAACAACCGCATCGACAGAGAAAGCAGCATTTGCCCAGCTTTGAAGATCGTTGATATTGGATATGGCAATCAAGCAATTCACTTCTGCCGAAGTCACAAAACACAATACTGACAAAGATGGCTGGATCATTGTATCTGTCCAGCTTAAAGCAGTTTGCTGACGTATATTTAGGTGGACGATGGGGTCTACGATGTCTCTAGCTTTCTGGATGAGCACCCCGGCGGAAAGAAGATTCTACAGCGAGTGCTAGGAAAAGATGCTTCAAAACAGTTCTGGAAATACCACAACGAGAAAGTAATGCAGAAATATGCTGCACGTCTCAAGATCGGCTCAATTGGATCGACTGCCTCCCCTGCAAGCGCCTCCGCCAAACCTTCTGCACAAACAACAGCTTACTCTCCACCACGACCAAAGCTGGCCGCCCAACATGAGGCAGAGAAACCCGCTAGCTCCGATGGGAAAGGTGCACGCGAGATCTTTGGAGAGGTATGTTCTTCATCTGACATCATGGTTGACATCAGCTTATACCCTTTGCTGAACCGGCATGGTACACGGGTTTCGCTTCCCCTTATTACAATGAAACCCACACACGTCTCCGCAAGTTCATGCGGGGTTATATGGAAGAACACATCATTCCACACGTATTCGAATGGGAAGAAGCCAAACAGCAGCCCAAAGAGCTCTTCCGTCAAGTCGCCCAACAAGGTTTTATCGCCGCGGCAATGTTCCCCCTCCCGCCGAAAGAATATATGGATGGAATTACTCTTCCTGCGGGAATAAAGGTTTCTCTTCTCAGGGATAAGGGTTGACGGTAGTACGAGGAATGGGACGGATTCCATGATTTCGTGTTCAATGACGAGTTTTATAGATGTGCCGCGGTAGGCCTGGGTATGGTTCTTGTTGGAGGCTGTCAGATCGGCCTGCCTCCTATTATTCATCATGGCACAGAAGCGATGAAACGGAAAATTATTCCCCAGTGCCTCAAGGGAGAGAAAAGGATCTGTCTCGCCATCACTGAACCTTCGGCCGGGAGTGATGTTGCAGGATTAACTACCACCGCCGTGAAATCGCCAGATGGCAAATACTACATCGTAAACGGTGAAAAGAAATGGGTATTTCCCTCTGTGAGACTGATATTGAAGTCCTCTAGATCACGGGTGGCTTGTATTCGGATTATTTGACCACGGCAGTAAGGACAGGCACTCAAGGCTCGGGGGCTGCTGGATTAAGCGCATTGTTAATTGAGGCCAATGCTCCTGGTGTCACAATGCGAAGAATGCACACTGGAGGCGCTGTTCAGAGCAGTATATTTCCCATTCAAAATGCATATTGAATTAGTGTCTACTTATTTCGTTTTCGAGGATGTCAAAGTTCCTGTCGAGAATTTGATCGGCAAGGAGAACGAAGGATTTAAAGTATTTCTGACCAGTAAATCCATTATTCTGTATTTGCTGATATAGACTTCAACCATGAGAGGCTTGGGATTGCGATGTATGTTGTCAGCGAGATTAAGCTGATCTTAGTCAATCTCTTCGCATGTCAAGAATCTGTCTCGAGGATGCTGTGAGACATACCTGTAAACGCATCGTCTACGGAAAGCCATTGATCGAACAACCGGTAGTCCGTTACAAATTAGCGAACATGGCGTATTTCTCCCCAGCTTTCCAGTCTCATAGTAAATAGTCGCTTGATCGAATCTCAACAAGCATGGCTAGAATCCTTGATCTACCAAAGTAAGGTGCTCTCTCATGAAGAGGTAATCTCTCTTGCTTTTCGAGAGCTAAACGAAGTTACAAGTTCAATTGGGTGGAGTGACGGCTCTGGCGAAAGCTCAAGGTGGATTGATATTTGAACATTGTGCGTCCACAGCTGTTAACCTTTTCGGTGGGCTTGGTCTTACAAAGGGAGGCCAAGGAGAGCGGGTAGAACGTCTCTGGCGCGACTGCAAGATTGCCGCTATTCCAGGTGCGTCCTAGCCCTAGTCATCATTTTAACCTTCGTAGGCGGTTCAGAAGAGGTTCTTCTTGATCTGGCGATGCGTCAACAACTTAAAATACAGCGCAAGAAAGGCGCAAAGATCTAGACACCATAGCAAGATTTTAGAGTATAGTACATTGATTACACCAGATATCGCATTCTCAATATGCAATGATAACTCGACAAATGTCCTATCAAGCATTTCCATCGCCGGGAAACAATTCACGGAGTATCTCCGCCGTAGGTGCGAATCCATGCTCCAGTGCCCAATCCACAACATCCTTCCTTCCCGATCGAAATGCAATTTGACCCATACCCTCTAATAATTGTTCTTCGTCCTCTTGCACCTGTTCATGCATGCGTGGATATTGGAATATAATAAACAGTTGACTTAAAAAATCAACGGATATATCGGATCGTTCAACCGCAATCCTCATGATTTCAAGAAATCCCATGGAATATTCAGGAACAATCAAAAGCTCAATGTTAATTTCCAGTATCGTCAATGGCCAGGCGGTTGTTGCTCCAGGATGCGAGAAATACCTTGCTGCGCTTACGAAGTCTGCATGTGCCGGGAAATAGTCCTTGGCATAATCCGGTAGGAAATCGATTGAGCGCGCGCGAAAAAGAGAGATCAATGCCGATTCATTGCCGGGGACTAGCCATCTTTTGGGTAGATAAGGTTGGAGGGTTATACAATACTTCTTGTTGCAGCAGCTGGAAGTGTAAAAATCCGAAGGTGCTGGCACAGGCTCGTAGGATTTTATCCAATCTGTATACATCCGCAGCGTGAATCCGCGACGAGCTAACGCTCTGCAGAAACTCCCAGTAAAAGTGCCCTGCTCCGTGCGATTAACGATGACTAGAGGCGTTAGCTGTATATTTAATAGCATATCTCGTACATTTCTTCCTTAGGAATGCGACATACAACCACTCGCATGGCTTGTATCCTAGACATGCGTAAATCGACTTCGACACTGTTACGAGTTCCTCATTTTCACTCTCTATAAATACCGTCTGAAGTATCTCTAGAGGGAGCTGCTCCAGCAAAGATTGACCTGGAGGATATAGCGACGGTGTAGGAGTTGGGCTTGCCCTTCGTCGGCGGCCACGGCGAGATATGAGTGCCATAGCTTCACGTCGAGGCGAAACTTTTGCGTATTTGCGCTCTGTTGATCTCCACGGGAAAATTCTATTGTGGGATTTAGGCGTGAATTTGGAGATTATCTTGATTGAGACCGACTACGTGACTTTATCACCTCATGCACCGAGGGCCGACCTATAATAGGCCCCAGGGCCCCACCTTAACAAATCGGGCCCCACCCTAGCGCTAGCTTGAGCTGGAGCCCGGAAGTGCACCATGCGAGCTGGTGCTGCGAGCTGGTGCTGCTGGAGGTGCGCGCTGGTGCTGCGAGCTGGAGGTGCGCGCTGGAGCTGGAACTTGGAAGCCACGAGCTGGAGCCACGGCCACGAGCTGGATCTGGAGCTGGAAGCCGCGAGCTGGAAGCCACAATCTGGAGCCACAAGCTAGAGTGCGAGCTGGTTCTGCGAGCTGATGCTGTGAGCTGGTGCTGCGAGCTAGAGGTGCGCGCTGGAGCTGGAGCTTGAAGCCGCGAGCCGGAACTTGAGAATGCTAGCCGGCACTGCGAGCTGGAGGTGCGAGCTGAAGCAACAGGAACGACAGCTGGATACGCTCACTGGAGCTGGCACTGAGAGCTTGCGGTGCGAGCTGGGACTGGAGGAAGGGCGTAATTTGCAACAATATGACGTTAGACTAGCCAAATGTAACGGGACAATGACTTCCTAGACCCCAGAAGTGTGCTATCCCGTTACCATGCAACAATATGACATTAGACCATCTTGATGTAACGGGACGGTGACTTTCTTGACCCCAGAAAT
>Ga0302325_10007265_pt1 | contig 24626 bp, 21 predicted proteins | sample Palsa_T0_2_FD_201948 | JGI IMG/M metagenome (GOLD analysis project Ga0302325, IMG submission 201948) | Peat permafrost microbial communities from Stordalen Mire near Abisko, Sweden - Palsa_T0_2 | ecosystem: Environmental > Terrestrial > Soil > Palsa > Peat permafrost | place: Sweden: Abisko... | reverse complement strand
GCGAATGTATAGCCCGCGCGGTTTTGCGAATAGTAAAGCATGTCGTTTTGAAAGCGGCTGACAAAAACCGCGTCGTCGTTGGTCTCAAAGAACAAACCTTTCGAGCTGTTCAACAGATGGCCGTAACCCTTGGCGTAAGAGATCCCGCCCCGATAATCGGGAATCATCGCGCCCACGTCGGCGCGGCCGGGAAGATACTTGACAGCTTCGCCCGCTTCAAACCATCCGGTAATGCCCCGCCAGGGCAGCGTGGCCAGGCCGGCGCCGAAGATGAATGAGTCTTCCGAAAGATATTGGGGATCAGCGCTGCCAAGGGTGGATCCGATGGTTTCGCGGGTGTCGCCGATGAACCGCGCCGAAAGGTAGGGGCGTATCGGAAGACGGCCCAGCTTCAGCTCGGTTTTGACCTGGCCATAGCCGAAGATGTCATGCCACCGTGTGGAGAAGAATGGAAAGATCCAGACGGTAGTTCGCAGACGCTGAAACTGGGGCGCCAGGTTGCGATAGGCCTTGCCTGCTTCGCCCGAGATGGAAGAGTCGGAGCTTTTTCTCGCCAGATCGAACCATTTCAGAGCGTCGCGATCGTCGTGCAGAATGTTGTATACCCACCCCAGCTTCAGCATGGTGGAAAAGTCCACGGGGTCGTTTTCGTGGGCGATGGTGAGATACTTCAGAGCGTCCTTCATGTAACCGGCCTTAATACTCTTTTCGGCCAGATCCTTGGCCTGCTTGGAAGTCTGCTGCGCCGGAGTTTCGCGGCGGTGGAGAGTTTGCGGAAGCTTCAGGGCGACCCGGACGCGATCCGCCAGTTCCTCGTCGTCGCCCTTCAACACCTGATCCAGCAAGGGCTGAGCGCCGGCCAGGTCTCCCCGGTTCAACCGCAGGAAACCGAGCTGGGCGGACGTGAGCAGATCGTTTGGGTCGGTATTGTGGAGAGCCAGGAACTCGCGCTCGGCCTCATCTTCCTTGTTCATCGCGAGCAGCAAATAGGCGTATTCGCGCCGGAGTTCGAAATTATCGGGATCCAGTTCGAGAGCCTTTTCAAATTCGTAGACGTAGGGATAGCCATCCGGTAGAAGTTCGCGGGCTTGCTCCGCAACGCGGGGAGGCCTGCCGCGTGAGGCTGCCAGCAGCAGGAAATAAGCGTCTTCGTTGCGCCCGAGCAGCCTCCAGACACGGCCCAGATCCAACATGAGAGAGCGCTCGCCGGGACGAAGTTTCCAGGCTATCTCATACTGTTGGGCGGCCAGATCCAGTTGATCGCGCTGCTCGGCCAATGTGGCCAGTTCCTGATGCGCGCTGAAGTTGCCTGGCTCCGCCTCGATCGCTTTTTGCCAGCGCGCGATACCCGAGGCCAGCGGCTGGTCGATATTTTGAAAGGCTTGTTCGGCCGTTTTCCGAAGTTCCGCGCCGGACCCGGTTTCGGCGGTTTTGCGGACGCGGTCGAAGATACGGCGCGCCTGCGCCTGCTGCTTGGTTTCGTAACACAGGAATGCATATTCAAGCGCGGCGTGCTGGTCGGTGGGATCGATGCGCATAGCCTCGCCGAATTGGTCGCGCGCCGCTTCGTTTTCTCCCACCTTAAGCAATGTGTAGGCCAGGTCCTTCCGAATGGACGCGCGGTCTGGCGCCAGCGTGATGGCCTGCTGAAAACCCGCGACGGCTTGATCGTAGTTTTTTTCACGCAGCGCTTGGTAGGCGCGTTCCAGTGGCTGATAAGCGGGATCGGGCGTTTGGGCCGTCAACCACCCTAAAGTCAGCGCGAGAGCGAACGTGATCCGGAACAACATGTCGCCTCTTGGACAAAGGACTAGTGGTGGAGGGAACGAAGTTCTCTCATTTTTGCTGGGAACGCTGAATGGGATAGCCGAATTTACCTTTGGCCGGCGTCGCCGCGAGCAGCGCGCGGATTGCGTCGAAGACTTCGCGAATCTGTCCGTCGTGCCTCTGAAACCTCTTTTCCAGTTCTTCCAGGCGCAGGGCCACGTCCCGGTGCGTGGCGAGTAACTCACGCAGCTTGACAAACGCGCGCATGATCGCAATGTTCACCAGGATCGCTCGGTCGCTGTTCAAGACGCTGGAGAGCATGGCGACGCCTTGTTCGGTAAATACCAAGGGGAGGTAACGGCGGCCGCCCCAACTTGAGGTCACAATTTGTGACCTCAAGTTTTCCACTTCATCCGAAGTGAGCTGGAACATGAAATCCGCCGGAAAGCGAGCCATATTGCGGCGAACAGCTTGGTTGAAGACTTTGGTAGGCACGCGATAGAGCAGGGCTAGATCGGTATCGATCATTACTTTCTGGTTGCGGACAAAGTAGATGCGTTGCTCGATGGAAGCACGCAGTATGATCGCGGTTCGACGACCGGGGCTGGCGTTTTTCTTGGCCTTCATGCAAAAGCAAGTAGGCTGCCGAACGCTCTTATCTCAGACAGAATGCGGCGCGAACGCGCCCTTTACGATTCCAGGATCACGACGGCCATGGCCTGGGACACTGTATGGGTAAGAGAGAGCGCAATATTCCGCACCCCGAGGCTTTTCGCGAATTGGGCCGCAACACCGTGGAATTCCAGCGTTGGACGCCCCGAAGGCAGGTTCTTTACTTCAAAGTCACGCCAGCGCACGCCGCGTTTCCAGCCGGTGCCGATGGCCTTCATCCCCGCTTCTTTGGCGGCGAATCTGGCGGCGTAGCGCTCGTAGCGGTTGGCTTTGCGCTCGACGTACGCGATCTCGGCGGGCGTATAGATGCGCTCGATGAAGCGGCGTCCGTGGCGTTCGATGGCGTCGCGAATGCGGTCCACTTCGGCCAGATCCACGCCTGAGCCAACGATCACAATTCCGCGCCCGTGGAACTCATGGTCAGCGGCCCGTGCTTGACGCCCTTGGCGCTGATCAACGTATCCGCGATCTTTTTCACCGCGCCGGCTTTCCCCTTGACCACCCGAACCTCCAGGCAGTTGTCATGGTCGAGACGCAGGTGCACGGTAGAACGCATGTTGTGAACGTGGGAGTGCTGGAGATCGGTCAGCTTTTCGTTCAACAGGTGCGCGCGATGATTGTAGACCGGAGTAACGGTGCCGACCACACTAGCGTCCGGCCGCTCCCACATTTTTTCGACCAGTTCGTCCCGGATTAAGTCGCGAAACGCTTCCGAGCGGTTGGTGTATCCGCGCGACGCGACCAGTTGACCGAATTTCTTCAGGAGGCAGGTATCGATCGCCACGCCAATACGGCTAAGATCGCTCATCGGTATAGCCAGATTAGCGGAGCCGGTCGCGCGCGGCAAGGCGTAACACGGTTTGTAAGATCGTGCGAGTTTGAGACCGCGGCGCGATACACATTCCGGATTATTCCCGATAATTTTCCATTTACGCCGGTATGGGAGACCCTGGACGCCGTAGCGCGCTTCCGGCCTTGGGTCTGATGGTGCCGGCGGGCGGGCCGCGAACTGGACGACACACGCATCCCGCTGCTGGGTGTAATGGGCGCTTTCGTGTTCGCCGCCCAAGATCGATTTTCCGCTCGGCGTCGGGACCAGCGGGCACTTGGTTGGTGGGGCGCCCTGCTCCCCCTGCCCTGGTGATGACCGTGATCGTCGCAATTCAGGTTTTCGCGTTCCAGGATGGCGGCGTGCTCGCATTGGGAGCCAATGTCTTCAATATGGCGGTCATCGGCGTTTTTCGCCGGTTACTGGCCGTTCTACATCCGGGGACGCGGCCGCCGCCATGCCCCGGCCAGTGGTGATCTTTTCCCTGGCTCTGTTTGCGGCCAGCGCGGCGATTGAAGGCGCCATCACCAGCTGCGTGATTCAGGCCATCGAGAAGCGCAATACGGCATGGGTTCAAAAACGCCGGGCTTCCAACCGGCGAACGCTGACGGTCATCAGTCGCCCGGCGATAGCGCTCGGGGCGGTTGGTCTCCCGGCGGCTCGGCGGCGCCCGACGGAATTCAGCGGCTGGGGATTCAGATGGGCTTGACCGCGGAAAACGGTGCTGCATGCCCCGCTTGCGGATTACTCCGCCGGATTATTCTTTCCATCGGCCTGGATACGGCGAGCCACGGCCGGTTTGGCCGGCCTCCTGCCGATCTACGCGCTATGCGGCCACGGCGCGCTGGCTGGTACACCGCGGGAGCGCTTGATTGCATCACGTTCTAATGGACCGATGGAGTCAAGGCACGAGTCCGCTGCATCGCCACGATGCGCGCGCGAAGATCCTCACGCTTTTGGTATTCCTGATGGTGATCGCAAGCACCCCGGCGGACGCATTTGCGATTCTGGCTACGGATACAGCTGTTGCGCACCACCGTGGCGGTGCCATTCTGCCTGACTTTCGCCTTGCTCAGTTGGGTGGCGGGCGAACCCTGGCGTGCGCTGGCGCTGGTGGAAAAAAGCTATCTCTCGACGGTCGCGGTGCTGTGGCTGGCGCGAACGACGCCCTTGCCGTTGTTGCTCGGCGGCCTGGAACGATGGGCGCCCCCGATTGCTGGTATTAGTTAGTGGCGCAGTTCTCGTATTATTCACTCTTGTCCAAAACGGCAAAAAGGCTGAGCGGGCAAAAAACAAGCCCTCCTATAATTCATGCGCGAGAAGTTCCGATCCGAAGCCTTCCAGCTCATCTTTCTTGGAAAGGCCGGCGTCGCCGATACCGTTGTAGGGCGAATCCCGGTGTTCCAGTCCGAGTGTACGGTTCGGCGCTCGGCTACGAAGATCTCAACGACCACGACTTGCTCCGCCAGGATCCCTGGTTGGCAGTGCTGGCGGGCAAGTCAGAAGCGGGAGTGGACCTGCTGGCGGGCGAGAGCAGGCTGAACCGGATGGAACTCGGCACCGGGACTCCCTCGCGCTACAAGAAGATCACGTTCTGGCGCGACAGCGTGGACGAACTGTTGGTGGACCTATTTCTGGAGGCGCATCCAGTGGCTCCTCCGCAGATCGTGTTGGACATCGACACGACGGACCTGGCGCTGCACGGCCATCAGGAAGAGAAGTTTTATCACGGCTACTACCAGCACTACTGCTATCTGCCGCTCTATATTTTCTGTGGCGATCATGTGCTCTGTGCTCGCCTGCGGCCCAGCAGCATCGGGCCAGCGGTGGGAAGCCGGAGAGAAGTCGAGCGTATCGTCCAACAGATTCGCCAGCGCTGGTTTCAAACTCGAACCGTTCTTCGTTACACTCTGTCATAGCGAGGGCCGCTCTCTTTCCCACCAAAACATGTCTTGATGCATATGTTTAGTCGTTCGCGGAGCGGCCTTTGGTTAGTAGGGCTGTGAGAAATGTGGGGTAACGCGCGGGATCCACTGAGCCGCGCGCGTGAGCAAGCGGTCTTCTCGTGCTTTCGACACAGCCTGTTAGCTCTTTTCAGCCACCCTCAGGTTGTTCGTCACGGAGAAAACGCCCGGAACCATGTTGGCTCTGATATTCGCGACGTCCTTATCCGCTTCCCGATCCACCACGCCGATCAGTGTCACATGCCCGTTATCCACAATGATGTGAATAGACGGCTGAGTGCCTAGGGCGTAGCGGGACAAACCACTAAATCCGTAAATCGTGCGATACTCTGCCACGCGGATTCGGTTATCGAAAGTCGATAGCGGCAGAACGCGTATGTTGTCGATCACCTGCGTCACGCCTGGAAGGCGTTTTACTCGGTTAGCGGCGTCCGATTTCACCACTGGCTGCGTCACTTCGCCGGACAAAGTTACCACACCGTTATCCACTGAATAATTCAGATCGTCAAACACGTTGTAGTACGGGATCATCACCAACTGATGACGAACCTGGCTGGCCAAGTCCTGCACGGGCGGGTTGCGGCTGCCTGCGAACAGGGGAGCGCACAGGGCGAAGGCTGACGCCAAAGCAATTACTTGGATTGATCTTTTCATATCTGCCTCTCTTTTCATCCACCTAATCGGATGTCGCCGGCCGTGTGGTGGTTGCGCGAATTACACAGCTTTACGGCTGCGACCGTTGCGGCCATAGCGGAAATCCGATGAGGCTACGCGACTTAGGCGCACGTCCGTATCGCGGGTCCCGGCACGGTATGATTAAGGAACAGCCTCATCAATAATTCCATGTCAGAATCACGCGCACCCGAATTAGGTATCAACAGTTGGCTCGAAGACGAGCTGTACCAGCAGTACTTGAACGATCGCAAGAACGTCGACGAAAGCTGGAAAGAAGTTTTCGAGACCAACGGAGGCACTGCTGCTGAAGAGCCCGCTTTAGCGCCCGCCTTAACGCCCGATAACGGCTCGCGCCGGCCGCAGCAACAGCAACAAGCTGTTACGCTGCATAACGGCGGGTCAACCCCTGTATCGACCCCGGCCGCCGCACCCACGCTTCCCGAACATCAGCCGGTAGACGGCGAAACTTTGATGCCGTTGCGCGGCGCCGCCGCACGCATCGCGGAGAACATGAATGCCAGCCTGACCATTCCGCTGGCTACTTCGCAGCGCGTGATGCCGGTGAAGGTGATCGACGAAAATCGCCGCATGCTGAACGAGCATCGCGGACTACTCGGCAAGAGCAAAATCTCGTACACGCACATCGTCGCCTGGGCTATCGTGAAGGCGCTGCGCAGCAATCCGTCGCTCAATCACGCTTACGCCGAAACCAAAGGTCAGGCATTCCGTGTCCTGCGCGATCGCGTGAACATCGGAATCGCCGTGGACGTGGCGGGCAAGGACGGTGCGCGGTCCTTGAAAGTACCCAACATCAAGGACGCCGGATCGATGGACTTCGCGCAGTTCGTGAAGGCGTTCGACGACATCATCTTTCGCGCCCGCAATAATAAGCTGACGGTGCAGGATTTTGAAGGCACCACGATTTCGATGACGAATCCGGGAACCGTTGGCACCCTGGGGTCGGTGCCCCGTCTAATGCCCGGTCAAGGCGCAATCATTGCCACGGGCGCCATCGATTATCCGGCTGAGTATCACGGCGTCACCGATCAACTGCGTGCACTGCTGGGATTGAGCAAGGTGATGACCGTCACTTGCACTTACGATCATCGCGTGGTGCAGGGCGCCGAATCCGGCATGTTCTTAGGCCGTCTTCAGACACTGCTGGAAGGCGAAGACGGCTTCTACGAAAAGATCTTTAGCGATCTTAAGATTCCTCATAAGCCGGTTCACTGGGAGCCGGATCGTACGGTTTCTATCCCTGGACTGCGCGGCGCGCAGCAGGACGGAGTGGTCAAGGAAGCGGCGGTATTGCAGCTAATCAATGCATACCGGGTGCGCGGCCATCTGATCGCGGATTTTGATCCGCTAGGTTCGGAACCGGTTTATCATTCCGAACTGGACCCGGCCACGTATGGCCTGACCATCTGGGATCTTGATCGCGAATTTCTGACCGGTACTTTGATGTCCGAGGACGATCAGCCGCAGAAGATGGCCACGCTGCGTGAAATTCTGGAAACGCTGCGCCAGACCTACTGCGGAAAAATCGGCTGCGAGTACATGAACATCCAGATTCCGGAGCAGAAGCGCTGGCTGCAGCTAAGGATGGAGCCTACAGGCAACCGCTGGCCGCTGGATCCGCGGACGAAATTGCGCGCCCTGGAACAGGTGATCGAAGCCGAGGAGTTCGAACGCTTCCTGCATACGCGCTTCATTGGCCACAAGCGCTTTTCGCTGGAGGGCGGTGAATCGGCCATCGCGATTCTGGATGAAATCCTGGACCGCGCCGCGGCTATGAATGTCCATGAAGCCGTGATTGGCATGGCGCATCGCGGACGCCTGAACGTGCTGGCGAATATCGTCGGCAAATCGATGGTGCAGGTTTTCTCCGAGTTTGAAGGCATCGATCCCGATAGTACGCAGGGATCGGGCGATGTGAAATATCATCTCGGCGCGAGTGGCGTGCGCAAATCGTCTTCGGGTCGTGAAATCGTCGTTTCGGTTGCGTTCAATCCGAGCCATCTGGAGGCCGTGGATCCGGTAGTGGAAGGCCTGGTGCGTCCCAAGCAGGACCGGCTGGGCGACACCGCCAGAGAACGCGTCATCCCCATTCTGATTCACGGCGACGCGGCCTTTGCCGGACAAGGCGTGGTAGCTGAAACACTGAATCTTTCGCAGTTGGAAGGCTACACCACCGGCGGCACCATCCATCTGGTGATCAACAACCAGATCGGATTCACCACCAATCCGAACGAAGCGCGCTCCACGCCCTATTCCACCGATGTGGCGCGCATGGTGCAAGCGCCCATCTTCCACGTCAACGGCGACGATCCGGAAGCCTGTGTTCGCGTGGCGCAGATGGCATACGACTATCGTCAGACCTTCAAGCGCGACGTGGTGATCGACATGTTCTGCTACCGGCGGCACGGCCACAATGAAGGCGACGACCCCAGCTACACGCAGCCCATTCTGTATCGCAAGATTCGCAATCATCCGTCCGTAGCCACTTTGTATTCCGAGGCCTTGGTTCGCGACAGCTTAATCGATGAAGACAATGTGGCACGGCTTCGCAAAAGCGTCAACCAGCGGTTGAACGACATTTACGACGCTTCCAAGGAAAATCGCGAACAATATCAGGTTCAAGAACTAAGCGTGGTAGATCCCGAAGAGATGGTCGCGCCGCGCCCGAACACAGCGGTGGACCGCTCGGCGCTGGAGCGCGTGGTACACGGCATCACCACGTATCCCGACGAGTTCCACGTGCATCCGAAGCTGGAAGGGACCCTCAAAAAGCGGCAGGAAATCCTGCGAGGCGCGCCCATCGATTGGGCGACCGCGGAGACGCTGGCTTTTGGCACGCTGGTGCTGGAGCGGACGCCGGTCCGCCTCAGCGGCCAGGACAGCGGACGCGGCACTTTCAGCCAACGGCACCTGGAGCTGTACGACAGCGAAACCGGCGATCGATATATTCCGCTGCAGCACCTGGCGCCCAATCAGGCCCGCTTCGATGTTTTTGACAGCTCGCTGAGCGAGTACGCGGTGATGGGTTTTGAATTCGGGTACAGCGTGGCCGACCCGCTTACGTTGGTCCTTTGGGAGGCGCAGTTCGGCGATTTCGTTAACGGCGCGCAGATTCTGATCGACCAATTTATCGCCAGCGCCGAATCCAAGTGGGGCCAGCCCAGCGGCCTGGTTCTGCTGCTGCCGCACGGCTATGAAGGACAGGGTCCGGAGCATTCCAGCGCGCGCATCGAGCGGTTCCTCACGCTGTGCGCCGAAGACAACCTGCAAGTGGTGAACGCCAGCAGCCCGGCGCAATATTTCCATCTGCTGCGCCGCCAGATGCACGGCGGCCTGGATCGCCGCGGCGTCCGCAAGCCGCTGATCGTGTTTACGCCCAAGCGCATGCTGCGTCATCCCAAGGCCGTTTCCAACGTGAACGATCTGATGAGCGGATCTTTCCGCGAAGTGATCGATGACACCACGGGTATCGAGTTGTCGCGTGTCAGCCGCGTTCTGATCTGCTCCGGCCAGGTTTACTACGACGTGCTGGCCGCGCGCGAGCAGCGCAACATTCAGGATATTGCGGTGGTTCGTCTGGAGCAGATTTATCCATTCCAGGCTGGACAGATGCGCGATATTCTGGCGCGTTACTCCGATACCGCCGAAGTGGTGTGGGTGCAGGAAGAACCGCGCAACATGGGCGCCTGGCGGTTTGTGCAGGAGCAGATGCAGCCGATTCTCGAATCGACGCGCCGGGTGCTTCGATACGCGGGGCGCGCTCCCAGCGCCAGTCCGGCGTCGGGTTCGCTGAAGCGGCATCAGGAGGAACTAGCGGAGCTGCTGGATCAGGCTTTGTCCGCGGAAGTTAAACTCGTGGAGCCCAAGCGCAAAACCCGGCGCCGGCGGTAGCGATCAAAACGAAGTCGGCGCGGGCAACCTCCGCAGCCATAGAACCTGGCCGGATGTTTCTGGAACGGCGATGCCACGAGCGGCGCTAACGGCCTGGATCGAATCCTCGGGGCTCACTCCCGAAGCGGCGAGAATTCCCGCCGCGATCAGGCCCGATCGGCCAATGCCCTGACGGCAATGTACTGCTACGTTCTTTCCATCATTCAGTGCACTTGCGACGTCGGCCATGAGCGCTATAGCCGCTGAAACGGAGGCTGGTACGCCCCGGTCCGGTATCGGGAAGGAGAGGAAGTGAATGCCATTCGCTTCGGCGACGTGAGGTTCGAGGAGCAAGTCCAGGTCGCCCGCCTCGTGGCTCTCCAGTAGAGAAACCACGATATCGATACCGGCTAGCCGCCAGCCGGTTATTTCGTCTTCAAGCCAGTCCCCGCCTCTTGGCCGGGCAGCGATGGCCAAGCGGCCACGCCACGGACCAACTATCCAGAATAGGTCAGGGCTCATGGTTCTTTCTCTATTATCTCCCGTGGAAGCTGCTCAATGTTCTCGCCCCGCTCAAGCAGAACGGAGAGCCGATGATGACCGTCCAGGATCGTTCCGTCTGGCCGTGCCTTCAAAGAGCCCGCTTGTCCGGGGCGAAGCGAGAGTCTTATCGCGTCACTTGACTGTCGACGCAACGCTTCGAGCTTTACCTGGTTGATAACATCGCCGGAATGCAAGAATCGTAGTTTCGGTCTAGGTGAGCGGCCCATTCCGGTCCCTGCCATGTAGTGGAGAGAGCACCAAAAAATGGACCTCAAAGATGGAAGAAGGAGTCGCTCTGCTTAGGCCGTTCCGTCGATGGGAGCCAGCCAGCGCAACAGGAAAAAATGATGGCCGCAAAGTGTGCAGCGGTAAGGCCATAGGATCCAATGGAAAGCCTGTTCCAGGACGTTGCGAACGCCTACACCTCGAAAGTCAACCGATTTGCAGTGCGGACAGCGCATGGAAAACATAGCTTTGGAGCCTCGTTCCTAACCGTCGGTTTTTGCCGCGCTGCCGGTGCCCTTTACGTTGCTCCGGAACGCGGGCGTTGAGTTATGAACCTGACTCTCGCTGCCGGCGCCGCCCCGCGTGGCGCGGCTGGCATCGCGGGCTGCCTTGATTTGCTCGGGAGTCCTAAGATCGGGCTCGGAGAGTTTTACGTGCTCCCGTGCGCGGGAAACCTGGCGCTTGTGTCGCTTCGCTAGTCTTTTGTCCATGGAACAACTCTCATTCACCATTATGAGTTAAGTATTGGTTGCAAGTCAACCGGGCGCGTGTCAGAATCAGATCGTGGTTCACTGTTGACGGTTAATAGGTGTACCTTGGACGTCTCTCTAGTGATAAAACAGCGTTTGAGTGAGTTAGGTCTCGACCAGCGAGATCTCGCGACTGCTACTCAAGTCACCGAATCGTACGTTTCGCAACTCCTCACTCGCAGGAAGGCTCCGCCTGCCCCGGGGCGAACCGACATCTACGATAAGATCGGCGAATTCCTGAAGCTGCCTGCAGGCGAACTTTCGAGACTCGCGAATCTGCAGCGTCAGGAGGAGTTCAAGAAGCGTGTAACCGAGCCGCCCAGGCCGCTGTTCCAGGAATGCCGCGAATTAATCCTCAACAAGTGCGAGCCCGGCAAAGAAAAAGAAATACGAAGGATTTTTGAGAAGGAGCCGTTCGGGGAACTCGAGCGCCTGATCGCGCAAAAGCTTTTGGATGTCGCCCAGGGCGTTGCCAGGGATGAATTGCGGAACGAAGAATGGCTGCGGCGCATGGCTCAAATGAACGGCCGGAGCTATCGGCAAATGCGGGTGGCGATCCTGGAATTTCTCGATACCGAGGTTTTCAATATCTCCTTGGAGAATTGCGTCGCATTCCTCGAACCGATCATCGATTCCTGGGATATGGATCTGAAGACTTTTGGCATGGATGTCATTCTCAATCACCGGCTGGCGCCCGGCAGCCGTAAGCGCTTTGAGTTCGTAGAGCAGGAGTCGCGGCAATCCTTTGCTTTAGAACCGGGTTTTGAGCAGTTCCTCCACGACAAGTCTCTCAGCGGAGGCGCCACAGAGGAGGAAATCGAATTTCTGAAGGCGCTCCGGTTCCGCGGCCGGAGTCCCGCGCCTCTGTATTATTACCGCGAGCTGCAAAACCTGAGGGATCCGCTGCATTTTTCGCATGAAAATTAACGTTACGCATTCCACGCTCTATCGCTACGATTTTCCGGTTTATCTGGAGCCGCACATTTTTCGCCTGCGGCCCCGCGAGAACGGCGCGCAACGGCTGCTCGCGTTCGATCTTCAGATCGCGCCAACGCCCGCCGGAACCACGGAATGCCTGGATCAGGATGGCACTCTGGCTCTGAACGCGTGGTTCAACGCCCCAACACGCGAGTTGCGGGTGGTGAGCAGCTTCACCGTGGAGATGCTGCGGACGAACCCGTTTGACTACGTGCTCACCAGCGAATCGTTGAACCTTCCGCTGTGGTACTTAGACCCGCTGTGCGCGGCGTTGGCGCCCTATCGCAATGACACGCAGGTCGCCGAATCGGTGAAGCAGTACGCGAAGTCCATAGCCGCCGGCGCGCAATGGAACACGCTCACGTTTTTGACGGCGTTGAGCCTGGGAATCTTTCAAACCTCCCGCCAGGTGACGCGTCCCTACGGTCCGCCGTGGCCGTCGGATCGAACATTGCTCTCGCAAGAGGGGTCGTGCCGCGATCTGGCGGTGCTATTTTGCGACGCTTGCCGCGTGTTGGGAATCGCCTCACGCTTCGTCAGCGGTTACGAATGCGCCGCGGCCACCAGCTCGTTAGGCCAACAGGACTCGTATATGCACGCCTGGGCCGAAGTCTATTTGCCGGGCATCGGATGGCGCGGATACGATCCTTCCCGCGGGCTGGCGGTCTCGAATGGACACGTGGCCGTAGCCGCTGGTTTCGATCACGATCTGGCGTCTCCAGTGGCTGGCTGGTATTCGGGAGGATCGGGTTCGCAGATGGAAGCTTCGCTGAGCCTGCAGGTGTGCCCTAATTCAGGTGTGCCCTAATTGATGGAAACTGAGCGAACGGCAAAATCTGCTGCACGCCGACAATCGCTGTGCGCTGCTATAATCCTTCAGGCCAATGGGCCGTGGTTCCGGGAGTGCATCCACCCGAAATCCGGCCTGGTTGATCCTCGCTCCAGTTGTCGACGCAGTTCGCTAGGGTTCCGGAACGATTCGCACGCACCGGCCAGCCGTGCAAAGCCGCCGGAACCTGAGTTGTCAATTCGTGCCCTTCCGCCCTGCGTACGTCACACGCCCCGGCGTCGACGGGCACAAGATCATGTTAGACTTCCGCAGAGAGTCCAAATTCCAGTAAATTCCAATTGGAGGCAAGATGAAATCGATTTCAACGCTCCTGGGGTGCATGGCCCTGGCTGCGGCTCTATCAGCCCAGCCACCGGGTTTCAATCCGCCCAAGACAACTTTAAAGGTCGGCGACATGGCTCCCGACTTCACGCTTCCCGACACGGACAACAAGCCCGTAAAGCTGTCCGATTTTCGCGGTAAGAAGACCGTCGTCCTGGCGTTCTTCGTGGCCGCTTTTACCGGTGGTTGAACCAAGGAACTCAACGCGTACCAGTCTGGTATCGCAAAGTTCGATGCAAATGAAGCGCAGGTTTTGGCGATCAGTACCGATTTCACGCCGACCCTGGCGCACTGGAAAAAGGAACTCAACGTCACCTACCCTGTCCTCAGCGATCACATGCGCAAGGTTGCCGAATCGTACGGGATTCTCATTAAGGACCTCGGCGTGGCCAACCGCGCGACGTTCGTCGTCGACAAGGACGGCAAAATCGCGAGCATTGAAGAAGGCAGCGTAGCGATCGACCCCACCGGCGCAGACACCGCCTGCAGTCGGTTAGCCCACAAGAGTCCATAAAGGTGCAAAGGGTGCGGCGCGCGCCACCAAACCGAGAAACTGGTTCGCGCCGCACTCCGTTTTGCGCGTCCTCCTCAAGAAAGTCCAACTCCTCAATGGCTGTTTCCCCACCCGTTGTTCATGATATGCCTCAAGATGATCGGCCTCAAGATGTGGCCCTCCCTACGAGGTAATTCACTCCATGGGACGCAGCTCCCACGTTCTGGCACGGACGCCGCAGGCGGATCTCAATGTAATACCACCCCCCGGAGCGCGGAACTGGACCGGGAGCCTTTGTGGACGCTTGCCAGTACTCTAAACCCTGCTGGGTCTGGTCTTAGCGATTTCCACTGAACCCCACGGGCCTTCGCGTCGAATTTTTCGATGCTTCGGCATTCCACTAACCCATACCGCGCCTCAGAAGCGTGTGGTTCTAGCAGGTATAATTTGGCTGGAAGGATTTTTGATGGCGAAGATTCCTGCGCGCCACGCTGTCGCGCTGTTTGCAGTGTGTTTGCCGGTTCTGGCCCAGACCGGAACCGCGAATGGCGACTGGCGCTATTACGGCGGCGACGCCCAGAGCACCAAATATTCTCCTCTCGATCAGATTGCTCGCGATAACGTCGGCAAGCTGCAAACGGCGTGGACCTGGAAGGCGCAGAACTTCGGTCCGCGCGCCGATCCGAATTACGAAGTGACGCCGCTCGCGGTGAATGGCGTTCTCTACATCACTGCCGGGACGCGGCGGGACACCTTGGCGGTGGATGGCGCGACGGGCGAAACGCTGTGGATGTATCGCCTGGACGAGGGCGCGCGCGGCGAACATGCCGTGCGTTTCAACAATCGCGGCGTCGCGTATTGGACCGACAATCGTGGCGATGAGCGGATTCTGACCATTTCGCCCGGATACCGGTTGATCGCGCTGAACGCGCACACCGGGCGGCCGGAACCTGGCTTCGGAAACCAAGGCCTGGTCGATCTCCTGGTAGGCCTGGATCGCGAGAACATCAAACCTGGAATCATCGGAGCTACTTCGCCCGCCATCGTGGTCGGCGACACCGTCGTGGTGGGATCGGCGTTGCAAATCGGCACCACGCCATCTTCCAAAGAAAATGTTCCGGGCTACGTGCGCGGTTACGACGTTCACACCGGCCAGCTTCTGTGGACCTTCCACACCATTGCGCAGCCCGGCGAATTCGGCAACGAAACCTGGGAAAACGGATCGTGGAAGTATACCGGGAACACCGCCGTTTGGGCGCCCATAAGCGCCGATCCGGAACTGGGTTACGTTTACCTTCCCGTGGAAACGCCCACCGGCGATTTCTACGGCGGGCACCGTCCGGGCAACGATCTTTTCGATGAGAGCCTGGTGTGCGTGGACGCGCGAACCGGGAAACGAGTCTGGCACTATCAGATCATTCATCACGGGATATGGGATTGGGACAACCCGGCCGCGCCCGTTCTGCTGGATATCACGGTGAATGGGAAAAAGATCAAAGCCGTCGCGCAGGTGACCAAACAAGCTTTCGTGTATGTGTTCGACCGGGTCACGGGCCAGCCCGTATGGCCAATTGTCGAGCGCCCGGTGGAACAATCCGATGTTCCGGGCGAAAAGACCGCGCATACGCAGCCGTTTCCAACCAAGCCGGCGCCGTTTGACCGCCAGGGAGTGCTGCCGCGGGATTTAATCGATTTCACGCCGGAGCTAAAGGCCGAGGCGCTGAAGATCGCATCGGAATACAAAATGGGCCCGCTTTTCACGCCCCCTTCGGTCTTCGACGCTAACGGCAAGAAGGGCACGCTGATGCTGCCGCACGCCACGGGCGGCGCCAATTGGCAGGGAGCCGCGGCCGATCCAGATACCGGTATGCTCTACGTTCCGTCGGCCACCATGATCTGGGTGGCGGCGCTGGTCCACGATCCAAAGCAGTCCGACATGGACTACGTGGGGAAAACCGTGGTTCTCGAAAAAGCCAAGGGATTACCGATTGTTAAACCACCTTATGGCCGAATTACCGCTTACGATCTCAATTCCGGCGACCAGATCTGGATGATTCCGAACGGCCAGCCGCCCGACGACATCAAGAACAATCCGGCGCTCCGGGGCATCGATACCGGGAAATTCGGCAACCCGGAACGCGCGCTGCTGCTGGTGACCAAAACGCTGCTGTTTTCGGCCGATGCAACGGGCTTAAGTCCCGTTAACGGCTCTTACGCGTCCACTTTGCGCGCATTGGACAAGAAAACCGGCAATACGATCTTCGAGTTCAAGCTCCCGTCCCATGCCACCGGAGTGCCGATGACGTATCTGGCCAAGGGCAAACAATACATTGTTGTCGCCGTGGGCGGGCGCGGCGAACCGGCCGAATTGGTGGCGTTGGCGGCACCGAATTCCGAATCGGGAGAATGACGCGCTCTCGCGTGCTGGCGCCAGCCGCTATTTTCGTATCCGGCGCGGGCCTGTTTTTTCTGTATTTTTTTGGACTGACGCGCACCGGCCTGATTGGGCCGGATGAGCCCCGCTATGCGGCAATTGGACGGGCTATGGCCGCGACCGGCGATTGGATCACGCCGCGTTTGTGGGGCGCGCCGTGGTTCGAGAAACCGGCGCTGCTGTATTGGACGACCGCGGCGGGATTCAAAGCCGGGCTCGGGACCGAATTAGCGCCCAGGCTTCCGGTGGCGCTGGCGAGCGTGGCATTCCTGCTTTATTTCTTCGCCGTGCTGCGGCGGGAATTTGGCGAGCGCGCAGCCTGGTATGCCGCGACGATTCTCGCTACCTCGGCCGGATGGCTGGCCTATAGTCATGTCGCGATCACGGATCTGCCGATGTCGGCCGCGTTCGCCGCGGCGATGCTTGGATTGCTCGCGGGCGCGGGGAGCGTGAGAGCGTCTCTCGGCTCGATGCCGTGCTCCAGAGCCGGCGCTTTACTCGGGCTCGCCATCCTGGCGAAAGGACTGGTACCGCTTGTGCTGTTTATCCCGGCGCTGTGGTTCCTGCGGCATCGCATCCGCGACCTGGCGCTTTTTTTTGGAGCGGCCGCTTTGATCGCCGCCCCCTGGTACCTGCTCGTCACTTTGCGCAACGGAAGGCCGTTTCTCGAGGAATTTTTCTGGAAGCATCATTTTGGCCGGTTTCTCAACAGCGCGCTGCAGCATGGGCAGCCCGTCTGGTTCTATCTGCCTGTTTTGCTGGCAGGCCTTTTTCCCTGGACGCCGCTCGTCGCGCTGCTCGGCAACGCGCCTGTTTATCGGGATCGGCGCGCTCAATTTCTGCTGGCCTGGTTCGCCTGGGGCTTTATCTTTTTTTCGGCGTCGCGCAATAAGCTGCCGGGCTACCTGCTGCCGCTGCTTCCGCCTGTCGCTGCATTGATGGGGATCGCACTCGCTCGCAGCACCCACGCCCGAACGGTGCTGGCCGCTTGCGGTGCGCTGCTGTGCCTGGTTCCCGCTCTGGCCGCGATGCTGCCGCAAGCGCTCGCGGCAGGAGTTTCTCACGCGGCATTTCACCTGGAGTGGCCGTGGATTGCGGCAGGAGTAGCCATTGCAGCAACTTGCGCTCTATTCGATCACTTCGCACGACGCGAACTCGCCGTAGCGCTGATCGCAACTTTGATGGCGATTGCCGTGGCGGGCGTGGTTTGGCGCGTGTATCCCGTACTGGATCGGGAGTTGTCCGGCAGGACGGCCGGAGCCATCACTTGTCTGCCCAAAACAAATCGCTCGCGGCGCTACAGTATCGATTATTATACAGGTAAGGCTTTGCCGGATTGTCAATGAAGCTCAAATATAGTAATCTCGATAGAGATAGGGGTGATTATGACAGCTGAAGTCCCCACCAACCTCCAAGCCGAGACGGAAGCCCAATACGACGCGACCGTTCGAGCCGATATCGAACTGTTCCGCTCGTACGCCGAGAAGTACATGGCCGGCAACCTCAGCGACGACGACTTTCGCGCCCAGCGGCTGCGGCGCGGCGTTTACAGCCAGCGCCAGGCGGGCGTCCATATGATCCGCACCAAGGTTCCCGGCGGATCGATGACCGCGGCGCAGATGGATCAGCTCGCCAGCATCGCCGACGAATTCTGCGGAGGCAAGGGGCACCTTACCACCCGCCAGAACATCCAGTATCATTTTGTTCCGCTGCCGCAGGTATCGGACCTGTTGCAAAAGCTGGCGGATTTTCGTCTCACCACGCGCGAAGCCTGCTACAACACGGTCCGCAACGTGACCGCCTGCCCGCTCAGTGGGTTGCTGGCGGACGAAGTGTTCGACGTGCATCCCTACGCGCAGAAGGTGGCGTTCGCGTTCCTGCACAAGGAACTGACCGACAGCATGCCGCGCAAGTTCAAGATTGCGTTTTCGGGCTGCAAGGAAGATTGCATGCTGGGCGCGATCCACGATATCGGGCTGCGCGCGGTGCTGCGCGACGGCCAGCGCGGGTTTCGCATGCTAGTGGGTGGCGGACTGGGTCCTCTGCCGGTGGAAGCGCACGTTCTGGACGAGTTTGTTCCGCTGGAAAATCTGGTGAGCCGCTGCGAGGCGGTGCTGCGGCTTTTCAACACGCACGGCAATCGCAAGAACAAGAACAAGGCGCGCTTGAAATTTGTGGTTCGGGAGCGTGGCTGGGAGTGGGTGAGGGAAGAGATCGAGCGGAATTATCGGGACATCCTGGCCAATGGTGGCATTGCGACACCGCAAGTTGTTCCCGACGGCTTTGGTGGTTTTCAATCCTCCCCACCACCTCTCGGGACGGGCGCGGCGCTGCCCCCGGTGCTTGGGTCCAATGGGCATGCTAACCCGGCCTATGAACGCTGGCTTGAGACCAACATTCGGGAGCAGAAGCAGACCGGGTATGCCATGGTCACCGTGAAAGTGCCGCAAGGCAACCTGACCGGCCGCCAGATGCATGCGCTGGCACATGTAGCCCGCAGCGCCGGCGATGGGTTATTGCGGGTGACGGTGGATCAGAACCTTGTGTTGGCTTACATACCGCTGCGGGCACTGCCTCAAGTTTACGCGGCGCTGGATCAGGTAGGCGTGGCGGACGGTGGGGCGCACCAGATTGAGGACATAACCACTTGTCCGGGAGCTTATAGCTGCAATCTGGCGCTGACCAAATCCATGAATTTGGGCGCGGCTCTGGCAGAAGTGGTGAAGGATTACTCCGATCCGCTGGTCCGCGAGTTGAGCATCAAGATCAGCGGATGCCCCAATTCGTGCGGGCAGCACTGGATTGGAGATATCGGGTTTTATGGCAACGCGCGCAAGATCAACGGCAAGGAAGTGCCATATTATCTGATGCTGCTGGGCGGCGGGTATGACGCGTCCGGCGTCATGCGGTTTGGCGTGGCCGTTCAGAGCATTCCAGCTCGATTGGCGCCGGAGGCGGTGCAGCGGGTGCTGAAGCACTACATGGCCAATCGGCAGGAGCGGGAAAGTTTCCGCGACTATGTGCTGCGGTACAAAGTGGAGACGTTTCGCGGGATGACGAACGATCTGGCGAAGCCGCCGGAACTGGCGCCCGAGATGTATCGGGATTGGGGCGACGAGATGGAGTATTCGCTGCAATTGGGGCGCGGAGAGTGCGCCAGTTAATCAGGCGCCTTCGCCAAACGCTCCGCCGCCTGGTTGGCCCTGCTCTCACCCGTTCTTTGCGGATACCGATGACGAATATGTTTCTACCGTTTGGATGAGCGGGCGCTCTGCGATTTGGCAGCTTCGATGAAAGCGCCATTGGCCAAGGCAAAGGCCGGGATCGAGATGGAGCGATCCACCAGATCCGCCATGGCGTGAACGGCGAGACCCTCAGCTTCCTTGACGAAGATCAGGGAGCAGGCTGCGGAGTTGAAATCGACGTTGACGCAATCGCCCCCGCGCACCTGATCGGTAGCGATCAAGTTCGACATTGGCTGCACCAGCAGGCGCTCGATAGCGCGCTTCAAATGGCGCGCTCCATATTTCAGGTCCGTTCCTTCCTTCAGCAGAAAGTCCCGCGCGTCGTCGGTGGTCTTGAAGACAAACGATTTCTCGGGCGAAGTGTTGAAGATCCGCTGCTGCACCATGTTCAATTCGATATCCAGGATCTTGCGCAGTTCATTGGTGCCGAGCGGTTTGAACGTGACAATTTTGTCCAGACGATTGATAAACTCGGGAGTAAATTTACGCCGTGCCGCTTCTACGCCGGTCCGCATCATTTTTCCGCTGAGCTTCTCGTCAACGGTTCCATTTTGGGACTGCCGGGCGCATTCCGGCGCATTGAAGCCGAGCCGGGGATTCACCAGCGCGCTCATTTCGGTGGCGCCCAGGTTGCTGGTCATGAAGATCAGCGCGCGAGAGAAATCTACCTTCCGGTTGTCGCCCAAGGTAAGCGTTCCCTTGTCGAGAATGCCCAGCAGCAGATTCCAGAGCGCGTCGCTGGCTTTTTCGATCTCGTCAAACAGCACGAAGCTCAGTTTGCAGCCGTCGGTGTGATATTGGTTCAACACTTCCTGGCTCAACAGCGGATGCGTTTCCCGATGCCCCAGATATCCGGGGGGCGAGCCGATTAGCTTGGCAATCTCGTGGCTGTGCTGAAATTCCGCGCAATCGATCTTGATCACTGCGCGCGGATTACGCACCAGCGCCTCCGCCGTCGCTTCCACGATGCGTGTTTTGCCGGAGCCGGTTGGTCCCAGAAAAAGGAAGTTCCCGATGGGACGGCCCGAAGGGGTCATTCCCGTCAGATTCATCTGGTAAATATTGACGATCTGCTGGATAGCTTCATCCTGCCCGACAATCATACGTCGTAAGCTACCCTCCAGGGCTTCTGCATCTCGCCCTGTGCGCGTTGGATCTAAAGGAACGTTAACCCTTAGCATTTTCTTCTGGGCCCCTTTCACCACACTCCAGCCTTTCCGAGAGCAAATTGGATGCCATACTTGGGACGAAGGGAAAAGCCTTACTTTCACTCGCAAAACCCTCACTTGCGTGGCTTTGCTGGCCTCACCTCAACCTGGCTCACCAGAGTCCTTTCCGGCATTCTCAACAGCATGAGTACAATCTCCCCAATATCCTCTGGCGCTATCTTCCAATCGGCCCCAGCCGATCCGCCACTTTTCGAACCACTCAGCTTTGAACTACTAAACTTCGAACTACTAAACTCTGTATCGACGCTTCCCGGCATAATGTGAGTCACTCGCACGTTGTCATAGCGATGATCCATCATCATCGCTTCCGTGAATCCGCTCAATCCGAACTTGGAAGCGTTGTATGCCCCACCGCCCGCGAATGCATTTTTCCCTGCCAGGCTGCCTATATTGACGATGTATCCGCCCTGACGATTCTTCATGCGCGCCAGCGCCTGGCGCGAGCAATAGAACGCACCCGACAGATTCGTCTCAATGGTCCGCAGCCAATCTTCCACCGTCAGGTCCGCCGTGCTTTTCATAATTCCCAGGCCCGCATTGTTCACCAGGATGTCCGGGCCCCCGGTTTCCCGATCCACCCACTCAAAAAACTGCCCAACGCTTGTGCTTGCTCTTACATCGGCAACTTTTCCCACCACTTTACATTTCGACTCGTTCGTGAGCAGCCTTACAGCTTGGTCCACGCCCTCCTGGCTGCGTCCGCAGATCGCCACCGTAGCGCCGGCCTCGGCCAGCGCACGCGCGATGGCAAAACCAATTCCCCGCGTGGCTCCTGTAACCACCGCGGATCGTCCCAGCAGAAAAGTTTCGTGCATAATTCCATCCTACGGTGCCGCGGTCTGTCGGCCATCATCTGAAAACGTAGTTTTCTGAACTTCGGCTGAGGGCGAGCGACATCATCGCGCCGAAGGCGCAGTCATCAGTCCGATCGTCTGTTGGCCTATTCTGTTGAGATGATGGCAGCGGATCGACCTATCGAAGGCCTTCGCGCGCGGCGGTGCTCTTGACCCATGGTGCAACACGCTTTTCACTATCTGTGCGAGTTGTGATCGCGGACGGCGCTATTGCAGTGACGGTTGCGGGAAGCGAATGCGACAACAGCAAATGCCGGCATCGGGCCGCCGATACCAAGCCTCGGCGGTAGGCAAGCAAAATCACAGCCGGCGCCAGCAGTCGTATCGGCAACGGCGATGTCAGCCTCGCGTGACGCCTCAGGGTCCCGCTTAGATCACAACACCGCGCCAGGCTCGACCAACCAGCCTCTCCCGGTGCCTCGTTTGTGGTCACGAGGATCGAACCCATTCGACGGGCTTCCGCGCCGTAGACTGATCTCGCGCCAACGTCCCCGGTCGGCGAAGCGTCCAAATTTCTACGTTTTCCGATGATCGCTAACACATCCAGCGGGCCAAGCGCTCAAAACGGTGATTCATCCTAAACTTTCACCCCAAGAGCTTCTGCCATAGTTTGCGTGAATAATGGGAGCACTCTCGTTTGACGGAAAGCTGCCAATGATCCTCAACATTTCGATTGATTGCCGTTGCCTGTTCGGTGAATCTCTTAGTCACCAGAGCGTCGTCAAGATAGAACTGGTTCACTAAGAACTCATCGGGGTGGAGAGGCTCAACGTCGTACTGCTTAAGAATATCGGCAGGGAAGTGTTTCAGATTAAACGTGACGATGGTCTGGGCCGAACATCCAATTGCCGCCGCCAGTACGTGTCGATCTTTTTCATGATTATTCAGCGCAGCCTCGATGCTCTGGCACTCTTTGACTACCGACTCGGGGAACGCGCACGTAAGTTGTCCGATTAAATATGCCGCTTGCTCTTTCGTCTTGCCAAGCTTACGGACGAGAGTCCGCTCAACTTCAGCGAGGATCTCTTCGCTCCATTTGGGAACGTACAAACGCGGAGTTTCTGCAAGCCGCAACAGCGTATCCCGCAATCCGGCTGGAACAAGAACACAAGCGTCTAAGATTGCGAGATAGTCTCTTGTCATTCATCTTCATCGGGAACGCACATCTGGTCGTACTCCCCTTCGGCTACGGCTCGTTTTGCGATCTCACCGAGAATCCGATTCCGTTCCTTGTCGCGCCTTGCTTGGTACTCCGTTACATCCTTACGATAAATTCGTCTGTGCGTGCCAGTCTTGTGGAAGGGAATTTCGTCCTTGTTGAGCAGTTCGATCAGAAACGGCCTCGATACTCCCAATAAGTTCGCTGCCTGTTGAGTAGTCAGCTTCTCCATGACGGGGACTACGGATACACCTTTCCCCTGCCTTAAGTAACCGAGCACTTGAACGAGGATGTTGTAGACTGACTCTGGCAGAGGCAAAGATTCATGATTGGGGCCAATCAACGCTGGTGCCTTCTCAAGGAGAAAGAGCCCGTAAAGCTCTTGTATCTCGTGGCTTTCGGTATCTGGTGATTGATAGACGGATCCTGCGGACATACGCTTTACCTCCTTTCTGCTCTCTAGCAAGTAGATGATTGACGTTTTTTAAACGAAGCAATCGAAACAAGTGAAACAATCGAAATAACAACTAGAGCATAATCCCATCGGGGACTCCGTGTCAACTAAAATTATCTCAACTAGTTCTACATCGCCTTTATTATCAATTGGTTAAGAACATCAGCACTTGACCTTATTCCAATTGCTCGGCCTCGAGGAATTGCTCGGGATGAAAGTCCCTGTCGGACCGACATGTCGGGACCGAGAAGTCCCTGCACTGCTGAGTGCGTGAAAGTATCTTTCGCGAGGCAACGCCCCCTGTGATGGACGCACTGTGAAGGCGCACCGTGCAGGGTGACCGGCTCTACCCGCACCACGTGTTCGAACGCTGCGGCCCGCATCACGCGCTTCATCGGGCTGGCAGACTGGAGTTCATGGCATCCCGGAACTTGTTTCAGATGAGGCGCGAGGCCGCCTGGCGTAACCCGATTGGAAGGCGATTTGGGGCATGCGACGACGTCCTCATCCACGATTGCATTGAGGTGGATCTCGATGCGGTCTGGAATGTCGCGTCATCCCGGATACCCGAGATCCAGGCGGCATTTGGATCAACTTGGAATCCGCAAGGTGTTGAAAGCGGAACGGGCTGAATGTGGCTACACCGTTTGCGGCCACCTAGTTGCTCTAAGCTCCGGCGATGCCGTGGGGCAGTTCACGCCATACGGCGGAATACGATCCGAACGAAGCGCCGTCTTTTGGCCCGGAAGTGACCGGCGGCACAGAATGAGATCCAGTTAAGGCCCTATGGAGTTAGCGGGTCCCCCATTCGATAGAGACAATAGCGCCGTGTATCGACTCTTCGCCGCGATCGTAATATCAGTTACGTTATCTTCGTTGTTGCCGGCTCAGGCGGTTAGCTTTACCGCTTACGCGGTGCCAACTTCCAACGCCCAACCTTTCGGAATTACCACCGGCCCGGACGGTGCTCTGTGGTTTACCGAACAGATCGGCAACAAAATTGGCCGCATCAGTACGGCGGGCGAAATCACGGAATACCCTGTTCCGGATGGCTTTCTGGTCGGAATCACTGCCGGTCCGGACGGCGCTTTGTGGTTTGGCGATGCCGCCAACCGGAAAGTCGGCCGCATCACAACGACAGGAACAGTCACCGAGTATCCGGTTCGGTCGGTGAACGCAATCACGGCCGGACCGGACGGAGCCCTGTGGTTCACCGAGTATCAGGAACTCACCATCGGGCGCATCACCACTTCGGGCGCCGTGACAGAGTACCCGATCGCGAGTGCCAATCCCTTCTTGTCCCCCTCGCTCAATGCAATCGCGGCTGGGCCCGATGGCGCTTTGTGGTTCACCGACAGCGCAAATAAGGCGGTGGGCCGCATCACTACTTCGGGTGTCATTACGGAATACTCGGTGCCCAATGCGTCCGGTTCCATGGAAGGAATCGTCGCAGGTCCGGATGGCGCGCTTTGGTTCGCGGATGAGTTGAGCCAGTTCGTGGGGCGAATCACTACGG
>Ga0302325_10007264_pt1 | contig 24631 bp, 23 predicted proteins | sample Palsa_T0_2_FD_201948 | JGI IMG/M metagenome (GOLD analysis project Ga0302325, IMG submission 201948) | Peat permafrost microbial communities from Stordalen Mire near Abisko, Sweden - Palsa_T0_2 | ecosystem: Environmental > Terrestrial > Soil > Palsa > Peat permafrost | place: Sweden: Abisko... | reverse complement strand
TGGAGGTCGAGCTGGCCCTCCATGAGGGGCTGGGCGAGCGAGAGCGCGTGCAGCTGCATCACGGCACCCGAGCCACCCCCGCGCGTGCGGTGAGGCTGGGCGAAGAGGTGTGGCAGCTGCGGACCGAACGGCCGCTGATCGCCGCCGACGGCGACCGCGTGGTGGTCCGCCGGATCGCCCCGCCGGACACGCTCGGCGGCGGGGTGGTGGTCAAGGCCGCGGCGGGGGGACGGCGGGCCCGCGAAGCCGAGCCCGCCCCCGCCCCCGCGCCCGCCAAGCCGGCCCCGCCGCCCCTGGATGCCGCAGCGCTCGCGCTTGAGGCGCGCCTGCGCGCGGCGGGAATCGAGCCGCCGAGCGAGGCCGAGCTCGGCGAGGACGCCGCGAGCCTCCGGGCCCTGCACGCCGCGGGGAGGGCGGTACGGATCGGGCGCTCGATGCACGCCCATCCCGAAGCCATCGCCGAGGTGCGCGAGGTGGTCGAGCGGATCGCCCGCGCGGAGGGCGAGGTCACGCTCGCGCGCCTGCGCGACGAGCTCGGAACCTCACGCAAGTACGCCCAGGCGCTGCTCGAGCATCTGGACGCGGCCCGCGTCACCCGGCGCCGGCCCGACGACAGCCGGGTGCTGCGGGGGCCGCCCTCGTCGACCTAGCGCGAGGGCCTGAGATGCTCGACCACCTCGTACGAGCCGTCCAGGAGCACGCGCTCGACGTGCGGACTGATTCGGTCCACCTGGGAGCGCCGGCCGAGCCGCGCCTGGGCGTCCCGGAGGTCCTCCAATGACCCGTCGAACAGCCCGAACGAGATCACGACATCGGGGTCCGCGACGTCGCGCGCGTGATAGATGTGAGTCCAGGAACGCAGCGCCTCGGCCGCCGCGCTGGGGTCCCAAGCCTCCCTGAACGGATCGTATGCGCCGGGCTTGAGGCGTCGAGCGGTGAATGTGCAGATCATCCGTTTTCACCCCCTCGCGGTTACGGCCGCGCTTCGAGAACGAGGTTGAAGGGCGTCTCGGTGGCGCGGCGAAAGCGCGTGAAGCCGGCACCGGTGACCACCTCGCGCAGCGCCGCTTCGCCGGCCTGGGCGCCGAGCGCGAGCCCGACCTCCTGGTCGCGCGAGGCGGGAGTGCAGACGAGCGTGGACGCGCCGTAGAACACCCGCCCGACCGGGTTGAGGTTGTCCTCGAGCCGGTCGCCGGCGTACGGCTCGACGATCATCCACGTGCCGTCCGCGCCCAGCGTCCGCAGCACGTGCGCGGCAGCGCCGGCCGGATCGCCCATGTCATGCAGGCAATCGAACATCGCCACGAGGTCGTAGCCGTCCCCGGGGTAGTTCTTGGCCGATGCGACCTCGAAGCTCACCACCTGGTCGAGACCGGCCCGCGCCGCGGCCTGGCGGGCGTAGTCGATCGAGGCCTGGTGATAGTCGAAGCCCACGAACCTCGAGGCCGGGAACGCCTGGGCCATGATGACCGTCGACGCCCCGTGCCCGCAGCCGACGTCCGCCACCAGCGCGCCCGCCTCGAGCTTGGCCCGGACACCATCCAGCGCGGGGATCCAGGAGGAGATCAGGTTCGCCGAGTAGCCCGGGCGGAAGAACCGCTCGGTGCCGGCGAACAGATCGTCGTTGTGCTCGTGCCAGCCGACGCCTTCGCCCGTGCGGAAGGCGTGCTCGATCTTCGGGGCGTCCTTGATCAGCGCTGTGGCGAGCTGGAACGCGCCGGGCACGAAGGCCGGGCTGCCCTCCTGGGCGAGCGCCAACGACTGCTCCGGGGTGAGATGGAAGACGCGGGCCTCGGGGTCGTAGCTCACGTATCCGCCCGCCGCCTGGTTCGCCAGCCACTCGCGAACGTAGCGAGGGTCGGTGCCGGTGCGGGACGCGAGCTCCTCGGCGGCGACCGGTGCGCCGTCTCTCATCGCCCGGTAGAGCCCGAGGCGGTCGCCGATCACCACCAGCGCAGCGCTCATCGTCGCGCCGAGGTCGCCGACGAAGCGACCCATGAACTCGCCCAGCTTCGTTTCGTCGATCGTTGGTGTGGTTGACATCTGCGGCTCCTCTCTACTCGTTCTCGTCCCAGACCTGGACCACGGTCTGGTTGGCGATCAGGCCGGCCTTGAGCTCGAGCACGGTCGCGCAGATCACGTTGGTTCCGTCGGGGTAGCGGCACGCGACGGTGAACGCGGCTCCGCGGTCGTCGCTGACCGTGTGCTGGACCGCGTGGACCATGTCGCGCGAGGTGACATCCTCGATCCACCCCTTGATCTGCTCGGTGCCGACGAGCACCCGCGGCGATCCGGGCTGGGTGATGCGGTCGACGATGGTGACCTTCGCGTCGGGTCCGTACATCGAGAGCTGGGTCGATCCGTCGCGCTCCTCGGTGGCCCGGGCGAAGCGCCCGAGCTCGAAGCTCGCGGGTGTGGTGGTGGTCATGCGTCCTCCTTGTGGTTGGGTTGCGTGGGAGCGAGGTTCACCGGTCACCGTCCAGCGAACGTCAAACGGGCGTCAAACGGCGGTACGCTTGACGGCGTGCTGCGCGTGCGTCTGCTGGGGACGCTCGAAGTAGAGCTCGACGGGGTGGTCATCGATTCACCGCCCTCGCAGCGCCCCTGGGCGGTTTTTGCCTACCTGGCCCTCGCTCCACGCCCGGTGTCCCGCGCCGAGCTGGCCTCCCGATTCTGGCCCGACGTGCTCGACCCGAGCGCCAGGGCCAGCCTGCGCAGCGCGCTGTGGGCGCTGCGCCGGCAGCTCGGCGGCCACCTGATCGTCGACCGCGAGCGCGTCGCGCTGCGCGTCGACCCAGATCCGTGGATCGACGTGCGCGAGTTCGAGCGGCTCGCGGCCGGGGCGTCGCCCGAGCAGGCGTTGACGCTGTGCCGGGGCGACCTCCTCGAGGGCATGGAGGACGAGTGGGCGCTGTCGGCGCGCGGGCGCCACCGCGAGCGCGTGATCGCGCTGCTCGAGCAGCTCGCGCACGACTGCCAGGAGCGCGGCGAGCTTCGCGACGCGATCGTCTGGACCCGGCGCCAGGTGGAGGTAGACGCCTTCGACGAGGAGGCCCACCGCCGGCTGATCTCCCGGCTGGACGCGGCCGGGGACCGCGCTGGAGCGCTGCGCGACTACCGAGCATTGGCCGAACGGCTGCGACGCGAGCTCGGGGTCGCCCCTGCGGCACAGACGCGGGCGCTGATCGAGCGCCTGCGCGCCGACTCGCCCACTCCCGGGGTAGTGCCGGCGACCATCGCCCGGCGCGGACTGCTCCCGTTGGTGGGCCGCGAGCGGGAGCTGGCCGAGCTCGAGCGCCTGTGGGACAATGTGACGGGCGGATCGGGAGCGGCGGCGCTCATCAGCGGCGAGGCCGGAATCGGCAAGACTCGTCTGGCGGTGGAGCTGGGCGCCCGGGCCGCCGCATCCGGTGGGCAGGCGGTCGCCGCCGCGGCGCTCGACCTCGGTGGCAGCGCACCGCTGAGCCTGTGGGCCGAGCTGATCCGCGAGCTCCTGCCGGCCCTCCCGGCGCCGCCCGCGGACTCCGCCTGGCCCGAGGATCTCAGCGTCCTCGCGAGCGAACTGCCCGCCCACTTCGCCCGCGGCGGCGCGCCGAGCACGATCGTCGCTCCCGACCTCCAGCGCACCCGGCTGTTCGAGGCGGTCGTGGCCCTGCTCTCGTGGGCCGCGCGCGAACGGCCGGTCCTGCTGGTGCTCGAAGACGTCCACGCCGCCGACACGCCGAGCCTCGAGCTGGCCGGCTACGTCTCCCGGCGCGTGGCCGGGCAGCGGATCATGATCCTGCTGACCCGACGCGAGTTGCCGCGCAGCGCCGACGCGGACCGGCTCGAGCAAGCGCTACGGTCCCGTGGGCTCCTGGCCTGCGAGCTTGCGCTGGCGCCGCTGCAGCCGGCGGGGGTGGCCACGCTGGCGCGCCACGCCGCGCCCCTCAGCGAGCTCGACGTCAAGCGGGTGGTGGCGGGAGCGGAAGGCAATGCGCTGCTGGCGGTCGAGACAGCACGCGCGATCGGCCGGGGTCTCGAGGACGGAGTCGCCCCCAGCCTGCGCAGCTCGGTGCGGGCGACCGTCGCGCCGCTGGCGGGAGATGTACGCAAGCTCCTCGAGCTGGCGGCGGTCGCGGCCCGGGCGCTCGACCCGGGAGAGCTCGCCCAGCTCGAGCTGCAAGATCCGGATGAAAGCGCCTCGCAAGCGCTCGAGACCGGCCTGCTGGTCGCGGCCGAGAGCCGACTCGGGTTTCGCCACGCGCTGCTCCGAGACGCCGTCTACCAGGAGATCGCCGAGCCGCGCCGGCGGGGACTGCACCTGCGCTGGGCGAAGGCGCTCCTGGCCAGCGAGCGGGCGGGCGGCGTCGCGCGCCCCGCCGAGGCTGCCCGCCAGCTCCAGCTCGCCGGCGCGGACGCGCAGGCCGTCCCGCAGCTGGCGCGCGCCGCGGCCGACGCGCGGGCGGTGGCCGCGCTCGCGCAGGCCGTCGAGTATCTCGAGCAGGCGCTCGCGATCGCACCGGCGCGCGCCGAGCTGTGGCTCGAGCTCGGCGACCTCGAGGCCTGGCGCGGGCTCCGCGAGCAGGCAGAGCGCGCGTTTGACCGCGCCGAGGCACTGCTGAGCGGAGGTGAGCCGCTCGCCCTCGCTCGCGCCTGGCTGCGGCGGGCCCGCGCCTACCACGGTCCGATCTGCGTTCCGCGCGCCGTGCTCGCGAGCAGCAGCGCCGCGCTCGCGCTGCTCGACGAGGCCCCCGAGCCCGCCCCGGAGGAGCGCCGCGAGGCACTGGCCGCGATCGCCTGGGCGCACGCCGTCGCCGGCGGTGTCGAGGAGGCCGAGCGGCTGCTCGCGCAGCTCAGCGCGGCCGGGCCCGAGAGCGATCTGCAGACATACGACATCGGCCACGCCCGAGCGCTCGCCCTGATGCGCCGCGGGCGCTTCGTCGAGTCCTACCCACCGGCGATCGCCGCCGCCGAGGCGGTTGCTCGCGCCGGCCGGCCGGATCTCACCTACGGGTGCTGGGCGAATGCGGCTGGCGCCGCCGCTGCCGCCGGCGAGCACGAACGCGCGCTCGAGTTCATCGACCGTGGGCTCGAGGCCATCGACCAGCAGGGACTGCAGAGCCTGGAGATCCACCTGCTCGCGGCGCGCGCATTCGTGCTCACCCGCCTGCACCGCCTCGGCGACGCCGGCACTGCCGCCGAGTCCGAACGGCGCCTCGCCGAGCGCCTGGCCCACCCCGAGCTGCTGGCGATGGCCAGCCATGACCGCGGACTGGTCGCGCTCGAGGCCGGCGAGCACGAGCTGGCGGCCCGGCTCCTGGCCGACGCGCTGATCGACGGTGCGCCGATCAGCCGTCCCCAGACTCGCCTGGCCCTCGCCGAAGCGCTGGCCCGCACGGGCGAGCTCGAGCGCGCAGCCGAGCAGCTGCGGGCCACCGTGCTCGAGCCCGTGCGGCCCAGCGACTTCCCGGGGGCGCTGGTACCGAGGCTCGCGCGCGTCCAGGGCCTGCTCGCGCTCGCGCGCGAGGACCACGAGGAAGCGGCGCGGCGGCTGCGCGAGTCGATCTCGGGCTGGAAGCGCCTCCTCGACCGCGCGTCGAGCGCCGAGAGCATGACCGCGGTTCTCGCCGACCTCGGCCGACCGGTGGTCGGTCTCGTCGAGCCCGAACGCGAGCTGGCCCGGGCCCGCGCCGACCTTCACACGCTCACGAAAGGACAGGATCGTGCCGTCATTCAATGACAGCGCCACCAGCGAAGGGCCACCCGAGGAGGTCTGGAAGCTCCTCTATGACCCCTCACGCTTCCCGGACTGGTGGACGGGCATCGGCACCGTCGAAGTGACCGATCCAGGTGAGTACACGATGTATCCCGAGGGTTACCCCGACTTCCCGATGGCCCAGCTGCTCGACACCCGGCGCGACGAGCAGCGGGTCACGGTCTCCTGCCTGGTCTCGGATCTCCGGTTCGAATGGCGCCTCGAGCCCGCGGGCGCCGGCACCCGGATCACCGTCGACGTGGAGATCCCCGAGGCCGAGGCCCACCGCCTCGAGCAACAGCGCGAGGTCATCCAGGGATCGCTCAGACGGCTGGCGGAGGTGGCGTCCGCGGCGGCCGAAGCCTGACCGCTCAGCGGACCGAGGCCCGGCGCCTGACCAGCGAGTCGAGGGTCACGGCGGCGATCAGGACGATCGCGGTGGCGATGTCGGTTCCGGCGGCGCTGATCCCCATCAGCCCCAGGCCGTTGAACACGGTGGCGATGACGATGCCGCGACCCGCCCCGCGAGGCTGCTCCGCAGCGTCCGCGCGGTTCCGTCCCGGTGCGGCTCGGCCAGAGCCGGGAGCGAGGCCGCGAGCAGCGCGTCCGACATGGTGCCCGGATCGGTGCCCAGCGGGCCGGCAAACGCTCGCCAGCTGACCGTCTCGGCGTCCACCCGGCTCAGCAGTCCGACCTCGTCCGCCCCCAGCCCGCGGCGCAGCGACTGCAGCGCGACCGCCAGTCCTTCCTCCCCGACCGTAACCGGCCCCGCCAGCGTCTGGAGCATCTCGCGGATCGTCTCGAGGACCAGGTTGCGAGAGGTCACCTGGTCCAGGAGCCGGTCGCGCTCCACGGCGCTCGCCGCGTAGCCGGCGTACAAGGTCAGCAGATCGAGCTCGTCGCGCTCGGGGGCGCCGGGATCGGGCCTGAACACGCTGATTACGGCGCTCACTCCTTCCGGCCCCATGACCGGAAGCGACCAGGAACTCGCCATCGCGGCGGAGTCGGCCAGCGCGCCCAGCTGCGCCCACGCGTGGCTGGAGCGCAGGTCGGCTTCGACCACCCTTTGCCCGCTGGCCGCCGCCCGTCCCACGGGTCCGCCGGCGGAGCCGAGCGGCAGTCGGGCCCAGGAGGCGATCTCCTCCGGCGCGTAGCCCAACGACGCGGCGCAGACCAGCGAGCTCCCCGACACCACGTGGATGCAGACCTTCTCAGTCCCGAGCGCCGAGCCGAGCGCGGCCAGGATCAGCCCCAGGCTGGAGGACGGCTCGGCCGAGACCAGGCGATCGGCCAGCCCGTGCAGCCGAGTCAGCTGTCGCCGCGCCGAGGTGTCGATCTGCTGGCCCGAGAGCAGCGCGGCGACATCGTCGGGATGGGTTGCGCGCGGGTCGAGCTCGGCCACCACCCGGCCGTGCCGCAGGACCACGATCCGGCCGGCCAGGCGGAACATCTGCTCGATATCGCGGCTGACCAGCAGAATCGCCGCGCCGCGGTCGCGTAGGCGCATGATCAGCTTCTCGACGTGGGCGGCCTCGGTCACGCCGAGCGATGCCGTCGGCTCGTCCAGCACCAGCAGCCGAGGGTCGCGACTGAGTGCCTTGGCGACGGCGAGCATCTGGCGCTGGCCGGCCGGCAGCGAGCCCACCAGTCGCGTCGTGTCGATGGGCGGGATCTCCAGCCGCTCCAGCAGGGAAGCTGCCGTGCTGTGGAAGCGCGACGGCGAGAACATCAGCCGCCGCCGCTCCTGCCCGAGCAGGAGGTTGCCCGCCACATCTAGGTTGTCGCACAGCTCGAGGTCCTGCCAGACGACGGCGATCCCCTGCCGATCGGCGGCGCCGGCCGGCTGCTGGATCGGCTGTCCGTCGATCGTGATCTGCCCGTCGAGGGGATCGGTGTCGCCGGCCAGGCAGCGGACCACCGTCGTCTTACCCGCTCCGGGCTCGCCGGTCAGCGCGACGAGCTCGCCCGCGGCAACGGTCAGGTCGACGTCGCTGAGGACGGGAAGCCGGCCGAAGCTGACGCTCAGCCCTGACACGCGCAGGAGCGGCTGCGGGGGCCGGGCGACGGATTGCGGGAGAGCGGAGTTCACGATGACCAGCATCTCGGCCCGCGCGGAGCGCCTGGTCACCGGACACAGGCACGGTCTCCTCCCGGGCGACGTGTCGCGAAGGATTCTAGTGCCCCGCACCTACCGCGAAGTGGGCGCCGCCGGGCCGCCGCGACCGCCCGGGCCGCCGCGACCGCGGCGCCGATCGCCGGCGCCGATCGCCGGCGCCGCCCCCGATCAGCGATCGTTCAGGTCAAGCACGGTGATCGGCGGCTCGATCGAGGTCGGTTCGTCCGTCGGCACGATCGCCGTGCCGAGCGCGAAGAACTCGATCACGTGACTGCCCCAGCCGTGGGTCTTCTCCGAGAGCGAGACCCCGACGATGCCTACCGCCCCAAGCTCCTTGGCCTCGGTCTGCATCCGCTGCATCGCCCGCTCGCGCGCCTCGTACAGGGCCTGCGTGAAATTCGGGAGCTCCACGTTACGTCCCGTCTGCGCGATCGTACGCATCGGTCCTCGCCGTCCCACGTGGTAGACGCAGCTGCCCATCACCATCCCGACCGGGCGCCGGCCGGTGCGCAGCAGGGTCCAGAACTCCTGTCCCGATAGGTCGCTCTGAAATGGCCGGCCGTTCGGCGCCCGGTGGAGCACGCCCTCGCGGTGCTTGACCGCGGTGCCGATCGCGATGAACTCCGCCATGTTCGCACCCCACTCGTAGCGGCCGATGTCCAGTCGCACGCCGACGATCCCGTCGGCGCCGAGCTGGTCCGCCTCCTCCTCCATCCTGGTCATCGCCAGGTGGCGGGCGCTGTACATGGCCTGTGAGAGCACGTCCAATTCTCGGCTCACCGTGGGCCCGGCGACCTGGAACCCGATGTGAAAGATCGAGCTGCCGACCACCAGGCCGACAGGATCGAAGCCGGCCTCGGTGACGAGCAGGAACTCGTTGACGCTGAGATCGGAGGTGAAGAGACCCTCGCGATTCTGCTCCAGACGCTCCCGGCCCGCCTCCGGGATGCCCTCGACGGACTCGGGGTCGTACTCGGTCATCTCGCGCCCATCCGGACCGTCGTCTTCACAGGGTCCGGTGATGCGCCGTGCCGACGGCGGCGAATCGCCGTGCCCGCGGCATGCATGGTGATCACCCAGCCATCCCGCTCGACATCACTGTGACCCGAGACGAAATAGGGCAGCCCCCAGCGGCCGGTATGCCAGCCACGGTGGTCGGTGCTCTGCAGCGAAGAGGCCAGCGCGAGCTTCTCGTGGCGAACGGAATGCGACAGCTCAACCCCGACTGCGCCCACTCCGCGGGCGTCTAGGATCTGGCCACGCAGCCTCGCGCGGACGGCTTCGCGCGCGGCGTGAAATCCGCGGCTGAGCTCCTCGAGCTCCTGGTTCTGGGACATCGTCCGCAACCGCCGCAAGCGCGTGTGACGGGGCGGGGAGGCGAACACGACCGCCGTCGTCGCCACCAGCCCGACCGGCTCGTGGCCGGAGCTGTACAGCCGCCAGTAGTCCTGGACCGAGACATCGGTGAGGGTCGGCGAGGACGTCCCGGCGGAGCTCCGGAGCGAGGATGTCCCGGCCGAGCTCGGGAGCCGGATCGCGGTGCCGGTCACCACGAGCTCGATCGTCCGCTTACCGAGGTCGTGGTCGCCCCGGTGCAGGTGGACGCCGACGACGGCGTCGGCGCCGACCTGTAACGCCTCTTCGCGGAGACGGTCGATCGCCCGCCGCCGCGCCGTGTTCCACGCATCGGTCAGGACATCGAGCTCGCACACAACCTCCGTGCGCCACCGATAGCTGCGAACCTGGGAAAACGACGGCTCCGTGTACGGGTTCATCAGCGCCCTCCCAACCGGCGTAGGGGCGCCGGACTGCGCCCACGGCCCGGACGGCAGCACCCTGATGCCCGGCTCGAGGGCGGGCAGATACTGCCAGCCGGTTCTCACCACGCTGGCTCCCATCACCTGAGCCAGTGGTTGCGGTCCCATCCGGTCGAGCAGGGCAAACTCGTTCACCGACAGCCCGCTGGTGAACAGCGACCCGTCCGCGGCGAGCGCCTGCAGCCGCTCCTGCGCTCGCTGCGGAATGCCACCGGCCTCGATCCGTGCCAGCGCTTCGGCCTGCTCGTCGTCGTCCTCGCCACTACGTGCGAAGAAGCCCACGGTCAGTCCTCCAGACAAGTCGTGTGCGGCGGCGTGGCACGGTTCCTGCTGGCAGCACGGACCCAACCTTACGCGCTTGCGGGTCGAATCACCGTCGCCGCTCGCTCCTGAGCTTCGATGCTGGTAACTGGATTGGGCTTCGTCAATGCTGGATCGGCGTGAGCCTGAAGTGGGATCCATGAGGGCGGATAATCGCCACCCGCCGGAACTTGACCGGGCTGGGACGTTGCTCGGTCTCGCGAACCAGATCGTGCTGCTGCGCGTCGCGGGCGAGATCGTGCTGCCGCGCCTCGCGCCGTAGCTCTTTGATGTGCTCTTGCGCGGCCAGATAGGTGACGGTGGTGTTCATTGGGGGCCTTCTCGAGTTGGGGAGTGAAGTTGCGAGGTAACTGTGAACCTGGCGATGGTCAGCCGCTGCTGGCGTGTTGTCCGGTCGCGCCGCACGCCTTGAACGCGGCCTGGCGGGTCGAGTTGCCGGTGCCAGAGCCGCTGCCGCCGGTCGGGGGTGGGCCGGAATGGGTCGTTGGGGTCCCGCTGCCGGCGGCGCGCGGCTGAATCGTCACACCGTGCTCCTGCATGCACTTGACGAACGCGGTGCGGCTGGTGCTCGTGCTTCCCGAGGCGGTCGTCGTCGAGGTGCTGGTGGTGGTCCCGCTGCTGCCGCACGCGGCGATCAGGACGCTCGTGGCGAGCGCTGTGATTCCGAGGATCGCGCGGCGTGTTCGTCGGTGAGTGGGTCTTGGGAAGGTCGACGTACTCCCCGCGCCCGATGCGCAGGCTGACACCGCGCAAATGCGTGCACGGAGATGTCACCGACCTGGTACGTCTTGTGCACGTCATCGTGCCCGTGTTGACGATCTCGGCGAAGGGCGAGCTCGTGGTTCCCGACGATGAGGAGGACGAAGTCGAAGTGCCGGAGCCCCCCAGGCTGCGGTGGCGCGAGCTCACCGCGATCCTCCGGGCGCGACTGTCTGCTGCGTTCCACATGCGCTTCCTTCCTGGGACGGGTTGATGACTGCCTCCTTGAGGTTCGCCGGTGCTTCTGGCACCAGCCTGTGGCGAACCTGTGGGTTGCCTGGGAGTCCCTCGACCCGCGCCGCTGCCCTCACCCACCATGAGGGTCACTGTCGCCGGCGCCCGCGGAGTCTGAGAACGCGGCCTAGAAACGCAGAACGCAAATTCACAGCAAACGCACAGCTCCAGCCGTCATCCTGAAGGCATGCCGCTTACGCAAGAAGCCGATTCCGTAGTTCGGGTGCTCGTGGTCGATGACGAGCTGAACATCACCGAGCTCGTGTGCTTAGGCCTGCGCTACGAGGGCTTCGAGGTCAAGAGCGCGGCCGACGGGCGGGAGGCGTTGCGCGCGGTCCGCGAGTTTGACCCGAGCGTGTTGATCCTCGACGTGAGGATGCCCGGCATCGACGGGTTCGAGGTTTGCCGCCGGCTGCGCGCAAGCGGGAATCTCGCCCCGGTGATCTTCCTCACCGCGCGCGACTCGACCGAGGACAAGATCGCCGGGCTGACCATCGGCGGCGATGATTACTTGACCAAGCCCTTCAGTCTCGATGAGTTGATCGCCCGCGTACGCGCGATCGTGCGGCGCATCGAGGCCGGCCGAGGCGAGGGATCTGGAAGTTTGCGGTTCGTCGACCTGGTGCTGAACGAGGACACGCTCGAGGTGCATCGTGGCCAACGCCCGATCGTGCTCACCCCGACCGAGTTTCGGCTCCTGCGCTTCCTGTTGCTGAACTCGGGCCACGTGCTGTCCAAGACGCAGATCCTCGATCACGTGTGGCAATACGACTTCGGGGGCGACGGCAACGTGGTGGAGACGTACATCAGCTATCTGCGCAAGAAGGTCGATGCCGAGGGCGACCCGCTCATCCACACGGTCCGGGGCTTCGGTTACAGCTTGCGCCTGCCCTCTTGAATGTCGCTGCGCGCGCGTCTGCTGGCTGGTTTGCTCGTGCTTTCGCTCGCGGGTATGGCAGCGGTCGCGGGTGGAACCTATCTCGCGTTGCGCTCGTTCCTGCTCGATCGAGTCGACAAGCAGCTGATGATCGCGCGCCGCTCCCTGGATACCGCGCTCAGCGGTCCCCTGGCAGCCACTGGCGCCGCCGAAGCGCGCGTGCTGAAGGACGTCGTGTCGCCTGACGCCTTCGTCGAGGTGCGCGATCTCGCCAACCACGTGGAGGCGCTCGCGCGGGCAGGGCCGCCAGACGATCCCGGCCCTGCGCCACGGTTGGCGGCGGTGCTTCATCCGCCTTCCGCGTCGAAGGCACCGGTGCCGTCGGCCGCGGACGTCTCGCAGTTCGACACTGGCGCGGTGAGCGGCACCGACAGCTATCGCGTTCAGGTCAGCTCGCTGCCCAACGATCAGGGGATTCTCGTGGTGGCCGCCCCGCTCGACACGGTGACGGAGACGCTCACCCGCCTGATCGACGTCGAGCTCGTGATCGCGGGCGCGGTGCTCGCTCTGTTGGCCTCGGGCGCGTTCTGGCTGTTGCGAGCCGGCCTTCGGCCGCTCGAGCGGATCGCCGAGACGGCCGCGGGGATCGCGGACGGCGATCTTGACGTACGGGTTGCTCCGGCCGACACGCGCAGCGAAGTTGGACGCTTGGGGATTGCTTTGAACGGGATGCTCGAGCGTCTCGAGGAGGCCTTCTCGCGGCGCGATCTATCCGAGGCCCAGCTACGACGCTTTGTCGCCAACGCGTCGCACGAGCTGCGAACGCCGCTGACCTCGATCCGAGGTTACGCCGCCCTATTTCGCCGCGGCGCCCAGGACAACCCCGAGGATCTCGCAAAGTCGATGGCCAGGATCGAATCGGAAGCGACGCGGATGAGCGTGCTGATCGACGACATGCTGCTGCTCGCTCGACTCGATGAGCAGCGACCGGCGGAGCGCCGGCGCGTCGATCTGGTGCAGATCGCGCTCGACGCCGCCCAAGATGCCCGCGCGCGCGATCCCGACCGGCCGATCACCGTCCATGAGCAGGGTCCGCTGATGGTGGTGGGCGACGACCAGCGGTTGCGCCAAGTGGCGGCCAATCTGCTGATGAACGCCCAGATCCACACTCCGCCGGGGACCCCCGTGCATGTCGATCTGGCCGCCCGCGAAGGTCAAGCGGTCCTTTCGGTTGCGGACCAGGGCCCAGGAATCGAGCCTGAGCAAGCGGCGCACGTCTTCGAACGCTTCTACCGCGGTACGCCGGACGGCGCTGACGCCACCGCGCCGCGGGGCACCGGCTTGGGCCTGGCGATCGTCGCAGCGATCATGCAGGCCCACGAAGGGACGGCCACGGTCCAATCGACTCCCGGCAGCGGCTCGAGGTTCGAAGTCGCGTTGCCGCTCGCGGACGCGACCTCGGGTCGGCGCGAGCCTGGTGCTCAATCATCTTGACCGACGGCTGCAGGAATCAGCTCCGCCGGCGCGGACGATCGAAGTACAACAATCGTCCATTTTAGGAATCATTGATGACCAAGAATCGTCCACTTTGGTTAGGCTACGAGCGTGGCAGTCTAGGACGACTCTCCCGACCCTTCGGGGCGGGGCGCCACGTATCGGAAAACACACACACACACGTATGAGGGGGCACCGAGCGATGGCTACCGGGCTGCTGTTTCCGTTGTGGGGCGGGCGAAGGCTGCTACTTGCAGCCCTCGCGGCGACTCTCCTGCTGGTGAGCGTCGGAGCTCTCGCGAGACCGGCCGGCGCCCTGGCCGCAGGGGGCTGCAGCGACAGCTGGATCAACAGCTCCGGCGGCGCCTGGGATACCGGCACCAACTGGAGCACGGGCAGCGCCCCCGGCTCAGGCGATTCGGTCTGCATCACCGCGGCCGGCAGCTACACGGTGGTCGTCGGCAACGAGACGATCACCGTCGCGAGCCTCACCGTCGGCGGCTCGGGGAGCACCCCGACGCTCCAGATCGGCAACAACGGCTCGAGCTTCCCCTACATTACGGTCACCGGCGCGGTCGACAACAATTCGGGCGCCACCATCGATTACGGCTTCGGCGGCACGTTCAGCGCCGGGTCGATGACCAACTCGGGCACGTTCGAGGTTCCGAGCACCGGCTACGGGGGCGCGATGACGTTCGGCGACGTGACCAACACGGGCACTTTCTCGGTCGCGGGCGGCGCCACGCTCAGCCTGACCTCCGCGACCACCTTCGACAACGCCGGAGGCACGATCTCGAACGCGTCGGGCACCTTGGCGGTCTCGACGCCGGGCGGTCCGACCGCCAACTTCGAGCTCGACTCGGGCGGGACGGTCGATAACACCGGCACGCTCAACGTTGCCGATATCGTCGCCATCGACGGCGGCAGCATCTGCGGCAACACGCTGAACGTCGGCGCCTCTGACGGCGGCACCGGCGGAAGCCTCGCGTTCGCCACCACGCCGGGCACCGGGCCGGCCTGCGGCACCGGTGTGACCAAGGACCAGGTGTTCATCTACAACGTGTCGGCGACGCTCTCGGGAACGATCCCGGCCGGGTACGTGGTCAGGGTCGGCGACGGCGGCTCGAGCTTCTTCGCGCTTGCCCTGTCGGGCGATGTGGTCAACGACGGCGCGTTCGTGCCCGGTTTCGGAGGAACGGTCTCCTCGCCCACGTCCTCCGACCTGCTGACCAACAACGGCACGGTGTACGTGCCCCCGAGCGGATTCGTCACCCAGTTGAACGCGACGATCGACAACGCGCACTCGCTGATCTTCGCCGCTTCGGCGACCGCGTCGCTGCTGAACGGCCTCGCCTGGACGAACGCGAGCACGGGCACGATCACGGTCAAGTCCGGCACGACGGTGGCGCTGTCGAGCCCGTCAGGGAACACCGCGACGCTCACCCAGGACGGCGTGATCGACAACTCGGGCACGTTTACGGTGGCGGACACCGTCTTTATCCAAGGCGGGAGCATCTGCGGCAACACGCTGGACCTCGGCTCAGGCGACGGCGGGAGCGGGGCGACGCTGGAGTTCGCCGCCAATCCGGCGACGGGGCCGGCCTGCGCGACGGGTCTGGCCAAGAACAAGCTGTTCTTCTTCAACGTCACCGGGTCGATCGCGACCAACCTCCCCAGCGGCTATACCGTGACGATCGGCGACGGCGGCTCAAGCTACGCCCACGTCTCGACCCCCGGCAACTTCACCAACTCCGGGAACCTCGATCCGGGCTTTGGGGCGACGTTCACGGTCAACGGAGCGTTCACCAACGCCGGCACGATCCTTGTCCCGGCCAGCGGATACACGACCGCCGTCGACGCGACCACGAGCACGACCAACACCGGCTCGATCGACATATACCCCTCGACGCTGCTCGTCCTGGGCGGGCCGCTGACCAACTACAACTCGACCACGAGCACCCTGACCGGGGGCGCTTACAACCTGGCCGGCACCCTGCAGTACACCGACCCAGGCTTCATCGCCACCGGCATCGAGAACGACGCCTCCAAGATCGCCCTGTACGGCTCGGGTGGGTTCGAGGACGCGAATAGCGCCAACGGCCTGCGGAACCTGGCCTCGATCGCGGACGGCTCCTCACTGGCCCTGGGGGCGAACTTCGCCACCGTGGGCTCGCTGTCCAACGCCGGTACGCTGACCCTTCCCGCGACGGTCACGCTGACGGTCAACGGCAGCTATACCCAGGCCTCGACCGGCACCTGGAGCGAGGGGATCACGAGCACCACCAAGTACGCGGTGATCGACGCCACCGGCACGAGCACGCTGGCCGGCACGCTCGCGATCGCGGCCTCGAGTACATTCACGGGCACGGGCGGGGCGGTTCTCACCCCGCTGAGTTCGAGCGCGAGGACCGGCACCTTCAGCACGGTCACCGGGACCAGCGTCGGCACCAGCGGCCAGCATCTGACCATCGCCTACACGGCAACCGGCTACACGCTGACTCTCTCGTAGCCGCTTTTCCCACGTCGGGGCGGGGGTGGCGCGACTGGTAGTGAATTTCACTACCGGTCGCGCCCCCCGAGCCGCGGTGCGTCGCCTCTGACCCGGTGTGATCTGAGTTGGGGGGCGCGGCCACGGTTAGCTATCGGACCACAGCGGGCCAAGCGATCCGGCGCGGCGGTATGGTGCCCGTGGACGCAGCGACACGCGCCGCGCAGAACGCAGAGGAGGAACGGATGACCGAGGAGAAACCAGCTCCGGACCCCGACGAGGCCGACGTGCAGGACCTCCCGCCCGAAGATGAGGAAGCCGCTGACGTGGTCGGCGGCCACGGACCGTCAGCTCCCGCGGGTTGGGACCTGGTCACGAACCCGCCGGTCTAGCGGCGGTGCTGAGGGTGTGACCGGCGGCGGCCCGGGGTGGTCGCCGCCGTCACCGCCCGGCCGTGTCACGACGCGGCCTACCAGTGGACCCTGGGCATGCGCTCGTCGTGGCGCGCCAGCCCGTCGTCAGGGATCGGCTCCCACGGCGCCGCGTAGGCGACGAACTGGCGAGCGGTCGGGCGCACGCCGGGGTCGCCGTCGATCGCCCCGAGGCGGACGCCCGCGTACTCGCCCGTCTCGGGGTGGCGGATGAACAGCGCCGAGCCGCAGACGATGCAGAAGACCCTCTCGCGCCCGCCTTCGGGCGTCCAGCCGCGCAGATGCTCCGCGCCCTGGGTGAGGACGATCGAGCCGGGCGCCACGATCGCCGAAGCCGACGCGGCGGTGCCGGTACGGCGCTGGCAGCTTGTGCAGTGGCAGTAGCGGGCGGGGCCGAGCGGCGCCGCGACCTCAAAGCGCACCGCGCCGCAGCCGCAGCCACCGGTGAGGCGGTCGGGTGACATCCGCGGCAGTCTATTGGCCATGTGGCGGCAGCCACCGGCCTGTGGTACTAGCAGTGTCAGCGTGATGGCGTGACAGTCTCGGGCCGGCCCTGCGCTCGGTCCAGCTTGGACGTTCGTCGTTCTCTGCGGCGTCGATCACGACGCGCTCCCCGAGTGGTTCGGCGAACTCGACGGTGGCGTGGGATGGATTGAACCCTCCTACTGCCGTTCTGAAGCCTTGTGGCGCCAGCACGGTTAGCGTGACGATCACGCGGTCGGGTAGCTCTCGCGCGGTGCAGCTTCCGGGTGTACCAAGCTGCGCCATTGCGCGGCCGCGGTCAGCCCCGAAGAACTGGACCGAGACCCCGGTCTCCTGCGGAAAGCTAGAGCAGACATCGATCCCGAGCTGCAGGAGTTCGGGTACGTCCTGGGTTATGCGGTGCTGGAGCTCGTGGAGCTCCTGCTCGGCGTAGCGCGCCTTCGTGACGATCACGCGATCGGAGCCAAGCTCCTGGTTCAGCAGCGCTCGGCAGGGCTCGACGTCGTGCTTCACGGAGACTCTGAGACCACGGAGGCCGTTGAGCCAGCACCAAGCGATTTGGCCGATAGCACCGCCATTAGCGCTTACGAGCGCTCGAGCGCGGACCGGCAGCTCGGAGTCGCAGGCATCGAGCTCGGCCTGCTCCTCCGAAGTCAAAAAGAAGCCCCGCGGCTGATAGTCCGGGCGCTCGGAGTTCTCGATCGCGCGACGGACCGTTTCGGCGTCGACCGCCAGCCCTTGCTGACCTCGCTCCGCGATCACGTTCCCGACGAACTCGCTCTCAGAAGGCGCCGGCACCCCCCTGACCGGCGCGCAATACGCCTCGTAGTCCTCGGGCCCAGGCCACACTACTGGCACACCCAGACCCTAACGCACGCAATTCAAGGCCTTCCCCTTCGATCGCCGAGGCGCTGAGCGACGTGATGCGGGTTGACCACCTCTACGGTAGTCAACGCGCATCACCCCCGTCCGGTGCTCACGCTCCTCGCAGTGGCGAACGGTCAGCGCCCCGCGACAGCTCGTCCGATCGGTGGCCGCTCAGCGTTCTGCGTTGCATCAGGAGGGGCAGCCCGTGTTAGTCATCTGAGCCTGTCGCATGAGGGCGCCTCGCGATCGGCGATCATCCGCCGGTGACGCTGACGGCTTTCCTGCGCGCGATCGGTGGGTACCTGCGTCCGTACCGAGGGGCGGTTGCCCTGCTTGGGCTCGCGCTGATCGTCGACGTGGCGTTCGAGAATGGCCTCGCGCTCAGCCTGAAGTTCCTGATCGACAGCGCGATCGTGCCGCGCCGCTTCGGAAGCCTCGTGCTGATCGGTTCGCTGCTCGTCGGCGGGGGTGTGGTGTACGCGCTCACGGCGGTCGGCCGCGACCGGGTCTACGCCGAGCTCGGGGCGAACGTGCTCAACGACATCCGCGAGCGGATGTTCCGCCACCTCCAGGAATTGCCGCTCTCGGTGCACGAACGCCTGCGCCCGGGCGATGTCGTGCAGCGCTTCTCCGGCGATCTCAGCACGGTCGAGAGCGCGCTGATCGTCTCACTGCCGGCGGGGACGCTCGCGCTGTTCAATCTGCTGGCCAGTGCGGCGTTGCTGTTCGCGCTCAAGTGGGAGCTGGCGCTTGTCGGGGCTGTCGCGCTCCCGCTCGGGATGGTGCTCCCACGGCTACTCAGCGGTGCCGCCTCGAACGCGGCCGATCTCGTCAGATCGAGACAGGCTGAGCTCGCCAATACGGTCCATGAGAACGTCTCTGCGCAGCCGGTGGTGAAGGCGTTCGGGCTGGAGGACGAGTCGATCCGCTCGTTCACCACGCAGCTGGCAGGGATACGGCCGCTGGCCGTCCGCGCCTCGTTTCTGGCGTGGATGATGGAGCGGGCCCCGAACCTGTCGATCGTCGCCGTCCACGTGGCGATCCTGTTGGTCGGCGCCGCGCTGGCGATCCACCGTGAGATCTCGGTCGGCAGCCTCGTGGCGTTCAACGCGATCTTCCTGAACGTCAGCCTGGGGGTGTACGGGATCACCTTCGCCATCCCGGAGCTCGTCCGCGGCGCCGCGAGCTATCACCGGATCGAGGATCTGCTGCGGGAGCCCGCCGACGACACGGAGGAGCCCGACGCGATCGCGCTCGGAGCGCTCCGGCGCGGCATCGGGCTGCGCGAAGTGACAGTCGACTACGGCCGCGAGCGACTGGCGCTCGATCGCGTGAGCCTCGAGATCGCCCGCGGGGAGTCGATCGCGCTCGTCGGGCCGAGCGGCTCGGGCAAGAGCACGCTGATCCGGATGCTGCTGGCGCTCGAGCGTCCGACGGCGGGCACGATCACCTTCGACGGGCACGACCTCACGCGCGCCACCCGCGCCTCTCTGCGGGCCCAGATAGGCGTCGTCTTCCAGGACAATTTCCTATTCGACACAAGCATTGCCGCGAATCTCCGCGTGGCCAGCCCCGCAGCGAGCGACGCAGAGCTGATCGAGGCGTGCCAACAAGCCGAGATCCACGCGTTCATCGCCGACCTGCCCGACGGCTACGCGACGCGGGTCGGCGAGCGGGGAGGGCGACTGTCAGGGGGTCAACGCCAGCGTGTGGCGATCGCGCGGGCGCTGCTGCGGCGCCCAAACGTGCTGATCTTCGACGAGGCCACGTCCGCGCTCGACCCCGCCACCGAGGCCCAGCTGACGCGCACGCTCGAGACGATCGGCGTCGAGCGCACGACGATCTCCGTGACCCACCGGCTTGCCTCGGTGGTCAACGCCGATCGGATCGTCGTGATGGTCGAGGGACGGATCGCTGAGCAGGGCTCGCATGACGAACTGCTTGCCCGCAACGGAACCTACCAGCAGCTGTGGGAGAAGCAGAGCGGCGTATCGGTCAACGATACGGGCGATCGGGCGACCGTCACCGCCGAACGCCTGCGTTCGGTGCCGATCCTCGCCGACCTGGACGACGCGCTCCGCGCGGAGGTGGCGAGCGCGCTGGCCACCGAGCGCCACGGCGCCGGACGAGCCGTCTGCGTCGAGGGCGAGCCCGGCGACGCCTTCTACATCGTCGCGCGCGGGCGGCTGGAGGTCGTGCAAGCGCGCGAGCCCGGCGAGGCGCGCCTCGGCGTGCTCGAGGTCGGCGACTTCTTCGGTGAGATCGCGCTGATCACAAACCGGCCCCGCACCGCGACGGTGCGCGCGCTGACGCCGACCACACTCCTCTCGCTGCGCCGCCAGGCGCTGATCGACCTGTGCGAGCGCGACGAGACGCTGCGGGAGACGCTCGCCGCCGCGGTGCAGCGGCGCCTGGAGCGCTCGCGTCAGCTGGCCGCCCCAGACCCGCCGGCGGCGAACCGCCTGACATAGATGAGCTTGTCGTCACCGGGCGCGTAGAAGTCGGGCACGCGGGCGACGGCCGCGTAACCCTGCCGCTCGTAGAACGCCCGCGCGGGCCCGTAGGACGCTTGCGACGCGGTCTCGACGACGATCATCCGCGCGCCCTCCGCCGCCGCCGCCGCCTCGACCGCGGCGAGCAGCCCGGTGCCCGTTCCGCGCGACCCACCCTCCGGGGCGACGGCGAGCCAATACAGGTCCCACACGTTGTCGGTCATCGGCGTCCGGCCGTAGCAGGCGTAGCCGGCAACGGCTCCTTCCACCTCCGCGACTACGAACCGGTAGCCGTGCCCGCCGCCTGGGTCGTCCAGCTCGAGGTCGATCAGCTCGAGCGCCACCTCGACCTCGTCCGGAGTGAACGTCTCCGTGGCCCGCAGCAGCGCCGCCAGCGCCGGCCGGTCATCAGCGTGGAGCTGGCGCAGGCGCACGATGATGAAGGGCGTCCTCGACGATCAGGCGCACGAGCCGGACGTAGTCGATGCCGGCGTGCGCGGCGGCGGCCGCCAGACCGGCGTCCGGGGAGAGGTCGGGGTTCGGGTTGACGTCGAGCACGACAGGGTCACCGCTGCGGTCGAGCCGGATGTCGACGCGCGCGTACCCGCGCAGGCCGAGCGCCGCCCACGCGCGCCGTGCGGTGCTCGCCACGCGCTCGCTCAACCCGGTCTCGAGAGCGTCCGCCGGACGGACCGGGGTAGCCGCGAACGCCGCGCTGTCGGGAGCCCACTTCGCTTCGTAGGTGACGACGCGGTGCGGATGGCGGAACGCGACCTCGCGGATCGGCAGGACGTCGCCCGCGAGCAGCCCGACGGCGAACTCGCGGCCGTCGATGAACTCTTCGACGAGCGCGGGCTGCGCATACCGGGTGATCACGCGCCGCGCCCGCTCGCGGGCCGCATCCGCATCGGCGACCACGCTCCGGTCATCGATGCCGTGGCTGGCGTCGTGCCGCGCCGGCTTGACGATCGCGGGGTAGCGCAGCGCCGGCAGCGGCTCCTCGCCGGTGGACAGCACGCATCCGCGCGGCACCGCGACGCCGGCTGCGGTGAGCACCGCGTTGGCCACGGGCTTGTCGAGCGCAACGGCAAGAGCCGCGCCACTCGCCCCGGTGAACGGCAGCCCGCTCCACTCGAGCAGCCACGCGACAGCGGGCTCGAGCCCCGGATCGCCGCCCACCGACTCGGCGAGGTTGACCACGACCGTGGCCTCACGCACGGCGGCGAGCAGCGGCACGAGATCGATGCCGACGTCGATCCGGTCGGCCTGCCAGCCGTTCTCCCGGCACGCCTTGAGCACCGCCTCGGCCGCCTCAGCCCCGGCCCGCACCGCGATCGCGTCGACGGCGGCGCCGTTCCGCAGACCGTCGTCCTGGCTGTACAGAACCGCGACGCGCATTCACAGACCAAGGCGCGCGCAGGCGCCATCGACGATCGCGCCCACGAGCGCCGGATAGGGACGGCCGAGCCGCTCGGCGAGGACCACGAGGTCGCTCCACCCCGGCTTCATCCCGGGCAGCGGGTTGGCCTCGAGGAAGGCGGGCTCGCCGTCGCCGTCGACGCGCACGTCGATCCGGGCCACGTCGCGGCAGCCGAGGGCACGGTGGGCGGCGAGCGCGAGGTCGGCCACACGCGCGACGAGCTCGCCCGGCCGGTCCGGCGGCACGTGGAAGTCGGCCCCGTCCGGTCCCGCCCGCTTGGCCTCGATCGAGTAGACGAACTCCGCCTCGGCCTGGCCGCGCGGGACGATCTCCATCACGCCGAGCACTGCTGCACCGTCGCCCGTACCGAGCACGCCGACGGTGAACTCCGCGCCGGGGCAGAACTCCTCGATCAACACCGGCTGGGCGTAGTCCTCGAGCAGCCGATCGATCTCCGCGTTGAGCGCGACGGCGTCGTCCACCCGGGCGGTGCGGCTCAGGCCCATGCTCGAGCCCTCAGCGACCGGCTTCGCGATCACTGGGAAGCGCAGGTCAACTCGCGCACCGGCATGATCGACAACCGCGAACGCGGGCGAGCGCAGCCCGTGCGAGGTGACGAGGCGCTTGGCGATCACCTTGTCGAGCGCGGCCGCCAGGGTCAGCGGATCGCTGTGCGTGTAGGGGATCCCGAGCATCTCAGCGACCGCGGGGACGTGTGCCTCCCGGGCCCGCGTGCCCGCGCCCTCGGCCATGTTGAAGATCAGCTCAGGAGGGTCGGCGAGCACCGCGCGCAGGAACTCTGCCCCACCCCCCAGCAGGCGCGGCCGGTGGCCGAGCCCAAGCAGGGCATCCGCGACCGCATGCACCGTCTCCGGCGAGTCGCACTCCTCATAGCGGTCGACCGGTCCGCCGTCGCGGGCGCACGGGAGGCTGGGCGCGAGGGTATACGCGATCCCGATGTTCATGCGCGTGATTAATGACGGTAGCGGCGAGACGATCCGATCCCTAACCTAACATCGTGGAGGGACCCGGGACAGCCGCTGACGCGCGCCAGGACGTGGGGATCGAGTGGGAGGCGAACGGCGGCCGAAGGCTGCGCTATCCACTCCCGGGCGCCTTCGAGGAGCCCGACTGGCAGCGCCTGCCGGGCTACCGCAGCGTGACCGAGGCGGAGTGGCAGAGCGCGAGGTGGCAGCGGCGGCACACCATCCGCAGCGTGCGCGAGCTGGCCGACGTCCTCGGCCCGGCGCTGTCGTCCGAGCTCGCGGCCGACATCGTCGCCGACCAGCGCCGTTACGCGACGATGTCGATGCGAATCCCGCCGCACATGATCAACACGATGCGCGACGACGATCTCCGCCGCGACCCCGTCCGCCGCTACATGGCGCCCGCCCTGTCCGAGCGCGACCGCCAGTGGCCGAGCCACCCACACGCCGGCCGCGATCCGCTCAAGGAGGCGAGCATGTGGGCCGTCGAGGGGCTCGTCCATCGGTATCCGACGAAGGCGATGGTCGAGCTCACCTCGACCTGCCCGCAGTACTGCGGGCACTGCACACGGATGGACCTTGTCGGCCCGAGCACCGCCGCCACCGCCAAGTACCGCTTCCGTGCCGAGACGCGCGAGCGCTTCGCCGCCGCCCTGGACCACCTGCGCGCGACGCCGGCGATCCGCGATGTGGTCGTCTCCGGCGGAGACATCGCCAACGTCTCGATCCCGCGCCTGTGCGACTTCGTCCAAGCCCTGTTCGAGATCCCCAGCATCCGCGACGTCCGTCTGGCCACCAAGGCGCTGATCGCGCTCCCCCAGCACTACCTCCAGGCGGAGGTAAAGGAGGCGATGGAGATGCTCGGCGCGAGCGCCGCCGAGCACGGCGTCGCGCTGGCGATCCACACACACGCCAACCACGCCAACCAGCTGACGCCGCTGGTGGCGAGCGCCGTCGGCCAGTTTCGCCGCTGGCAATTCCGAGACGTCCGCAACCAGGCGGTGCTGCTGCGCGGGGTCAACGACACCCCGGCCGACCTGCTGGAGCTGTGCTTCGCCAGCCTCGATCGCGCCGCGATCACCCCGTACTACGTGTACATGTGCGACATGGTCCCCGGCGCCGAGCACTGGCGCACCCCGCTGTGGCAGGCCCAGGAGCTCCAGCAGTCGATCATGGGCGCGCTGCCCGGGTACGCCACGCCGCGCGTCGTGTGCGACGTACCGCTCCTGGGCAAGCGATGGGTCCACCAGGTCGACGCGTACGACCGCGAGCTGGGCATCAGCTCGTGGCGAGCGGCGCCGCGGCCGCTCGGCGACCCGACTGGCGACGGTGACGAGGATCTGCATCATTTCTACGACCCGATCGACACCCTCCCGCAGGCAGGGCGTGCCTGGTGGCGGCGCAACGCCACGCTCACCGCCGACCGCTGACGCGTTGCAGGTGGGATTAGCATCCGCCGACCGACGAACCTCGGGTGGCGATACGACCTGACTGCGGTGTACTTGGAGCCTAGATGCTTTACGCGCACGAGGTCCCCGAGCAGTGAGGCGTGGAGCACCGGCGGCCAGGACATGCGGTCAGGGCCGGCACCTCTCGCTCCGCCGACAGCCGCCGTGGATCGGTCAAGCGCCCTGTAGGTATTGATGGTGTACGTCGATGAAGTCGTGATGCGCCGCTACGTTGGCACAGGCCCGCTCGTAGTTGTCCTCGCGCTCGCGGCCGGCATGGCTTGCTATCTGTGGCAGATCCATGACGTCAGGCAGGGGTGCGGCTATGCGCCCGGATTCGGGCTGCCCAGCTTCCCGATCAGCACCGCTTTGGCCGTCCTCGTCGGCGGCTCGGCTGTTCTGAGTGGTGCCAGTGCGCTCATCGGGCGTCGGTCACGCCGCGTGGTGGTGGGCCTCATGATCCTGGCTGCCGTGTTAGCGGCGATCGCGTTCGGGTTCGCTCTCGTCGTCTTCTTTCTCAGTCGCGGGTGCTACTAGTGCTTTGTTAGGTTGGTCACTCGGGTCGGGTGTCGTGACGGAGTGGGACTCGGTCGAGATCGACGGGTTGTTGGCAGGTGTGGCAGCGGCCGGTCCAGCACTTGAAGATGGGCTGGAACAGGAG
>Ga0302325_10007263_pt1 | contig 24632 bp, 23 predicted proteins | sample Palsa_T0_2_FD_201948 | JGI IMG/M metagenome (GOLD analysis project Ga0302325, IMG submission 201948) | Peat permafrost microbial communities from Stordalen Mire near Abisko, Sweden - Palsa_T0_2 | ecosystem: Environmental > Terrestrial > Soil > Palsa > Peat permafrost | place: Sweden: Abisko... | reverse complement strand
TGCGACCGGGAAGCGGGAGCCGTCGAAAGCCGGCACGTCAATAGTATCGTAGACCGAGCGCCGCGCGGTATCGTGAAAAACGCGGGTTCGCGTCGCGCACTAAACACTACCAACGCGAATTTGCCCCCTTCGATCCGTCATTATCAGGATGTTTCGGCCCCGATTGAGATGCTAGAGTGCCGCTAAGGTCGATGCACGGACTCACTAGCGTGAGGCCTCGCCGTATCGGCGATTCCAGCTCCGCGTCCGTCGCCTGAAAGGACGTTCCATTTAACCGCATGGTCCGCACCGTCCGCACTTATTGGTTGGCTGGTATCGAACCGTATCGCCGTTTAACCCGGGGTTACGGAGCGCATACATGCCTCCGTTTCGCGGCATGATCGCAAAGTGGCGCGTCCCTCCGAGCCGCGCGCTCGATGCGGACGTCACGCTCTGGAGTTCGCCTGCCGGGGGCGCAAAGGGCGGGGGCGACTGGTGCGACGTCGTTACCCTCTCGGATGGGTACGTCGCTCTGACGGTCGGCGACGTCGCGGGACATGGCGAGCCTGTCGCAGGTACGATGGCGACGATCCGGGATTCGGTCCTGCGGGCAATTCACAAGGTCCACCGTCCCTCAGAAATCCTCTCGGTCGCAAACGATGTCGCCATCAACCACTGCGACGGTGTCCTGGTTACGGCGGTGGTAGCGTTCCTCGACCAGCAGCTACGGACGCTCACGTTCGCAAACGCCGGCCACCCTCCGCCACTCTTGCTGACCAGCGACCACCACGCGTTCTTGGAGCACCCGCCGGCAGACGTACCGCTCGGGCTCTTTTCACATTATCGCGCCGCCGACTACGTCGTGACGCTTCCCGTGGACGCGCTGCTGGTTCTGTATACCGATGGCATAACCGAACACGAGCGCGATCCTTTGCGTGGCGAGACGGAACTCGCGCAGGCGGCGCGACGCGTATACGAAAGGCCCGGCCTGGACGCTGCCCGCGAAATCGCGCAGCGGATCTTTCGAAAACAGCCGGGGCGCGACGACGCGGCCGCAATCGTTCTGCGCACGACCCGGCGCGAGCCCGATTCTACATCAAGCCTCGCGAGCGTGGGGCGTTGACTCCCAGCCCAGCACGCGGGCGAGCAGTTCGCTGCGATTGCAGCACTCGGTCTTGTCGAGCATGCTGCGGAGGTGGTTCTGCACGGTCGATGACGTGATCAGCAGTTGCTTGGCGATCTGTTCGAGGGGATTGCCGTCCAGGAGCAGCGCCAGTACCTGTACCTCACGCGGCGAAATGCCAAACCGAATCGCGGCGCGGGCGAGCGAATTGGGAGCTTGGGCGCGATCGATGCGTACGCCGATGAACATCCCAGCGGGTCCGGACATCGGCTGCGTTCGGACCGCGAGAAACGGAGCCGGATGCGCCACGCCAGGTTGTTTGAGCGGAGCGCCCGGCCAGCCGGCGGTCAGTTCGCGCACGGCCTCTTCGAGAGCGACCGGAAGACGCTCCGCGATCCGAGTCTCGAGACCGGTGAGCGCGATCGGGCGCTGATCTTCCGAATTCCAAGCCAAGACGATCCGCAGATCGCGGTCCAGCACGTAGAAGGCTCCCTCACCGCGCTCCGCAGCGGGACCTATCTCCCGCAGGCCGGGCTTCGCTCGTCGCGGCGGCCGTGGGAGGCTCAGCTCGGAGAGGAACTCGGTGACCGCAGCGAGGGCAAGGGTCAGGACGCTGATCTCGCTCGATGTAAACGGCCCCAGCTCCCGCGTTCGCAGCAGGGTGAGAATGCCGAAATCCGTGCGCCCGTCGGCAAACAGGAGCGTTACACCACTTGCGTACTCGCCCAGCGGACCGATCGTCGCGCCGATTCGAGGGCCGGCCTTTGCTTTCGCACGCTGACGTTGAATCTGGTCGCGCGCGAGCCGGGTCAGTTCGTCGCGGTTTCCATTCGAGGCAAGAAGCGCTGTCAGATCACCAGTTGGCGCAACGCGCGCAAACGACCACTGCGAGGCCGGAACCAGCCGAGGAATCGCCGCCACGATGGGATACGCCGGATCCGGTTCGGGCAGGCCCGTTGTTTTCACGGTATGGTTTGCCTCGTTCACTGCAACCGAGCACGGGTGCTCTGGTAAGAGGAGCTTCGGCAGAATTTTCGCACTGTTTCGCTGCGACAACGAAGAAGCCAGACACTACGAACGACGAGCTGGACCGTACCAACGATTTTCCGAGATACGACGCCGGCTTCTACTCGAGCCGAATCTCGTCGTAATACCTTCGCTCGCCGAGCGCGCGCAATTTCGCGACAAACTCCGGGCCCGACGCTTTGCCGACCTCCTCGAGCTGCAAGGCTTGGCGAAAGTAGGTCCAGCGGTCGGGGCAGAGTCGCGCGGCTTCATCGAACCAGGGCTTCGCGAGTTCCGGCCGGCCCTGCTCGCGCAGACACTGCCCGAGCTTGAAGCTCGCCGCGGCGAGCGCGTCCGTCGCCGTCGGGCCGCCGGCGCGAGCGCGCGCGTCGTCCTCCGATAGTACGAAGCGGCTCTGCGCGCCGTGCTCGATCCAGTCGCGCAGGGCCGCCGTATACCTCGCACGCGAGGCGCGACCGGCCTCGACCACGTCGCTCGGAATCGTGAACGTCTTGCGATCCATCGAACGGAAGCCATCCGTGGCGCCGGCGGGCTCGGCGGGACGCACGATGCGCCCTTCTTCGTCGATCCACACCGCCATCGGCACGTTCTTCATATCGTAGAGTTCCGCCACGACGTGCTTCTCGTCGATGAGGCACGGATAAGTCGGAGCGGCCGCCGCGGCGTACTGCTCCGGGCTCCAGCTCATGATCGCTTGCATCGGAGCGGGCACGACGATCGGCTCTTGGGGACGGACGAACGGGTGGACGGCATCCGGGCCGCCGGTGTCGAGCGCCACGGCGACGATGGTGAAATTCCGATCCGCATACTCGCGGTACAACGCCTGCCAGACCGGCAGGTCGAATCTACAGCCTCACCAGGAGGCCCAGGAGAGCAACAGCACTTTCTTCCCGCGGTAGTCGGAGAGTGCGTGCTCGCGTCCGTCGAGATCGGGCAATCGGAAGTCGGGCGCTTCGAGCGAACGCAGTGCTTGGCCGCGGACGAGCGCCGATTCTCCGAACAGCCAGACGGAGGCGGTCTCGTCGTGAACGACGGGCTGATCGAGGTACCGCGCAAATGCCGCCAGGTTGAAGCGATCGCCTGCCGCGATGAACTCGCTCTCTCGGGCCGGCGGAATCGGAACGCAGCGGTCGCCAAGGCAGAGCCCTTCCGGTTTGTGTTCCCAACCGCTCGCAGCGGTCAGGTCTTCAAACGAAAGCCAAAGATCGTCTCCGCTTTCGACGGCGCTCGACACGCCGCAGGCGCGCCCGTCATAAATCAGCGTTATGCCCATGGCCGAACCTTCGCTATCGCCGCCGCAGAGAACTGCGCCGGGTCGGAAGGCAGCGCCAAATCGGGACGGTCGTGGCGGGGCGGCCGGAGGTCGTGGGCGCCTTCGATAATTAGGCGTCGCAGCTACCCTTGCGGCCGAGGTAATCCATGGCGACGACGCTCCCGAACATCTCCGACGTGCCGACCCTGCCGGGGCTTCTGCTCCTCAAGAATCTCTACGGCGACTTCCCGAACTTTCTGCGGGAGACGGCGGCCGAGTACGGACCGATCGTGCGCTTCCGCGGCAGGCTGAGGCTGAGCCGGCAGGACGTCTACTTCGTCAACGAACCGGCCGCGATCGAAGAGGTGCTCGCAACCAAGGGGACCTCGTTCCGTAAGTCGCGCGGCGCGCGCCGTCTGCGCCAGATCGTCGGCAAGGGCCTGTTGACCTCAGACGAGCCGCAGCATCTCGCACATCGCCGGCTGATCCAGCCGGCCTTTCATCGCAAGCGGCTCGCGGAGTTCGCAGGGGTCATGGCCAGCGCGTCGATCGAGCGGGTCGAATCGTGGCGCGAGGGCGAGCAGATCGACGTCGACGCGGAAACGAACCGGCTCGCGCTCGAGATCGTCGCGAACGCGTTGTTCGGCGTCGACCTGCGCGGAGAAATGAACGAGATCTCGCGCTCGCTCGACGTGGCGATGGGGATGTATCACTTCTGGCAGACCCCGCTGACCGAGCTGCTCGACGACTGGCCGCTACCGAACGTCCTGCGTTTCAAAGCCGCGCGCAAGCGCCTGCGCGACGTGGTGATCCGGATCGTCGCACACCATCGTGCCGAAGGCGGCGAGCGCGGCGATCTGGTCTCGATGCTGCTGGCGGCGCGCGACGAGAACGGGCGCGGCGGTTTGTCCGACAACGAGGTCCTCGACGAAGCGCTGACAATTCTCCTGGCCGGACACGAAACGACCGCAAACGCGTTGGCTTGGACCATTTACGTGCTGCAGCGGCGGCCCGACCTCGAGGCTGCGCTGCAGCAACACGTCGACGAGGCCCTCGGCGGCCGGGCCGTGACCTTCGACGACTTACCCCGCCTCGACTACACGCGCGCCGTGTTCGCCGAGACCCTGCGACTCTATCCGCCGGCTTGGGTCACCTCGCGCGAAGCGCTGGACCCGGTCACCGTCGGCGGCGTGGTCATCAAGAAAGGCGACCTCGTGATCGTTTCGCCGTACGTGACGCAGCGCGACCCGCGCTTCTGGCCGGATGCGGAGCGCTACGAGCCGGCGCGCTTTCTCGACGAGGGACCGCGCGAGCGCTATGCCTACTTCCCGTTCGGGGGCGGCTCGCGGATGTGCATCGGCGACTCGTTCGCTTGGACCGAGGGCGTCATCGCGCTCGCGACGATCGCCCAGCGCGTTCGGCTCGAGCGAATCGGGAGCGGCGAGGTCGAGCCGCTGCCGCGCGTAACCTTGCGGCCCCGCACGCCGATTGCCGCCCGCGTCCGCCGCCGCGCACTGCACCAGGAGATGGCGGCCGTCAACAGCGGGCGGTAAGAATCTTCCCAGCGCCGCAGAATCCTGAGGGCGGACTTTCATCCGCTACATCGTCTCTATTCTTTCGGGGGGATCTTCCGATGACTCGCCTTCTCTCAGCCATCGCCGGTCTGGCTCTGGTCGCTTCGCTGGCCGTACCCGACGCCGCGCTCGCGCAACCGATGCATATGGGTCACCACTGTCCCCGCGGGACGCATTGGATTCCGGGCCACCGCTGGCACGGAACGTTCATCAAGGGCCACTGCGGCCACTGACCGTCAACTCAAACGTCTAGGCGGCCAACAGAGACGTCGACGTCGGCCGGCGTCGACGTTTTCGTTGGGGGAGCCCCGGCGCTCGGGCCTGGTCCCTTGGCAGAAAAGCTCCTCCGGAACCAGCCGGCGCGCGGAGAGAGGTTCCGCCTAGGCACCGGCCAAAGGCTATGAAAAGCTGCTGGGAATCGGTCCCAGTTCTTGGCACCGTTCGACCACAGCCTTCCGACTTATCGCTCGGCCCTAATCGTTGAGGTATTTTATGCGTAGACTCGCTTCTCTCGCATTCGCGCTTGCGATGATTCCCACGGCGGCAATCCCGCAAACCACCTCCATGGCCGGATCGACCGACGCCGGCTCCGCCTGGCAGACCTACGGTCACGACTACACCAATCAACGCTACTCGCCGCTGAACCAAATTACGCCCGCGAATGCGGCGTCACTCGTACCGGCCTTCGTCTTTCAAACGGGGGTCGCCGCAGCGTTTGAGACGACGCCGATCGTAAGCGGCGGCAAGATGTACATTACGACGGCCTACGACCACGTTTTCGCTCTCGACGCGAAAACCGGTAAGAAGCTCTGGCACTACCAGGCGAAACTGGGCACGACGGTCTTTTGCTGCGGCCCCGTCAACCGCGGCGTTGCACTCGCCGACGGCCGCCTCTTCTTAGGGCAGCTCGACGGCCAGCTCGTCGCGCTCGATGCCGCCACGGGCAGCGTCGTGTGGAAGATACAGGCCGGCAACAACGCCGCCGGCTATTCGCTGACGATGGCGCCGCTCGTCTACAAGGATGCGGTCATCGTCGGCGGCGCCGGTGGTGAGTACGGCATTCGGGGATCGGTTACGGCGTACGCCCGCAGTGACGGACACCTGATGTGGCGTTGGTACTCGACCGATGCGGAGCATTGGAAGGGGACCTTCACGCCAACCACGCCGGACGGCGTGAACCTTCACCGCAACATTGCCGCCGAAAAGGCTGCCTACGCAGCCCACGCCAACGCCTGGAAGACCGGCGGCGGCGCGACCTGGATGACCCCGGCGGTCGATACGGCGCGGAACACCATCTACGTCACGACCGGCAATCCGGCGCCGGACTTGCTTGGTGCCGTGCGGCCGGGCGACGACCTCTACACGGATTGCATCGTGGCGCTGGATGCGACGACCGGCAAGATCAAGTGGCACTACCAAGAGGTCCCGCATGACGTCTGGGATCTGGACGTCGTATCCCCCGTCGTGCTGTTCGACACGGTCGATGCGAGCGGCAAGCCAGTCGCAGCGGTCGGCCAAGCCGGGAAGACCGGCTGGTACTACATCCTCAATCGCGACACCGGTGCCCTGATTCGCAAATCCGCGAACTTCGTGCCGCAAGAAAATATGTTCGCACTGCCGACGCTGAAGGGTACGCGGATGCTGCCCGGAGCCAATGGCGGCACCGAATGGTCGCCCGTGTCCTACGATCCGACGGCCCATCTCGCGATCGTTTCCGCGTTGCATCAACCGATGACCTATGCGACCAAAGCGCAGAACCTCACACCCGGTGCTCTCTGGCTAGGCAGCGCGTTCGCGGGGATCCCGGCCGAGAAGCAGTATGGGCTGCTGTCGGCGATCGACGTGCAAACGGGCAAGATCGCGTGGCAAGACAAAGTCGACTATCCGATGATCGGCGGCAGCGCGTCGACTGCCGGCGGCGTGACCTTCGTGGGCGAAGGGAACGGTAACTTCGATGCGGTTGAAACCGCGACCGGGAAAATGCTGTGGCAGTTCCAAACCGGCGCGGGTGTCAACGCAGCCCCGATGGTGTACGAGATCGGCGGTAGTGAGTACGTCGCGGTGGCTTCCGGCGGAAGCTTCCAGATCGGAACGCCGTACGGCGACGCCCTCTACGTGTTCAAACTGCCTAGCCCATAGGCGGATCGTGCCTAGGAAATCACCGGTAGCGATGGCCGTCGCGGCAGCGACGGCCATCGCCCTCACCCCCAACCCGCTCGTGGCGCAAGCGGCGACGACGCCGGCCTCCAGCGCCTCGCCCGCCTGGATGAAGGTCGATGCGGCGCACAAGACCGTGCACTTCAACATCGGCCTGGCGCAGAACGGCAACAACGGAACCTTGAACATCAACGGCTACGGTCACGGCAAGATGAGCATCGTCGTACCCAAGGGCTGGACGGTGAACATGCACGTTACCAATGTCGGTGCCGGCGCGATTCCCCACTCGCTCGAAGTCCTTCCGATCACCGAATCGATTCCCGCGCAAGGCTCCGACCCGCCGGTATTCGCCGGTGCCGAGACGGTCAACTTGATCAACGGTATGGGGGTCGGTCAAAGTGACGAAATGGACTTTGTCGCCGGCAGCGCTGGAAAGTATTGGCTGTTCTGCGGCGTGCCCGACCACGGGATCGGCGGCATGTGGGACTTTTTCGTCGTTTCCTCGTCGGCCAAAGTTCCCGCCGTACAGATCTCGCACTGAGCGGCGCATCCTTCCAAGCAGACCCGCGACCGAGGAGTAAGGCCCGGCGCATGTAACCCTTGCCGCATGCGCGTCGCCCGTCTCTTCGGCATCGATATCTACATCGACCTGAGCTGGTTCATCATCTTCGTGCTCGTGGCGTGGATGCTAAGCAGCGATGTCGGACCGCTGCGGTCAGTCGGCTTATCCGGCGGCGATCGCGTGGCGCTCGGAATCCTGACCGCGATTCTGTTTTTCGCGAGCGTACTCGCGCACGAGTTGGCGCACTCGATCGTGGCACGCATGCGAGGGCTACCGGTCTCGCGCATCACGCTGTTCATCTTTGGCGGCATTTCGCAGATCGGCGCGGATTTTGAGAGTGCGGGCGGCGAGGGATGGATCGCGTTTGTCGGACCGCTCACGAGCGCGGTTCTCTCGGTCCTCTTCTACCTCGGCGCTCTAGCGCTCGGTTCGCATTCGGCCGTCGGCCTCGCCAGCGGCTATCTGGCCTGGGCGAACGGTGCCCTCGCGATCTTCAATCTCGTGCCGGCTTACCCGCTCGACGGCGGCAAGGTACTGCACTCGCTCATCTGGCGCGCTACCGGCGATCGTCTTCGCGCTACCCGGATAGCGGTTGCGATCGGCCAAACGATCGCGTTCGCCATGGTGGCGTTTGGCATCTTGACGTCGTTCACGGTCAATTTTTTCAGCGGATTGTGGACGGCCCTGATCGGCTGGTTCCTGTTCCAGGCCGGGCGCATGGAGTCGTACCAGTCACAGCTCGGCGTAGCGCTGCGCGGACACACGGCGGGCGACGTCGCCACCGCCGCTCCAACCCCGTTCTCTCCACAGGACAGCGCGCGGGTTGCAACCGAAGCCCTGTTGCGCAGTGGTCAACGCGCTGCAGCCGTCGTCGGCGATGGCCGGCTCGCCGGAATCGTTACGCTCTCGGATCTCGCGCGTTCCCACGCGTCTTCGGCCGACACTCCGGTGTCTGCGCTGATGACCCCGGTCGACAAGATCAAGAGCATTTCAGCCGCGAGCGATCCGATGCAAGCTTTGGCATTGCTCGCGCAGAGCGGCTATCATCAGCTCCCGATCATCGACGACGGCGGCGCGGTTGTCGGGTTCATCACGCGCGAGGGTTTGCTGCAAAGGCTGGCGCTGGCGCACTGACCGGCAGCGCGGGACCGTACGCCGAGCCGCTGCTCGGGCCGCTCCAAATGTCGAATGACAGGCCCGGGCCGGGCGCGCTACGCTCTTCCCATCGTGCACGATCCCAACGCCGAAATCCCGATCGTCTCCCTGCGTGGTCTGCGCTCCGGGCGCCTCGCCGACCTCGAACGGATCGGCGCGGAGATCGGGCGCGCGGCACGCGGGCTCGGCTTTTTCTCGGTTGCCGAACACGGTATCCCACAGCAGCTGATCGATGCCGTGTTTATCGAAGCACGCACGTTCTTCGCGCAGCCCGCGCCGCTGAAGGAGCAGCTCTCGGTCGCGAACTCCAGCAGCTACCGTGGCTACGTGCGGCTCGGTGAGGAGAGGCTCGATCCGGCGCTAGCCGCCGACGTCAAAGAGTGCTTCAACGCCGGCCCGGATCTGGGGCCGGACGATCCCGACGTTGTGGCCGGCAAACCGTATCACGCCGTCAACCAGTGGCCGGCTCTGCCGGCCTTCCGGCCAACGCTGACCGCGTTCCAGGATGCGTCGCTCGAACTCGTCGTGCTGCTGCATCGCGCGATCGCCGTGGACCTCGGGATCGACGAACGCTACTTCGACCGGTTCTTCTCCCACGCCATCGGGATCGTTCGCTTGCTGCACTATCCGCCGCATCCGGGAGCCTTTGACGGCAACGTCTACGGCGCCGGTGCGCACACCGATTACGGGAACCTCACGCTGCTCGCGCAAGACGAAACCGGCGGCTTGGAGGTGCGCAAGCGCGACGGCGACTGGATCGCCGTTCCGCCCGTGGCCGGCACCTTCGTTTGCAACATCGGTGACTGCCTCATGCGCTGGACCAACGACATCTACGTATCGAACGCCCACCGCGTGGTCAACCGCTCTGGACGCGACCGCTATTCGGTCGTCTACTTCGGCGACCCGAACTCGGACGCGCTCGTCTCGTGTTTGCCCTCGTGCCGAGCGCCGGCCGAGGAGCCGAAGTACCCGCCGGTTACGTACGCCGAGTATCTGCGCGCGCGCTACGAAGCGACGTACACGGTGGCGCCGTCGGCGTGAACGCGCTCCTCGAAGACGTACACGCGAGGATCGTCGAGGAGGGAGTGCCGGCCGAGCAGCAGACAATGGCGCTCGACAAGGTGTTTTGGAGCCATTTTTGCACGAATCTGGCGCCGGCGACCTGGGTGCTCGGCGCGTTGCTGGTCGGGCTCGGTCTCGACTTTCGCAGCGGCGTACTCGCGATCTTGATCGGCAACGTGCTCGGCGCTCTACCGGTCGGGTTGAACTCGACGATCGGCCCGCGCACCGGACTCACGCAGATCGAGATCTCCCGGTTTGCATTCGGACGGCTCGGTACGCGCCTGCCGTCCTGCTTGAACTGGTGCTGCGCGGTCGGTTGGGATGCGGTGAACAACGTGCCCTCGGTGCTGGCGCTGGCCGCGCTCGCCGCCCTGTTCGGCCTGACGCTGCCGTTCTGGCTCGGGCTCTGCGTCCTGGTCGCGATCCAGCTCGCGGCGAGCATGTACGGCCATCACGTCGTTCAACTGCTGGCCAAGTATCTGTGCTACGTCTTGATCGCCGTGTTCGGGATCACCGGCGTCGTCGCCGTGATGAAGGGCGGTTCGCTCGCGGCGGCGCACGCCGCCATTCGCCCGGCGACGTTCGTGCTCGCCGTCTCGATGATCGCCGGCTTCAACATCGGCTTCGCCCCGTACTCATCGGATTACACCCGCTATCTACCGCGCACGACCGACGCCCGCCTGATCTTCCTGTTGAGTTTTTCCGGAATCACCCTGTCGAGCACGCTCGTCGAGCTGTGCGGCCTCTTGACCGCGAGCCACCTGACCGATCTTTCGCCGGCAGGCGTGATTGCCGAAATCGGCGCGCTGACCGGACCGTTCGCGCCGATTGCCTTCGTGGCGATCGCCGCCTCCGCGATCTCGATCAACGCGATCAACGACAACACGGCAGCATACAGCCTTATCTCGACCGGCGTCCGCATCCGGCGCGACCTCGCGGCCTTCGTTACGACAGCCTGCGGCTTCGCGCTGGCCGTCGCCGGGGCCGGCAAGTTCGCCGAGTTGTTCTCGAACTATCTGCTCTTGTTGCTGTACTGGATCGCACCCTGGGCCGGCATCGTGCTGACCGACTGGTGGCTGTTCGGCGGTCGCGGCCGCCCCATACACGCTTGGGGGCCGGGCGCGACGATCTTCGCGATCGTTACGCCGCTAACGATCGTCCTGTTCTCGTCGACCGAAATCTACACCGGACCAGTCGCGAAGCTGATCGGCGGAACCGACGTCGGCTCCTTCGCCGGCTTCTTCGCTGCATCGATCTGCTACGCACTCGCCGCGCGCGGCCGGCGTTCCGAGACCAGCACGTTCGCGAGGCTGGCGGATCCGGCAGCCTGAGGCCACAGCAGTGATCGGCGGCGCGCGAGGCTAACGTAGCAGCACCCGATTAACGACGGAGGGCTTGCTATGCCTGCGACACCAGACATCAGCCTCGACGGTTGGCTACGCGAACGCACCCAGCGCAGCGAAAGCCGGCCCGCGCTCACGTTCCGCGGCGAGACCTGGACCTATAGCGATCTCGGCAGGCGGGTCGAACGGTTCGCCGGCGCCTTGTCCGCCGGCGGCGTGGTCCGTGGCGACCGGGTCGGCTATCTCGGCTTGAACCACCCGTCGTTTCTGGTGGCCATGTTCGCGGCGTCGCGGTTGGGCGCGATCTTCGTGCCGCTGAACTTCCGGCTCGCTGCGCCCGAGATCGAGTTCGCGGTCAACGACGCCGGCATTCACACCCTGCTGGTCGCATCGACCCACGAAGCGCTCGTCGACGGCATTCGCTCGTCGCTCTGCTGCCGGCGCTATCTGCCGGTCGAGCCGCTGGCGGAGGGCGCGCCGATCACCGCAAGCGTGGCTGGCGCCGACGACGTCGCGCTGCTCATGTACACTTCAGGGACGACCGGACGTCCGAAGGGCGCGATGCTGACGCACGGCAACCTCTGGTGGAACAACGTCAACGCGCTCCTAACGATGGATTCCCTCGAGGACGACGTCTCGCTCAACTCGGCGCCGCTGTTTCACATCGGCGGCCTCAACGTCACGACCCTCACCACGCTGATGAAGGGCGCGCACCTGATTTTACACGAGCAGTTTGCGCCCGACGCCTTCTTCGACGACGTTGCGCGCTATCGGGTCACGACGCACTTCGCGGTGCCGGCGATGCTCCTGTTTCTCAGTCAGCACGAGCGCTTCGAAAGCGCCGACCTCTCGTCGCTGCGCTCGATCATCGTGGGCGGGGCGCCCGTTCCCGAGCCGCTCCTGCGGCGCTACCTGGCGCGCGGCGTTGCGCTTCACCAGGGCTACGGCATGACGGAGACGGCCCCGATGGTGACCTTCCTGTCGCCGGAATGGTCGCTCTCAAAACTGGGCTCGGCCGGCCGCACGCCGCTCTTGACCAAGCTGCGCCTCGTGCAGGCCGATGGGACGACGGTAACCCAGGCGGGCGTCCGGGGCGAGATCTGCGTGAAGGGCCCCAACGTGATGGCCGGCTATTGGCAAAAGCCGGTCGAGACGGCCGAGGCGATCGACGCCGACGGCTGGCTGCACACGGGCGACGTCGGCGAACTCGACGAGGACGGTTTCCTCTACGTCTGCGACCGCCTAAAGGACATGGTGATCACCGGCGGAGAGAACGTCTACCCGGCCGAGGTCGAGAGCGTGCTCTACAAGCATCCCGCAATCGGCGAGGTCGCGGTGATCGGGGCTCCGGACGAACAGTGGGGCGAAGCCGTGGTCGCCGTCGTGGCGCTCAAACCGGGGACCTCGTTGACGCTTGAAGAGCTGCGCGAGTTCGCGGCACCATCGCTCGCGCACTACAAATTGCCGACCCGCCTGCACTTCGTTGCCGCGTTGCCGCGCAACACGACCGGCAAGGTGCTCAAAGGCGAGCTGCGCGGTTCGTTCGCCCAGGCCGAGGGCGTCACGGCGTAGCTACAAGACATTTCTGTGCACCATGGCCGGATCGCCAAAGCGCGCCGCATGGTCGCCGGCCGCGTCGGCTTCATTGCGGCAGACATACACACCCTTGCGCGTGTTGTTGTAAAAGCGGTTGTCCTTTGCGAAGTAGTAGTTGTTCAAGAGATTCAGCCAAACGACTTCATCCTTTGGGCAGTGCTGCTGCGCCGCCGCTTCCTTGTCGAACTGCGGCAAGTTGGCGTTCGAAGTCACGCCCGTCGAGGCGGGCGTCGGGGCAATGCCGGCGGCGGGGCTTTGAGCGCCCGTCGCTGCCGGCGTGGGGGAAGCCGCGCGAGCATAGCCGGCACTTCCAAGCAGAATGGTCAACGGGAGCGCGAGACCGAAAAAACAGCGGAACATAAGGCCACCTCTCGATACGGCGTCTTGAGCCTTAGCAGTAACCGAGCGACCCTCCTGGCAGCGGGCACGCGAGGGCTTCGGGCCGCCGCGGTAGTCCCTGCCTAGTCGGCTTCCGGCGGCTCGCCGATCGCGATGTACGTCACGACGTCCCAGGCGTTGCGAATGCCGGCGAAGATCAGCAACAGAATCCCGCCCGCGAGCACGAACATTGCTTCTGGCGGACGAACGGTAAGCACGATCGCGCCGGCCAGGATCGCCCCGTACGATACGAACGGAACGACGGTGTACCAGGTCCAGTCTTCGGCGTCGGCAGCGTATCCGTCCAAGCGACTCGTCAGGTGCATCACGCGAAACACGTACGCGATGCCGAAAAGACCGGCCACGCCGAGCACCGCGGCAGGTTGGGCTAGCGACCGCCAGGGCGCGATGAGGATCGCCGAGGTGAATAACGCAACGCAAAAGTGCACCACCGTCGGCGTGCTGAAGGTCGAAATCCCGTCGGGACTCCTTCGCAAGCGTTCCACCCCGGTGACGAGCGTGATGACGACGAACATCAAGCCCGTCAGAGCCGCAGCCGCCGAGGCGGTCATGGCGTAGAAGGCCGACCACGGGACCAGGGCCGACGACGCGGTCTCAGGCATCGCGCAGGGCAGCGCCGAGCGCCGCCGCCGCTTCACGGGCGGCGCGTTCGCCCGTTTCGAGCGCCCCGTTCACCGTGCCGCCTTGACCGTCGTTCGAGGTGGCCTCGCCGGCGAAGAACAGCGTCTCGTCGACCGGCGCTGCAAGCCCCGCACGCGCGTCGCGGCCACCGACGGTGACGTAGCTGTAGGCGCCGCGCGCAAGCGGGTCGTGACCCCAATCGTGCATGACTCCGCCATCGAACTCCTTACGAGCCAGTGCGGGCTCCCCAAACAGGTTCCCGAAACCATCGAGTGCGAGACCGATGAGTTCCTCCTGTGAAGCCTCCCCGAGCGCGGTTGCGTTCGGACCACCGGCCCATGCCACGATTAGTTCAGTCCGCACCGGCACCTGCGTCCAATACACGGCGAACGGCGGCCCGGCGCTGCGAAAAAACGCGGCGTCGCGATAGCGGCCGGCGCGGATCTCCTCCCAGAACGCCGTTCGAAACCAGAGCGCGACTCTGTGTGCGTGCCCCATCTCGAGGCTCCCAAGAGCCGCGCGCTTGGCCGGCGGCAACTCGGGGTCGAACGCAACCGCGGTCTCGTCGCCGGCATGCCGCAAGACGCCGACCGGCAACGTCACGATAGCGGCCCGCGCACGAATCGTCCGCGATTCCCCGCCAGCGCTGGTCACGTCGACGGTGACGGCACCCCGGCGCCACGCGACTCGTCGCACCGCCGTCGAGAGACACGTCACGACGCCCGCGGCGGTGCAGGCGGCGCGCAAATGATCGAACATGGCCCGGTACCCGCCGAGCGGCCGCGCGGTCTGAAAATCGACGCCCGATCGCCACTCGCTCGCGATCGCCTGGGCGCTCGCAAGCGCGGGATCGGCAGCCTCGAATCCCTCGACGAACGCGCGCGCCGACCGTACCGTCGCACGCATCGCCTCATCGTCAGTGAAGCGCTGCAAAAATCGATCGACGCTCTCGTCGGCCGCGAGCGCCCGGGTCCCCTCGAAGATTCCGGCGGCCGCGATCATGTCGTCGTCGCCGGGTTGCAGTCCGCCGTCGTCGCAGGGCATCCAGGAGTCGCCGCCCGTGTCGATCGCGGCGGTCCCAACGTCGCGGAGCAAGGCCCGAGTTTCCGGTGCGGGGCCGTGGATAAACTCCGCGCCCAGTTCGACCGAAAGCGTTGCCCGCGCAGACGGGAGCGACCACACGCGGCCGCCGGTGCGGTCACGAGCTTCGAGCAGCATCACCCGCAACGACCGGCCGGCCAGACTGCGCGCCGCCGCCAAGCCCGCCGCCCCGGCACCGATCACGATCGCGTCCGCATCCATGCTGACGCTCTTACTCTCGCGCGAACGGGTTATCCCCGAGGTCGGGCCACTGCGGGCTCCCTGATGCGGGGGCACACGGCTTGCAGCGCCGAAGCGTCGCTTCGGGAGGCCGCCATGACGTTCGTTCGTTCGAGCATCGTTGCTGTCGCCGCGCTCGCACTGCTCGCGGGCGGGCGAGGCGCAGCCGCGGACCAAAGCTACGTGAGCTTCACCGATCCGCTCGAGCGTGCATTCGTGCTCGACTTGCCGACCGGTTGGCCGGCGCGCGGCGGCATGTTCCGTCTGGGTTACTCCGACTACCGTCTGATGATCGCGCTACGATCCGCCGATGGCGAGAGCGACATCCGCCTGGGCGACGTCGCCGTGCCGAGCTACGCGTTGCCGACATCCACACACGGCGAAGGCGAACCCGACGACCTCGGCGCGCAAGCGCAATTGATCTTTGCGCGCTACCGTAGCGGGGGCGATTACGCCACGCTGTACGCCCTCACCCGCTTCAAAAAATCGTGCACGCGCCTCGTGCCGCTGAAGAACGCCTGGAAGCCCGTGGTTGGGGGAAAGGGCGTCGCGGGCAGCGTGACGTTCCGTTGCGATGGCAGCGGGGGTACGCGCACGGCCTTCGTCTACGCGAAAACCTTGAACCAGCCTCCGCTCTGGCAGGTCACCTCGCTCGTGAGCTTTCTCGCGCCGGCCAACCGCGTCGCGTCGGTCGAGGCGATTATCGCGCACGCGGCCTCGACGTTCAAACTCGAACCGGCCTGGATCGCTTACCAGCAGAAGATGGACGCCCAGGGGCTACGCTATCAAGTTGCGCGGCAGCGCGAGCGGATGGCCGAACTCGGACAGCAGGTCGCCGCGTTTCAGTCGCGCATGCACGCGATGCAGGATCAGGTCAACGCCTTCGAACGCGGTCAGAGCGCACGTCAGGCCCAGTTTGAGGGCTTCGACAACGCGATCAACGGCATCACGCCCACGACGGATCCCCTCGATGGCGAAACCCGCGACGTCTGGACCGGACCCCACAACGGCTATTGGGTCAACGGCAGCGGAACGATCGTGAATTCCGCCAACTCGCCCGGCAGCGGCTACCGCCAGCTCCAGCCGCTCTAGCGACCGTTCCGCCGGACCCACGCCGGCCTCGACGGCGGCGCGGCGCTCGAGCGCACACCCGATCTCGTGGCGGACCCGACGCGACGAGGATTTACCGTAACGCGTCGCACAGCGGCCGCCTTCGTCGCCGGCCGATAATCTAGACATGCTCAGTCTCGTCCTCGTCGCCGGGCTGGCGGCGGGAATCGAGTTCACGCAGGTCGCCCGGGCCGTCCCCTTTCCGGTCCATATCGATGAATGCAGCGCCGCGCGCAACGGCCCGGACTTGGTCTATCATTTCGACGTGAGCAACCTGACGGATAAGCGCGTACGGCGAATCGAGGTCGCGTTCGTGTTCGAAAACCCGGGCGAAAAGAGCTATCGCGGGCTGCAACATTTCTCGATCGCCGAGAGCCTCGAGGCCGGCCAATCGCTGCGTTATTCGGCCAACACGCAGGAGTTGCGCCGCGTCGACGTCTCGCACGGCGCGCGCTTCGCGGCGTGTTCGGTCGTTGGCGTCCTGTTCGCCGACGGCTCGCACCTCGAAGCCGCCCCCGACCCGCCCAGCTTCACGAAGGCCGAGCCCCCAGCGACGCCGCTTCGCACGCCGTAGGGCGGCTTACAGACCCCGCGGCGCGAACGCCGTAGGCTAGGCCCATGCTCGACGTGAGTTCGTTGCTCGGCCCCTTCGGCAAGTTAGGCGAAAGAGCCGGAATTTCGATGGAAAACAAGGTCTGGTATCTGCGGCAGAACCGCCTCTTCGAGCAGGCCGGCGAAGAAGCGATCGCCGGCGGCGACGAAATCTTCAAGACCTGCGTCTATCCGAAGCGGTCGCTGGTCTTCGACCAGGGCGACCCGACGCGCGTCGTCTTTCTCATCAAACGCGGTAAGGTCCGCATCACCCGGCTCACCCCCGACGGCAAAGAAGTGACCGTGGCCGTTCTTGGTGCGGGCGACTTGTTTGGTGAAGAGACCCTGTTCGACGCGCAACCCCGCACGACGCACGCCGTCTGTCTCGAAGAGAGCCTGCTCTGCACCGCCAAGGCCGACGACCTGTTCGCATTGCTCTCGCGCAATCCGACCCTCGCGCTCAACGTCGCGAAGATCTTGAGCGAGCGGCTGGTCGATGCCTCGGCTACGATGGAGGATCTCGCCTACGCGAAGATCTCCGACCGCATCATGCACCTATTCGAGCGCTTGGCCGCCGAACACGGCGTCAAGACCGAGCGTGGAACGCTCGTCGACGTTCGGCTCACCCATGCGGACATCGCATCGCTGATCGGCAGCACGCGCGAAACGGTTTCGCTCGAAATCTCGAACCTAGCAAAATCCGGCGCCATCCTGTACGACGACAAGCGCTTCACGCTCCCGAACGGCTAAGCCCGTTCTTCCCGCCGGAACGATGCTCGACCGGCTTTGTTTTGTGTGCCGAGAGGTTGAAGCCACTGTTGATGAGGCCGACGTGCGAGAACGCCTGCGGAAAGTTTCCGACCGCTCGGCGCGCGCTCGGATCGTATTCCTCCGCCAGCAGCCCGACGTCGTTGCAGAGGGCGCATAGGCGTTCGAACGCCGCTTCCGCTTCCGCCCGGCGGCCGGCGAGGACGTAGTTGTCGACCAGCCAGAAGCTGCAGGCTAAGAACGCCCCCTCGCCCGGAGGCAGACCATCGACGGTTCCCCCGGCCCCCTGCGTATAGCGAAAGACGAGCCCGTCGCGCAGGAGTTCGCGCTCGATTGCGGCGACCGTGCCCCGCACGCGCGGGTCCTCAGGCGGCAGAAAACCTACGATCGGGATCAACAACGTAGCCGCGTCGAGTTCGCGCGAACCGTAGGCTTGGACGAACGCCCCGCGCTCCGCGTCGAATCCCTTCTCGCAAACGTCGGCATGGATCGCAGCGCGCACGGAACGCCAGCGCTCGAGCGGACCGTCGAGCCCAAATTCTTCGACGCCGCGCACGGCGCGATCGAACGCAACCCACGCCATAACCTTCGAATGGGTAAAATGGCGCTCGGGTCCGCGCACTTCCCAGAGCCCGCGGTCGGGCTCCGTCCAGCGTCGTTCGACCGTGTCGATCACGGCGCGCGAGAGCGCCCACTCGTCGTCGGTCGGTTCGATCCCGAAGCGATGGCTCGAGAACAGCAGGTCGATCACTTCGCCGTAGACGTCGAGTTGGAACTGCCCGTGGGCTTGGTTGCCGATCCGCACCGGGCGCGAGCCTTCGTAGCCGGCGAGCCACGGGAGTTCCACCTCCCGCAGGCGCCGCGCGCCGCGCAGGCTGTAGACGATCTGCAGATCTTCGGGCGAACCGGCGACCGCCCGCAACAACCAGCCGCGCCACTGGCGGGCCGCTTCGACGAAGCCCGCGGCGAGCAAAGCGTACAGCGTGAACGTCGCGTCGCGTAGCCAACAGTAGCGGTAGTCCCAGTTGCGAACGCCGCCCAATTGTTCGGGCAGCGACGTCGTCGGGGCCGCGATGATGCCGCCGGTCGGAACGTAGGTCAGCGCCGAGAGCGTGACCAGCGAACGCAACACGAGATCGCGCCGAGGTCCGTCGTAGCGGCAGCCTGCGAGCCAGTCGCGCCAGCATTTCTCCGTTTTGGCGACGGCGCGCACCCGCGAGCGTGCCGGCGGGCGCGCCTCGTGCGAGGCGAAATACGTCAGCTCGAAGCGCACGTTTTCACCCTTCGCGAGCGAGAATTCCGCGACGTGGCGCATGCCGTCGGGCCGCGTTTCGACTTCGCTCGAGAGCAGCAGCGCATCGGGTCCCGCGACCGCAAGCAATCCAGCCTCGGTCTTGCGCAGCCACGGCACGACCGAACCGTAGTCGAAGCGCACGACGTACTCCATGCACATGTCGACGCGGCCCCGATCGCCGCGAACGCAGCGCACGATGCGTGGGCAGGGATCGTCGAGCAGCATGCAGTCGATCAACGTTACCTGGCCCTCGGCCAGAGCGAAAGTCGTTTCGAGCGTCAGCGTTCCGTCGCGGTACGCGCGGCGCACGCTCTGCGGTTCGGACGTAGGCCGAATCTGCCAGCGTCCGTTCGAGGCGTCGCCGACGAGCGCCGCAAAACAGGCCGGGCTGTCGAATCGCGGGACGCAAAACCAATCGATCGAGCCGTCCCGAGCCACGAGCGCGGCAGTGCGATTGTCGCCGATCAAGGCGTAGTCTTCGATGCGACCGCTCACCCTAACCGCCGAAACGCCCGACCGCTAGGGTGAACTCGCGCGGGGGATAGAGTGGAGCCAGGACCGGGTCCGCGATCGTTTGGCCGAAGAGGTTCTCGAGCCCCAAGCGCACGTCCGCGAACGCGGCGAGTTGCAGACGCAGGGAGACGTCGCCGAGCACGACGGCGTGGTTGGCGAGCCCGTTATTGGCACCGAGCAACGTCGAGCCGAAATCGAACTCGGATCCGTGTCGGCGGTAGGCGATGGCCAGGCGCGCCTTCGTGAACGGATCGTCTGCGAGCTGCGCGCCGTCGAGCAGGGGCAGGCCGCTGAAGCGCGGCGCCGGCTGCTCCGCTCCGAAAGCGTACGTGCGCGCGAGATCGACGCCCGCCACGACGCCTAGGCCCCCGGGCAGGGCCGGATGCTCGAAACCCAGTTCCAGCCCGCTCGAGCGCGCGTCCGCAAGGGACGCGAACGCGTCGAAACGGCGCAGGCTGAAGAGGGCAGCGTGTAGATGGTCCCCGGTCCCCAGCGATTCGTCGGCGCTCGCGCGGTAACCGAACGACGTCTCCGGAACGCCGGCCGACGCGGCTGCAGCCGCCAGGACGTCCAGCGACGTGGCGTAGGCGCTGCCCGCGGCAACGCGCAACGTCAGGTTCGAGTTGGGGCGAATCGCGAGCGCGAGCTGCGGATCGTTGCGGCGTGAGAGCAGGGTGCCGCTGTCGATCGCGTCCGCGATTTCGAAGCGGCTCGTTCGAGACAGTTGCAGGTCCGTTCCCAAGCGCAGCGTCGACAACGTCTCGGTCGCCAGCGTGCCCGGGTCGAAGGCCGCGCGTTCGCTGTGCCGCTCGAAGCCGATCCGCATCACGTTCTCGCCGAACGGCAGGTCGAACCCGAGCTGCAGCCCAGCGATGCGCCAATCCTCGGACTGCGACGCGGCATCGATCGTGGTTTGCGTCGTGTCGGACGCGCTCTCGAACAGGCGGCCCTGCAGGGTTCCGGCGCCGAGCATCGTGCGCAGGTCCAGCGCATACGCCGGCGCCTCGTTCGTGACCTCGGAGGCGGCGCCGCTGACTACTGACTGCAGGCCGTATGCCGAAGCGAGCAGTGTGGTCGACGGCGAGAGAGCCACTTGCGCCTTGAGCACCTGTCCGTGGTTTCCGCTTTGCCCTTCGAACAGATCCGCCAGAATACCGAACTTCCCGTAGGTGTTGCTGAAATAGGGGCGTGCGAACGAACCGAAGGCCGAATCGAAGCCGACCGTCAGCCCCGCGTCGAGCGACGTCGCGATCGGGGCCGTGCGATAGTTGATCACGCCGCCGATCGCACCGGCCACGCTCGTGCTCGGCAGGGCCGGACCCTCAACGAGATCGATGCGATCGAGTTGGAGAGCGTTGCGAAAGCGCAGCGCGGCGACACCGCCCGCGCCGCCCGCGATTGGGATGCCGTCGAGTTCGATCCGAGTCTCGCCCGGCTGCGTGCCTTCCAGCGTCGCTGCAACGCCGCGGTCCAGGTAGGCGGGCACCACGTCGGCCGCTAGCGCCGTCGTAAGCGCGGCAGCTACGTAGGGATCGTTTCCGGCGTCGAGCCCCGCCGGCGCCGGTTGGGTCGATGCGCCGTTCAAGTTCGCAAACGTCGCAGGGGTAATGCTCAGCGGGACGACGCGGATCGATTGGGCGTTGCGACCGACGGCGACGGTCGTCGATACCGGCGCGTAACCGCTGCGAATCACGCGCACGACGTATTTGCCGAGCGGAAGGCCGAGCAGGGTGACGACGCCTGCGGACCCGGTGAAGGCCTGGCGCGTCGTCGGCCCGTCGGCCACCACGAGGGCGCCGGCGACCGGCCTCTGCTGTGCATCGCGCACGGTCGAAACGATCGCGCCGGGCCCCAGGTCGACGCCCGCCGAGGCCCGCGACATCACGATTGCCAGAAACACGATCGCCATTACAAGCGCGCGGCGCGCGAAGATGCTCAACGCAGCGTTGCTACGCCGCCTGCCCTGGAAGCTCCGGCCGTTGCGCCGGCGGCGCGGCAAAGCGGCAACCCACCGTTCGGTAACGGCCGGGAAACGCTGCGCTCATGCAGCGGTGCGACGATCGCGCGAATGTGCACCGTTTCCTACGCCGGCCCCGGCCTCATCGAAGGAGGGTCGCCGCGGGTCGCCGCGACGATCGCGCGCACCCTCGCTCGCTTCGGCGAGGCGCCGCTCGCGTTCGCGCGCGCGCGCCACATTCGGGTCGTGCCGCTAGCCGCGGAGCAGCGGTACGGGGAGGCGTCCGCTTCGCTGCGCCGGCTCGGCGTCGACGTCGATGCCTGGCCCGTCCCGCCGGCCGGACTGTTCGTCGTCGAGGAGCGCACGATCTATCTCCGCTCGGCGACCCCGATGACCATCGCGCACGAGTTCGCGCACGGGCTCGACTGCGCGCTCGGCGGCGGCGTGTATCGCAGCGGCTACGATCCGGCGATCCGGCGCGCGTTCGCCCGCGCGCGCGAGTTCGTCACGCCCTATGCCGCAACCGGGCTCGACGAGTACTTCGCCGAGTCGATGCGCGCCTACGTCGAGGTCAACGACGCGAACTCACCCTGGCCGAAGGCCACGCGCGCACGGCTGCGCCGCGTCGACCCAGCGATCTTCGGCTGCATGCGCGAGCTGTTCGTTGCGACATTCGGTGCCGAACTCGAACGTCAAGCGGCCCTGACCTAACCGCACGGACGCGGTTGTGTCGCACGGCGCTGGATGCGCCATCAGTGCGATCTAGCCGGCTTTTCGGATGCTCTCGCGGTGAAGGCCGGCGAGCGCGAACGGATGAAGAGATCGCAGCTTGCGCCTCAGAGAGGCGACCGCCGGCGGTCTAGAAGTCGAGGTTCGCGATTCGCTCTCCCTCTTCGGACGATGAATCTTACACGGCCAGCCTGCCGGCGCACGAGCGCCGGCTGGCGAAGCGGCTCGAAGCGTTTGGCGACATCGTTTTCGGCTTCGCGGTGTCGCAGTGCGCACTGCAACTTCCCACGACGCAAGGGCACGTGGACCTCTCGCGCCCCGCGGCGCTGCTTTCGTACTTCGGCACCTTCGCGCTCCTGGTCGTGCTGTGGCTGACCTACCATCGCATGATGACCGGGCCATACAAACCCTTACGGATCGACCTCTTCCTCTCGTTCGGCTACCTCGCTCTGGTCAGCTTGTTTCCCTACGCAATGTACTCGATGACGCGCGGGCGCGAGAGCGCCGTTACCACACGCGCGGCGATTGCGGAGTACGCGATTCTGTTCGCGCTGATGATGGGCTTCGCGGCCGTTGTCACGTTACGAAACTTGCGTCGCGGCTGGTGGACCCTCGACGCCGAAGACCGCGCCTTGAACTGGACTCGGTTCGTACGAATGTGCGTCCTGTGCGTGATGATGGGGTCTGCGGTCGCAATCGATCTGACGCTCGGCCCGACCGCGAGCGCCTTCGTGTTCCTGAGCATCATCGTGGCGATCCGGATCGTGCGGCTTCGCGCCAAGGAGCCGCCGAGCGCATCAGCCTTGCGCATCGAGGCGCTCACGCGGTCAAGCTAGCGGGGGCCGCGCCAAGAAACACCCAAACGGCGCCGAAGATGTGTTCGAGAACACACGGCCGCACCGAGCCGGCGCCACCTTGGCGCGCCGCAGGCGTGTTCGGCTCACGTCTGCGGCGAGGGACGACGAAGACTGTAAGTACGTGGCTGGCAACGGACGTATCCAGATTACCTTTGAGCGCGAACGCAGGACGCTGGCTTCAATATTCTCGTTCTTCAATCGCGGCCACCGGGTCGAGATCGCGGACGCCGTGCCCGTCGTTCCGCCGGTCGATACCTCGAAGGCGGAGCACTACCTCGCGATGCTGGCGCTGCGGCATGGACCGCTCGAACCCGCCGATCTAGCGATCGAGACCGATTCGATCGCGACGCTCATGCTCGATGGTCCGGCCTTCCTGGCGCTAGCCGCGGGGCACCGCCGGGCCCGCGCCTACGTCGCCTGGGCCGTGCGTTCGAAGAGCCGCGTGGTCGCTCCGGCGACCTCTTTTTTGGATCCGGCGGTCGCCGCCATTGCGAGCGCCGTAGCCGACGTCATTCCGATCTACGCATCCACGGCCGAAGTCGCGGCCACGCTGCTCGCGCAATCGCGCCTCGCGCTGCCCTTCGATGCACTGCAAGTAGCGCTGGCCTCTAAACTGCGTCCCGCCGCGATCCTCACGCGTGATCCGATTGGAATCGGGGCGCTGGCACGCGCGATCGATCAAAGCGGTGTGGTGGTTTTCTCACTCTGAGCGAGCCGTTCGCTTCCAATCGCCCAGACCAGCGCAATCAAAAGGAAATTTGCGACGAGCGAACTGCCACCGTAGGAAAAAAACGGCAGCGTGATGCCGGTGAGCGGGAACAGCCCGAGCACGCCCCCCACGATGATGAAGACTTGGAACCCGAGCGTCGCCGCGAGTCCACTCGCCAAGAGTTTCGCATACAGGTCCGGCTGCGCGAGCGCGATCCGCAGCATGCGCAGGATCAGCACCAGGAACGTCGCGACCAGCACGATCCCGCCGAGCGCCCCGAACTCCTCGCTCCAAACGGCAAACGGATAGTCTGTTGCGGCTGCCGGGATGTAGGTCGGGTGACCGAGCCCATAGCCCGTCCCCAGCAGCCCGCCGGCGGCGAGAGAAAACATCGCCTGCAGCGCCTGATAGCCGCGCCCAAGGGGGTCCGCGAACGGGTTCTGCCACACTTGGAAGCGCGCGATCACGTATGGATAGTGCCGGATCGCGCCGTACACGGCGAGTGCGAACAGGGCCGCGCCTCCCACAATGAGGTCGACGCGCCGCGTCGCGACGTACAGCATCGCGGCAAAGGTCGCGAGCAACAGCGTGGCCATGCCGATATCGCGTTCGGAGACGAGGATCGCCATCGAGGTTGCCCAGCCCAAGAAGAGCGGCCCCAAGTACTTCAGGTTAGCGCGGATCGACCACGGCTTCGCCGCCGCGATCACGTCGGCCGTCTCGGCGAGATAGGCCGCCATGAACAGCACGATGAACAGCTTGATCAGTTCGACCGGTTCGAACTGCAGCGGACCCAGGCGGATCCACAATCGTGCGCCGTTGAGTTCCTGACCGAAAATCGCAAGCATCAGGAACAGCACGATCGAGCCCAGGACCCAAACGTACTTGTAGGCAGCCAGACGCCGAAAGCTGTCGAACGTCGGACCCGCGGCGAT
>Ga0302325_10007262_pt1 | contig 24634 bp, 20 predicted proteins | sample Palsa_T0_2_FD_201948 | JGI IMG/M metagenome (GOLD analysis project Ga0302325, IMG submission 201948) | Peat permafrost microbial communities from Stordalen Mire near Abisko, Sweden - Palsa_T0_2 | ecosystem: Environmental > Terrestrial > Soil > Palsa > Peat permafrost | place: Sweden: Abisko... | reverse complement strand
CGCCACCGAAAACGTCACCATCACCAACTGCTACGTCACCGGAATCTACAAACTCGGCACGCTGCTCGACGGCACGTTCCAGCGTTTCGACGCCGCCGACAAGCACAACGCGAACGGCCGCATCAAGTTCGGTACCGAGTCGAACGGAGGCTTCAAGAACATCACAGTTTCCAACTGCATCTTCGAAGGCTGCCAGGGACTCGCGCTCGAAACCGTCGACGGAGCTCTGCTAGAAGACATCGCCATCAGCAACATCACCATGCGCGACATTACTTCCGCGCCCATCTTCCTGCGCCTGGGCAGCCGCATGCGCGGTCCCGCAGGCGTTCCCGTCGGATCGTTGCGCCGCGTCCTGATCAGCAACGTGGTCTGTTCGAATTCCGAATCGAGTCTAGGCTCCATCCTCAGCGGCATCCCCGGTCACCCCATCGAAGACATCCAGCTCAACGACATCTACATCCAGCACCGTGGCGGCGGCACGCTCGAAGCAGCCGCGATCCACCCGCCTGAACTGGAAAATAAATATCCCGAACCAAACATGTTCGGGCCAATGCCCTCGCACGGATTTTTCCTGCGTCACGTGAAAAACATTTCAGTGAGCAACGTGGAGATCAGTTCGCTGCAAGAAGACACCCGCCCCGCCTTCGTCCTTGAAGACGTCCAGTCCGCCGACTTCTTCCGCATCCGCACGCCGCGAGTCGCGAACGTCCCAACGTTTGCGCTGACCAACGTCACCGACTTCAGCGTCGCGCGCAGCAAGCGCGTCGCAGACACAAAGCTCGACCACGCTGATCAGAAGAAGCTGTAGCTCCTCAACACGCCTGCGGAATCGCAGAAGTGTTCCTTCAGGAACGTTGTGTGCTGGCCGAAGTGTGCTGACGTTTATGTATGCATCCGTAAATGTAACTGCGAAGGGGGGTTAGAAAATGCCTGATTGACACATAATATGTGTCCACGTATACTGTGTCATATGAATGTTACGCTCTCCGTCGACGAACAGCTGGTCGCTCGCGCCAGACAAAAGGCGGAGGCCCTCGGGAAGAGTCTCAACCAGGTGATTCGCGACTACCTGCAAACGCTGGTTGGCGGGGACGACGCCGAGCGCAGCATTGAAGAGTTCAGGCAGCTTTCGGGTCAAGGCCACTCGCAGGGCTGGCGCTTCAATCGCGACGAGATTCATTCCCGGCGGGACAATGCCGGCTCGTAGCTTCTTCGATACCAACGTCCTGATTTACACGGATGACAAAGCGGATCCGGCGAAGCAGCAGCGGGCCCTCGATCTCGTAGCGGAGCACAGGCGCGCGAGGACCGGAGTTGTGTCGCTGCAGGTGCTTCAGGAATATTTCGTTACGGTCACGCGGAAATTGCAAGTGGACGCGCGGGTTGCGCGCCGCAAAGTCGAATTGCTTGCGGAGTTCGACGTGGCCACTCCCGACGTCGCAGATATTCTAGCCGCGATCGATCTGCATCGACTTCACGGATTGTCGTTTTGGGATGCCCTGATTTTGCGCGCGGCTAAGCAGGCAGGGTGCAGCATAGTTTTTTCGGAAGATATGCAGGACACGCGGGAGATTGATGGGGTCCGGATTGTGAATCCGTTCCAGTAGATTCTAAAAGCGACAACTTCCTTCGCACAGCACCCACCGCCTGGATGCAGAACATCGCTGACCCTGATAACTCCTTGAAGGAAGTAGTATCCTGCGTCGTTCAGCGGCGTCCATGGGCCGACGCTCCGCGACATGTAGAGGGACAGCGCGTAGCCAACCGCGCACGCAATATTTGCTGAAAAGAGAAGTTCGTGCAACGCGAGAAGGATGTTTCCTCGTCCAATCCAGAACTTGCTGCTGTGATTCAAATTCATAGGACGAAGTGCGTGCGTCTGGAGCTAGATCCTTAGACACCAGAATTCGGAGAGCAGTTCCACCTGTTCGTTCCAATCGGATTGCTCCCCGAGTGGCTAAAGCCAGATTCCAGCGAACGACTTCACATCGGCACGACTGAAGTCGTGCCCTTCCCGTGTTGTCCCGCAGCTCGCGACTCGGGACTTACTTGCCGGCGCTGGCGACTTTCACTCCGCGCGAGCTGGCGGCGTAGCGCGCGATGCCTTTGTAGAGGGCTTCGGCGATTTGTTCGCGGTAGCCGTCACTGCGGAGTTTTTGTTCGTCGGTGGGACTGCTGACGAAGGAAACTTCTGCCAGAATTCCTGGCATGGACGTCTCGGTCAGGACTACGAAGCTCGCTTCCTTTACGCCGCGGTCGCGAAGTCCGGGATTCCGGGCGGCGAGGGTTCCGTAGAGGGAGCGCTGCACGCTGTCGGCAAGGCGGCGCGACTGCTCGATTTTTTCGTGGAGTTCCGCCGGGGTGAGCGTGACGGCGACGGCGGGCTTGCCGTTCGCGTTGGCCCGCGTGTCTACGTCTTTTGCATTCGGCGCGGAGAAGAAATTGGTGTAATACGTTTCCACGCCGCGCGCTGAAGGCAGATCGCTGTAGTTGGCGTGGACGGAGACGAACAGATCTGCCTGCGCCTGATTGGCGATTCCCGCGCGTTCGTCGAGCGGAATGTAGTTGTCATCCTGGCGCGTGTAGATGATCTCAGCGCCCAGACGGCTTTCCAGCAGCTTGCCCAGCCGCTCGGCCACTTCGAGCACTAGATCTTTTTCCAGAAGGCCGCGGCGTCCGACGGTGCCGAGGTCCCACCCGCCGTGGCCGGCATCGACTGCGATACGCAGCTTGGGCACGTGCGCGCGCAACTGCAAATCTTCTTTCGTCGGAGGAGGCACGACGATCGCCATCACGCTCTTTTCCGGTCCGGCGTTTGGAAACAGATCGACCGACGTGTTGGGAGTGGCTCCGATTTTATTAACCTGCAAGACGAGGCGGTAGGGATTCGGCTCCAGACTCACGGAGACTTTCGCGTCAGCCTTGGTCTCGAGCACGATGCGAGTCATGCCCGGCACCGGCTGCGCCACGCGGATGCGGTTGAGCAGCGCGTCGCCGACTTCTAAAGTTCTGCCCGCCCACTCGGGGGCGAGCGCCGTGTCGCGTAGATCAAAGTAGGTGCGGTCAGGACCGCTGATGTGGTGGTACTCATATTGCACCTGATCCTCGAGGTCGATAACGACGGTGGTGGCAGCGTCGGCCGACGACCAGTGGCGGATGCCGGTGACGCGCGGAAATTTCGAAAGTTCCTGCGTGGTGGCTGGGGTCATTGCCGGCTCGGCGGCGGAAAGGGAATCGGCGGCGGGTTGGGACGCACTGGTGTCTGGATTTGCCGAGGAAGCTGCGGCCGATTGACTCGCGGCCGTATTCCCCGACGGCTGCGGGCCGAGCGGTTTCAGCCGCGGCTTGTGCGATTGCACCATGGAGCTGCCCAGCTGTTCGTTGTTCAACTTCAACCAAACTCCGCCTGCGAGTACCGCGATAATCATTACCAGCACAAGCGCGAGTAGAACTCCGTGACGGCTGCTGGCCGCGGCGGGGTGCTCGAGTTCGGTTTCTGGCTCGACGATCTTTTGCTCGGCGAGGGTCACCTCGGCAAGCTTCGGCTCGTCCAGCTTGGGCCCGGGAACAGCAGGCGCATCGAGTATGGCGGCAGCAACTGGCGACTCGACAAGTTTTGGTTCGACAAGTTTTGGTTCAGCTATTTTTCGTTCGACAGGCTTTGGGGCCGTGGGCTTGGGCTCGGCGAACTCCGGGTTGAAGACTTCGGTCTCAGCAATCTTGGCGAGTTCGGGAGCCTTTGGAAGCACAATCTCGCTGATTGCGCTGGCTATGGATTCGGATGTGGATGCGCTCCCGTCGAGCGCAGGTTTTGCACGGAGGTCGGCGACCACGAGCTTCTGCTCGGCTTGCGCTGGCACGATTTCGGGCGCGAGCGGGGCCGACTGCTGCGCAAAATGTTTTTCGGGAAGTACTGCCGGGTGCGCTTCGAGAACACTCGCGTTCGCAACACTCGGGTCCAGAACACCAACGTTCGGCGCTGCATCCAGTTGGGTGGCCGCAACTTGGGCAGCTTCTGCGAAACGGTCTTCGTCCTCGGGCTTGAGCGCTCCGAGGATGATTTCCGCCAGCAACTCCAGGCTGCGCACATCGCTGTCGTTGAAGCCGAAGGGGTCGGCCGAGAAGGCTTCGAGGAGACCAATCACGCGCCGGCGGCCGCAAAGCGGCACCGCCACCATGGAGCGCGCGCCCAGACGGCGGCAGGCTTGCAGATTTACGCGATCGTCGGTTTCGGTATCGTCGGCGCGCACGATCTGCGCGGTGCGGAAGCAGGCGCCGGAAAATGCAGAATCGCGGTCGATGCGGGCGCCAACATCCGGCTTGATTGCGCCCGCCGATGCGCGCAGGACGATGTCATTATTTTCGGCGAGCGCGATGGCGAGGCCGTCCGCGCCGGTGATGGCGATGGCACGCTCCGCCACTAGTTGCAGAACTTCATCGAGAACGAACTGCTCGCCGGATTCAAACTCCGCCAGGGCAATCGCCTCAAACCCGCCGTGCCGCGCAGCTAACGCGCGCCGCCGGCGCACGTGCTCGTGCAGCGCCGAGAACGCGAGCAGTGCCTGCAACGCATCGCGGCCGGAGGGTCGCGGGTCGAAGTCATCGCGGAGGTCATTGCGGTCCAGAGCCGAATGCGTGGCGGGGCTTTTTACCCTCGGCCACGCGGGCGCATTATTCCCGAGGAACTCTCGGGATGCGTCAAGGCCGGGTTTTGTGGGGGTCGTCGCCATTCCGAAACACACTGCTGCCTCTCTAACGTTAACGATCTTTGATCGACAAGGCAATTACTAGGCCATGACCCTTCGGCCCTGTCCTTTGGTAAGCGCGTTCTCGGCCCTTAGTCGGACCGAACAAAGAGCGAACTGTGCATTCGCGGCGTGGGAGCTGGGGTAGAATCCTCCGAACCGGCCAGGTCAATTCACGTTCGTGATCCAAGTCGGAGGCAATGTCACAGAGTTATGTCGGACCCCAAGCAGAAACCTGCGAGTCCCGCGCTCTCCGCAGGAATCGTGCTGGCAATGGTGATGATGGTTGCCGTTCCTGCGGCGATTACTCTGCACAGCGTTCGCTCGCCTGCGACGCTGGTCAGTACAAGCTCAAATCCCTCACCCTATGGTTATACGTGGAGCCTGCTGCTGTTTGTTGTGCCGATCCTCGTAATTCTGCTTTGGTTTCTGCCCAGCGAGGGTCTTCAGATTCCGCAACGCGCTTTCTGGCGAACTATTGTGATTCTGGTTCCCCTCGGCTGGCTGCTCGACTTTCTCTTTGCACAATATTTCTTCTGCTATCCCAATCCGCGTGCGACTCTTGGGATTCACGCGTGGGCGCTGGGCAGGCCCGTTCCTATTGAAGAGTACGTTTTCTACCTGACTGGATTCGTCGCGGTGCTGCTGCTCTATGTGTGGCTGGGAGAGTATTGGTTGGCCGCGTACAGTGTTCTCGATTATCCCGGCGAAGCTCGGAAAATAATTCGTTTACTTCGGTTCCATCCCACGTCGCTAATAGTCGGAGCGGTTTTGGTCGGTGCAGCATGGTTCTACAAGAGGCATTGGGCTCCCCTGGATGCGCACGGTCGATTCCCCGGGTATTTCGCTTTTCTTGTCGCGGGGGCGCTGGTGCCCTCGATCAGCTTCTTCCCGATTGCTCGGCGTTTTATCAATTGGAGAGCATTCAGTCTGACGGCATTCTTCATGCTACTGATCAGTCTGCTATGGGAAGTCACTCTGGCTCTGCCGTATGGTTGGTGGAATTTTCAGCATCGGCAGATGATCGGACTGTTTATTGGGGCGTGGAACGACCTTCCGATTGAAGAAGTTTGCCTGTGGATCGCTGTGACCTATGCGACCGTGATTATTTTTGAGATTGTGAAACTGTGGCAGGCTTCTGGACGCACCATGAAAAAAGCTTTGTTGGGCGCGAAGGCAGTGCCTGTGACGCGGCTGTGATCCGAACTCATCGTTAAACGGCGCTGCCGCTTACTCCGCGAACCATTCCAGTTACTCCAGTCCCGCCGCACGGGCAGATAAAATTTCGGGAGAGACAGTCTTCGTCCGACCTGCGATTCTCCGGCGGCGAGCATGCATGCAGCATCCACTTCCACGCGTCGGGCCCGCGCGCAACACCGGCAGAACCTCCATACCCTGACATACGTAACTCTGGACGAAGCCAATGGCGGCATCGTTCGCAATCTAAACCACGAAGGTATTGCCATTCAGGCGGTTGGACCTTTGCGGTTGCACCAGCGGGTGCGCGTGCGTTTCGAACTGCGCCATCCGCGGGTCAAGATAGATTCTATGGGGGAAGTGGTTTGGGCAGAGGTCTCCGGACAATGCGGAATTCGCTTTCTGGATCTTTCCTGCGAGGCGGTTCGGCAGATTAACGAATGGATCCTTGGAGACCTGCTGGATTCCGTTCCGTCGCGAAGCAATTCCATCTTTGGCGCCCAGGCTGACGCCCGGGTTGAGAGCGAGAGTGATGGATTGTTATTGTCGCCCAGCGCCCGCAAAGTGATTCAACTCCAACCGGAACGCGCCGTCGGGCCGGAGGTGTCGATGGAGAAGATCGACACGAATTTCGTCGGGGCGAATCTGGTCCGGGCGATCGATACAAAGGTCGATCTGGGTGCGTTTGCGCGCGCTCGGCCCGAACTGGACTGGCTCTCCCGTCCGGTTTCCGGAAGACAGATGGCGTGGACGCTGAATTCGCTGATCGTGTTTGCGGCACTGCTTTTGTTCTCGCTGGTTTTCCTTGCGGTGACTCAGGACCTTCCGCGATGGCCGGTTGACCTGGAAGCGGGAGTCTCGGCCGCCATTTTTGTGAGTGCGTTTTACTGGATATTTTTCCGGCTGCTCGGCGGCTCCAGCCTGGGGGCGCGCCTGGCGAGGCTGGCAGAATCCGATGTCCCCGGCGATAAAGAAGCCAGGGACTGTGCGCGCTTTCGCTGAGAGGAAAGTTCGCGAAGCGGCGCACTTCACACGCGCGATCGAGATCAGACTAATTCTGAAAATATTGTTGCGCCAGCCAGAGTTGCAGCGTCCGCTGCTGACGGGGGGTTACCTTCACGAAGCGGATGCCGACGTTTCCGCGCGCATCCTGCCACGCAACTTCGGCGTGGGCTTTCAACGTATTCTTTGCTCCGGGTAGTTCGAACGAAAGCTGGAAGGGCTTCTTCATTTCCACCGGGGAGTCGGAGTGAACCTGCAGGCCGCCCTGACTCACGTTGACGAGATGCGCCTCAATGGGCGAGTTGCGATTGCAGTTCAACGATACCGGCACTTCCAGACCAGCGCGGTGGTAGCGCAGGCGTCCATCGAGAATCATGTTGCGCGCGGCGGAAAGGGTGCGCACGGCCTGCTCCACGGAAATCGGTTTCTTGAAGGCGAACAACGCTCCGGTCGTTTCGACGGTTTGGGACGATGGCGCTCCCATAATGACGAGCGGCACGGTGTTCAGCTGACGTTCGCTCTGTTGCAATTCGTGGAGAAACTGGGCGCTGCCGTTGAGATCGCAGTCGACAATCAGGGCGTCGACTTTGGAGCGGGTGAGGCGGCTCATGGCCCGCTGTGGTTCTTGTTCGACGGAGACATCCATGTGAAGACCGCCGAGAATGCACTCGAGAACGCTGACTTCCTGCCAATCGCGAGAAACCACCATCGAGGAAAGAGTCATGAATTAAATCTAGCCCTCGCGGGTACTCTGCCGTAGATAACTAACGTAATGATGGGGAGGGCTTCGGAAAACTCGCGATGGCCGAGCGGGAGGCCGATCGTTGACCGGTTGTGAGCGTAATCGCGCCTGGCTACAACAGTTATGAGGGCGACATGGGACACTTCAGCAAGTGTCACAATCACACAGCATTCACAGCAAAGGCCGCTTTAGGCTATACGTATGCGGTATGAGCGCAGCATTCTTCGGATTCTTGGGTCGGTTGTTCTGCTTAGCTGCGCTCAGCTTGCTCTTGCATCAGACCATCCTCTGCCTCAACCAATCGCGACTCTCGACACTAGCGAACTGCTGCCCAATCAGAGAGACCTTACCTTCACCACGGTCGCATTTTCGTCGGACACAACTATCGAAGTCATTGCTTGCCCAACCGGTCATCGTGACGCGACTTCTCCCTCTTCGGTTTTTCGCTGGCAGAACGGCATTCTAGAGCACGTCGCGCAAGCGCCGAAGCACGAAACTGGCGCTCGTGCGTCGGCAGCCGATGGAACGCGAGTACTACTCGATTTCAACGACAGGGATGTGTCTAGACGTGAACGCCTGCTAGATAATATCCGCGCGGTTTGGACGTTCGGAATGATCTATCCGGAGGAAGTCAACCGTGAAGTAGTTCAGGTGGTCGATACAGCGACTCGGAAATCGTGCTTTGACTGGCGTCGCATCTTTCCAATGTCACTTACTCGGAGGAGGTCTGCAGCGATTTCGCCTTCAGGTGAGTTCGTGGCGATCAAAGTGCAAAACACTCTTTCCGTCTACCGCCTTGATTCGGCGTGCCGGGGGCCAATCGTGACTCGTCGAGCGAAATGAAGCCCGGCCGATGACGAGAAATCGCCATGTCACTTCCCACGATACCACTCCACGGTCTTCCGCAATCCCGCTTCGAAATCCACTTTCGGCCTGTAGCCGAGGTATTTTTCTGCTTGTGAAATGTCGGCTAGCGAGTGCTTGATGTCGCCGCCGCGTTCGGGGCCGTAGTTGGGCTGTCCTTTGTAGGAAGTCATGCCGCGCAGGAGTTGGAAGGTTTCGTTCAGCGTGACGCGGCGTCCCGTGGCGACGTTGAACACTTTTCCTGCGGCTTGGGAAGCGGCGTGGCAGGCGAGCAGATTGGCTTCGACTGCGTTGTCGAGATAGGTGAAGTCGCGGCTTTGTTCGCCGTCGCCGAAAATCGTCGGCTGCTCTCCGCGGAGCATTTGGGTGATGAACTTGGCCAGCACGCCGGAATACTGCGACGATGGGTCCTGATGAGGTCCGAAAATATTGAAGTAACGCAACGAAACCGTCTCCAACCCGTAGCAGCGGAAGAACGAAATCATGTAACGCTCGCTGGCCAGCTTGGCGACTGCGTAGGGAGAAATCGGATCCGGCGTCATCGCTTCGTGTTTGGGTAAAGTGGGCGTGTCGCCATAAGCCGACGATGAGGCCGCGTAGACCACGCGCTTCACTTTGGCATCGCGCGCCGCCACCAGCACATTGACCGTGCCGTCTACATTGGCGCGATTGCTGCCTACGGGATCGAGCACCGACTTTGGAACCGAGGGAATCGCGGCCTGATGCAGAACATAGTCGACGCCGGCGCAAGCTTTGTGCATCGCGTCGAGATCGAGAATATCGGCTTCGCGAAAGTCGATGCGAGGGAGAATCTCCTTCAGGTTTTCGTGTTTTCCCGTGGCAAAATTGTCGACGCCGCGAACCTGTTCGTTCTTTGCCAGCAACGCCCGAGCGAGCGAAGATCCAATAAAGCCGCCGATGCCTGTGATCAGATAGAGAGCCATATGCTTCCATCATAGCCAACGGAGTGAATTTTGTGGGGCGGTGGAGTTACGGTCTTTATTCCAGATGAAGCTATGCTGACCCTGGGATTCGCTCAACGTAAACGGAAGCCCGAAAGCTAGAGCTGCCGTTGCCCTTGAGCCAATGGCTTCGCGTCGCCTTGGCTCTTGCGCAGGATGCGCAAGAATTCATCTCTCATGAGTAACTGGCGGCTTTCGAAGAATTCTGCGAGCGCGCGGAGGGCTGCGGTTGCGTCAGTGGGGAGCGAGATCGACATCAGTGCGCCGCCCCACGGAGCAGATGGCGAGATCCCGGGACCCAGAATCACCGAGGGCCGCGAGATAGTGCGCAGCAATGCCCTCAAGCGGGTGCGATTCTCTTCGGACATCTCGGCGAAGGCAATTCCCATCCCGAGACCTGGGTAAGCCACTCGGACGCATCCCGCGCTCTCCACGTGGAATTCGTTGGCCTGCAACTTTACGTCCACGTTGGTTCCGACCGGGTAGGTGTTGGTTGCTTCGACGTAGCAGCCGTGCATGCTGACATCGGTGCAGGTGGCCCAGGTTCGCAATTCAAAACCTTCCTGGCAGATTTCGACGCTGCCTTCGCATTTGTAGCGCGGGCTGCGGCGCTTTTCCAGAACGAACGTTTGCGGGCCGGCAGAATTGTGAACCTGGGCACGCCAGGGAGCTTCTCCTGAATTCGGTGCGTGTGCCGGAGCGCCGGCAGCGGCGGTTGGCGCGGACTGCTTCAGAGCCTGCAAATACGCCAAACCTTCGTCGGTTTCGTGCAGCGGGGCATTTGCGGTGCTCACTTCGCCGGCGTAGCGCGGAGTGCTGCGCTTCTCCCGCGCGAAGGTCTGTGGGGCGGCCGAATCTTGAGCGGGCGCACGTGCAGAGGCCTCCACGGATTTCGGCTCGCTCGACGGAACCGCCCGGGCAGTTGGGGCTGGCGCAGACCCTTTCAGAGCCTGCAAATACGCCAAACCTTCATCGGTTTCTTGCGCCATAACATTCAGAGACAGAAAGCGGCTTCGTATCCGTTCCGCAAAAGCAGCCTTGTGTATCAGGCTGGCCGCTCCATTCCGAGCTCTCTTTTTGCTTATCGGATATTTTCGAGGAAGATTTAGCGGGGTTCCGCCGATCGGGATGAAGATCTTCTAATCGGAAGGTAATGAGTCGGCGTTCCCCGGTTGCTCTGACGCTTGCTTGATTCGTTTCCACAACTCTTCGCGGCCGGCTCCGGTCTTGGCCGAGTAAGGCACGATGTGGGCCGTGGGATATTCCTTGGCTAAGGTTTTCAGCGCGCCGTGCAGTTGATTGTTTGAAAGCCGGTCGCTCTTGGTGGCGACGAGAAGAAAGTCGCGTCCGGAGGCGGTGAGAAAATCCATCAGCTGCCGATCGGCGGGTTGCGGCGGCACGTTCGCATCGACGAGCGCCAGACACAGTGCCAGCGTGGGACGGTCGTTGAGATAAGGCTCAATGAATTTGGGCCACTCCGCGGAAATTTCGCGCGAAAGTTTCGCGTAGCCGTATCCGGGCAGGTCCGTGAAAATCAGTTCGGGCTGCGGCTTTCCCGCCCAGCGGATTCCGAAAAAATTGATGCTGCGGGTGCGGCCGGGAGTGGAACTCGTGCGGGCCAGCTTGCTGCCTACGAGAGAGTTGATCACGCTGGACTTGCCGACATTCGAACGCCCCAGAAAGGCGATCTCCGGCAGGCTGGGCTCGGGGAAGTGAGCGGCGTCGGTTGCCGCAGCCAGAAATTGCGCCATCACTCTCATGCTCAAGTGTGCAATGCGGAGCGGGAGATTGGCAAGCGGGCAGGGGCCAGGGAACAGGGAACAGAGAACAGAGAACAGAGAGAACCGGGCTACCCGCGGCGAAACTGCTTGCTCAGGGTGAGCGCTTGGTGCTGATAGGACGAACCTATGTTCGTGCCGTAGATCTTGCTCGGGCGGCTCAACAGCGGCATATAGTTCAGCCGGCCCACAAACTGGCCGTGCTCAATCAGGAAGGGAACTTCGTGGGCTCGCACCTCGAGGACCGCGCGCGTTCCCTTGATGTCGCTGGATCCGTATCCAAAACCGGGATCGAAAAATCCCGCGTAGTGGATTCGAAATTCGCCATCGGCGGGATCGAAAGGAACCATTTCTGCCGCGAACTCCGGAGGAACGCGCACACGCTCCCGCGACGCCAAGATATAGAAATCCCCGGGCTCGAGAATCAGATTCTTGCTTGGATTCTGATGACGAACTTCCCAGAACTCCTCGGTCGGATAATAGTCGACGCGGTCTAGTTCGATCGCCGGAGCGTAGCGCTTGGCCCGGTAGGCAATGATCTCGCCCGGTTCGGCGGCTTCCAGATTCACGGTAATTCGCAAGCCGCGCTCGACTTTTGCTTTGCCGGGGCTATCTTCATCCTCCATGTAGACCAGGGGGACGTCTTGATTCAAATCGCGAATTGTTTTGTCGCCGGAGACGGGATTGCCTTGCACAAAACGCAACTGGCTCAGCCGCATGCCCGCGCGAATGGCGACCGTAAACGTGCGTGAGACAACCTCGGCGTAGAGTTTGCCTTTGTATCCCGGCGGCACATGGTCAAATTCCGTGCCGTAGTCCGTGATGAGGCGCGTGAAAATATCGAGACGTCCGGTGGTGCTCTTTGGGTTCGCTTTGCCAGAGATATTTTCCGGCAGGTTCAGTTCCTCGACCAGCGGGACGATGTAGACGCAATCTTTTTCGAAGACGGCGGAGCCGGTCAGGTCGACTCGCGTCATGCGCAATTCTTTGATTTTGGCTTCGACGGTGCTATTGGGTCCGGGCAGAAAACCCGCGCGCACGCGATGGGCCATATCGCCCAATCGCAAGTCGAGACTCGCGGGCTGCACGTGCTCGGGATTGATGGCCGGCCGGGCGCTGATGTTTCCGCGGGCGATCAGGTTGGTGATTTCCTGCGAAGGCAGGATTCCGGTCGTGCGGGTTCGAGCCGCTTCGGCCGGCAACTCCGAGCCATTCTCAAAAGCGATTTGACCTTGGTTGGACGCGGACATCTTCAAGACTCCCTTTGGGCTGGGCAAAAAGTGCGACAGTCGATTCTGTGACGAGGACCGCTGTGTGCTGGCTGGAGAGTGCTTTTACTTTAAGGAGGCGAGAGGAAACGTGTCAAGTAGGGCAATTCTGACTTGCCGTGTGATGTTCGCCGGCAGAGACGTTGCAAGCATCATCTCCACAAAGAAAAGAGCCCGCGCGAGCAGGCTCTTTGCAAGAACACAAAGCTACTATTGATGGGCGGCTGGGCTCCCAACCGTGTCCGAAGTGAGCGGAGCAATCGCCTGCGCCACTTCCGCGTCGATGGTTGGCAGCGGCGACTCCAGAGCAATCTGCAACACTTGATCCATGGTGTCGACGAAATGTAGTTTCATGGCGTTGCGCAGGTTCTCGGGAACTTCGGCGACATCTTTTTCATTGTCTTTGGGCAGGATCACTTCAAAGAGTCCGGCCCGATGCGCTGCCAGAAGTTTTTCTTTGAGCCCGCCGATGGGTAGAACCTTGCCGCGTAGCGTGATCTCGCCGGTCATGGCCAGGTCGCGGCGGACCGGAATCTTGCTCAGCGCGCTGGAGATCGCGGTGGCGATCGTGATGCCAGCCGAAGGACCATCCTTGGGAATCGCGCCTTCCGGGACGTGCACGTGGATGTCGATGGTGCGATAAAAGTCGCGTGACAAGCCCAGATGTTTCCACCGCGAGCGCACGTAGGTGATCGCGGCCTGCGCTGATTCCTGCATCACGTCGCCCAGCTTGCCGGTCAGCGTTGGTCTTCCACCTTTACCTTCGACGACAGTGGCTTCGGTGCTTAGGATCGAGCCCCCGACTTCCGTCCATGCCAGGCCGGTGACCAGGCCGATTTCGCTCTTCTCATGCGCCAGAGTGTCACGGAACTTGATAACGCCGAGGAAATCGTTGACGGTCTCCCCGGTGACCGTGATGTTATAGTTCTCGCCTTCCTTCACGACCTTGCGCGCCACCTTGCGGCACACGTTGCCGATTTCGCGTTCCAGGTTGCGAACGCCAGCCTCGCGCGTGTAGGCGCGGATGATGCCGGTGATGGCCTCGTCGGTAAATTTAATGTTCTTTTCCGACAAGCCCGCTGCCAGCATCTGCTTCTTCACCAGGAACTGCTTGGCGATCTCCACTTTCTCCTGCTCGGTGTAGCCGTGCAGGCGGAGCACTTCCATCCGGTCTTGTAAGGCGGGGGGAATGGTGTGCATCACATTGGCCGTAGCCACGAAAAATACCTGCGACAGGTCATACTCCACGTCGAGGTAGTGGTCGACGAACATGAAGTTCTGTTCGGGGTCGAGCACTTCGAGCAGCGCCGCCGACGGGTCGCCACGGAAATCCATTGACATCTTGTCGACTTCATCCAGCATGAAGACAGGATTCTTGGTGCCCGCCTTCTTCATCATCTGAATGATCTGGCCGGGCAGGGCGCCGATGTAGGTGCGCCGGTGACCGCGGATTTCGGCTTCATCGCGAACTCCGCCCAATGACATGCGGACAAACTTGCGGCCCGTCGCTTTCGCAATCGACATTCCCAGCGAAGTCTTGCCGACTCCGGGAGGGCCGACGAAACAGAGAATCGAGCCCTTGGGATTTTTCACCAGCTGCCGCACGGCCAAGAACTCGAGGATGCGTTCCTTGATCTTTTCCAGGCCGTAATGATCTTCGTTCAGAATTTTTTCGGCGCGCGAGATGTTTCGAATTTCTTTCGAGCGCTTTTTCCACGGCACTGCGAGGAGCCAGTCGAGGTAGTTGCGCGAAACCGTCGACTCCGCGGACATGGGCGGCATGGCTTCCAGCTTCTTCAACTCCTGGATGGCCTTATCTTTCACATCTTTCGGCATGCCGGCGGCTTCGATCTTCTTCTTCAGTTCGTCGAATTCGCTTTTTTCGCCGCGGCCCAGTTCCTTCTGGATGGCTTTGATCTTTTCGTTGAGGTAATACTCTTTTTGCGCCTTCTCCATCTGCCGCTTCACGCGCGACTGGATGGTGCGGTCTACGTTCAGCTTCTCGATTTCGATATCGAGCACGTCGGCGATGCGGGTGAGGCGCTCCGCGGGATCGAAAATCTCCAGCAGTTCCTGTTTCTCTTCGATGGAGAGTTGCAGGTTGGCGGAGATCACATCGGTCAGCTTCGCCGGATCTTCCATCCGAACGGCCGAGATCATGGTCTCGTAATTCAAGGCCTGGCACAGCTTCACGTATTGCTCGAAGAGGGCAGTCACACGCTGCATGCTGGCTTCGATCGCCGGGTTCATCTCGGTGGCGTAGCGTGCTACGCGTACCGAAGCTTGCATGTAGCCGTCCGTGTCGGTGACTTGCAGAATTTTGCCGCGTTCGATGCCTTCGACCAAAACCTTGATATTGCCGTCGGGGAGCTTCAGGCTCTGCACGATGTTGACGATCGTGCCCACCTGGTAAATTTCATTGGCCTTGGGTTCATCCATGGAGGCGTCGTGCTGAGTCGCCAGGAAAATCTTCTTATCCGCTGCCAGCGCTTCTTCCAGCGCGCGTACACTCGACTCGCGGCCCACCACGAACGGCGTCATCATGAACGGAAAGATCACGACGTCCCGAATGGGCATCATCGGCAGCTTCTTGCTCTCGAATTTTTCCTTGGATGTGGTCAAAGAATTTCCCCCGGGGAATTGAAAGGCCAGATCAACTCATACAAGACTAACCAAACAGGTGAAGCCAAAAAATCCAACAGCCAGGTCAGCGGACACCTGGACCCCTACCTCAGATTCTACTCCTGCCGCGTCTCTACGACCGCGCTAGCCGGCCTTCTCCATTACCGTGGCGAACGATGCGCTGCGCTTCTCCACCATTTCGCGTGTTACTTCGAATTCTTTCAGCTTCTTCTGGCTGGGCAGGTTGAACATCAGGTCGAGCATGAGTTCTTCCAGAATCATGCGCAGGCCGCGGGCTCCCACTTTGCGGGCCATGGCCTGGCGCGCGACCGCACGCAGCGCTTCATCGCTGAACTTGAGTCGCACGTTCTCGAACTCAAACAGGCGCTGGTACTGCTTGATGATCGCGTTCTTGGGCCGCGTGAGGATTTCGATCAGAGCAAACTCGTCCAGATCCTCGAGCATTCCGACCACGGGAAGCCGTCCAACAAACTCCGGGATCAGGCCGAACTTGATCAAGTCTTCGGGCTGGATTTCGCTCAGGAGTTCAAAATTACGCTTGCGCGAGACGGTTGCATCTTCTTTTTCAGCATCTTCGCCGCCGCGGAATCCCAGCGACTTCTTGCCGACGCGCCGCGCGATAATTTTTTCAAGGCCAACAAAAGCCCCACCGCAAATGAACAGAATGTTGGTCGTGTCCACGGGCGTAAATTCCTGGTGTGGATGCTTGCGTCCGCCCTGGGGCGGAACGTTGGCGATGGTGCCTTCGAGAATCTTCAGCAGCGCTTGCTGCACGCCTTCGCCGGAAACATCGCGCGTGATCGAGGGGTTCTCGTCCTTGCGCCCGATCTTGTCGACTTCGTCGATATAGATAATCCCCGTCTGCGCCCGGCTTACATCGCCGTCGGCCGCCTGCAGCAGCTTGAGGATGATGTTCTCCACATCCTCGCCGACGTATCCCGCTTCGGTGAGCGTGGTCGCGTCCACGATGGCGAAGGGAACGTCGAGCATGCGGGCAAGAGTCTGTGCCATCAGCGTCTTTCCGGTTCCGGTCGGACCGATCAGCATGATGTTCGACTTGCTGAGTTCGATGCCGTCGCCGGTCTTCTGGCGGTTCATGAAGATGCGCTTGTAGTGGTTGTAAACCGCGACCGCCAGCTTCTTCTTGGTCTGTTCCTGCCCAATGACGTACTCGTCGAGGAAAGTTTTCACTTCCTGCGGCTTGGGCAGCTGGTTGGGAACGCTGGCCTGGGGAGTGGCGCTGCGGTCATCTTCGAGAATGGAGTTGCAGACCGCGACGCACTCGTCGCAAATGTAGGCGCGCGGATAGTCGCTGGGCGACGAAATCAGTTTGGCTACGGCGTCCTGCGATTTGTGGCAGAACGAGCAGCGCAAAATTTCTTCGGAGCCGGATTTGTTTTTCACTCGGCCTTACTCCTTTATGCCGGCAGAATCGAGTCCCAGCGTCGATCGCCTCGCCTGCCGTCCTGCATCTTAACTCTGCCCGGGGCGGTGTTTTTGGTTCACGCGCGAAGGCCGATCATACGCTTTTTCCGGTCTTATAGATGATATCGTCGATGATTCCGTATTCCTTGGCCTGTTGCGCGTTCATGATGAAGTCGCGCTCCACATCTTTCTCCACCTTATCGAGCTTTTGCCCGCTGTGCTTGGAGAGTAACTGGTTAGTTATCTCTCGCATACGCAGGATTTCCCGGGCATGAATATCGATGTCGGTGGCCTGGCCAGATAATCCTCCCATCGACGGTTGATGTATTAGAATCCTCGAATTCGGCAGCGCCAATCTCTTTTTCGCTTCGCCGGATGCCAAAAGTAACGCCGCCATCGATGCGGCCTGTCCCACGCACAACGTCATCACATCGTTCTTTACGTATTGCATGGTGTCGTAAATGGCCATGCCCGCTGTGATTGAACCTCCGGGAGAGTTGATGTAAAGCTGAATGTCTTTCTCCGGATCTTCTTGAGCCAGAAACAACATCTGCGCGATCACCAGGTTGGCGATGTTGTCGTCAATCGGCGTCCCGATGAAAATGATGTTGTCGCGGAGCAGCCGGGAATAAATATCGTAGGCGCGTTCGCCCCGCCCGGTCTGCTCGATGACCATGGGTACGAGCATCATGTGTGCGTCGTTCTTATTCGAATCGTTTTTCACGTTCACCTGCCACACTCCGCCCCTAAACAACGTTTGTGTCGCCAGGGGAGAGTCGAAAGTGGTCCGGGCCTTTCAGTAACTCACGACGCGGACTGGTGATACAAAAAATTGAGGGTCTTCTCGCTGCGGATTCTGTTCCGGATTCTATCGAGGCCCCCATCCTGTGTCAAACGAGCGCGAACCGCTTCCGGAGTCTGTTTGCTTTGTTTGGCCAGCGAGGCAATCTCCCGGTTCAACTCTTCCTCGTCGACCTCGATTTTTTCCAGCTCCGCGACGCGATCCAGTAACAACGACGACTTCACATCCTGCAACGCCTGCTCCCGCTGGCCCACCCGCAGCCGCGGCAAATCCATCTTCTTCATATCTTCCATCTTCATGCCCTGCGCCGCGAGCGCGCGCAGACCGCGTTCCAGGCGCAGATCGATCTGCCGCTCCACCAGCGATTCCGGCACTTCGAAGTCGTTGCGCCGGACCAATTCGGCCGTAAGTTTTTCTTTGGCGTCGTGCTCGGCGGCGTGACGCTTTTCCGCGATCATGTTTTCGCGAATCTGTTTCCGCACCTGGTCAAGAGTGGTGAACTCGCCCAATTCCTTGGCGAAGTCATCGTTCAGTTCAGGCATGTCCTTGCGCTTGATGGCCTGCACCTTCACGGTGTAGACGAACGTCTTACCCGCCAGTCGGTTGTCTTCTGCGTCGGCGGCATAGGCCACTTCAAACGAACGCTCTTCACCGGCTGAAACGCCGCGCAGATTTTCGGTGAACTCGGGGACTGTATTCTTGCCCCCGATTTCAATCAGCACTTCGTCCATGTGAACGGGATTGGCCTCGCCCGCCTTGCCGTGCTTCGCTGCGTCTTTCGCTCCGTCCTTGGCGGCATCTTTGGGCTGACCGTCGAACGAGGCCTGGGCAAAGTCGCCATCGGCCAGCGGACGTCCTTCGATCGAGGTGAAAGTGGCGTGCTGTTCGCGGACGCTGGCCAGCGCCTGCTCCACATCTTCGTCTGTCACCGTTATCTCAGGATGCTCGGCGCGCAGTTCCTTGTAGCCTTCGACGCGAATCTCGGGCATCACTTCGAAGCTGGCCTTGAAGGTGAGGGGCTCGCCATCATGAATGTGCAGTTCGGTGACTCGTGGCTGCGACACCGGGATCATGCCGAGCTTCTCCGCTTCCTTGCGGAAATAGCGTGGGACCAGCGCCTCCACCACGTCGCTCTTCAGATCCTCGGCAAAGCGGTGCCGGATCATCGACGCCGGCACATGGCCCTTGCGAAACCCGGGCAGCCGCGCCACCTTTTGATATTTCAGGATGATGGCTTCAGTCTCGCGAGTGACTTCCTCGGCGGGGACTTCTACCGAAATCTCCCGCTTGACGCCGTCTTTACTCTTCCCGTCGTTCTTTGCGTCCGCCGTATTTTTAGCGTCTGCCGTTTCTGTCGGACTCACTTTTACCTTTCAGTTCATGGTCGATGGTCGGGCTGGAACCGTGCGTTCCTTCGAGCCAAGGAACCCGGCCGCATTCACACAACGTTAACTTCAGTGTAAAGACAGAAGGAGAGCAGCGTCAAACCGCTTAGGGATGGCCCAACAATCAACACCGTCCGAGCAAGGCGAGTTGCACGAAGAGTATAGTTTTTGTGGTGAGAAATAGCCTACTTGCGATTACCTGTCTGCTCCTCTTTAGCCTGCGTGCTGTGGCTCAAACGGAGATTGTGGAAATCGAGGAGCCGCAGTTCGCAAAGTCGGTTGCGGGAATCGTAACGGATCCGTCTGGTGCCGTCATCGGCAGCGTTACAGTCGAAGAGCGCACGGACGATTGGAAGAAGGTGCTCCGTACAACCGAGACTGATGACAAGGGCAGGTTTCGTTTCCACGTCCGCAGCAAGGGCAGGTTTCGTTTCCCCGCCCGCACTAAGCCCGTCTATTACCTTGAATTCTCCCGCTCTGGCTTCAACCGGGTTCGGCTGAAACTGCAGCTCGACAAGAAGGCGAAACCAGTCATTATGGTCGAGATGCCGGTTGCGACGTAGCAGTCTCGTCTCAAACCGCGTAGGGGATCGTCCGCAACTCCGGTTCACAGCTTGCCGGTTGCTGCCTTCTAGCCCGGTAGCCCAACCCGGCGCAGCATCTTTTGAAAGCGGGGGTCGGCTCGCAAAGGATCCATTCGGTAGTCGACTTTGAGGAACGGCATTTGACTCTCGCGCTTCGCGTAAGACTCTTCCAGCCATCGAAACGCAGTGTCGGCGTCGTGCATGCCCGCAAAAAGGACTGCCATATCCCAAGCGGGAACATAGTGTTGCCGGGCGGTCTGCTTCAGCTGTTCGGCGATTTTGCGGGCTTCGTCGTGATTTCCGGAAAGCGCATAAGCACGGCCGAGATGGGCCAGCGAGGTTGGATTATCTTTGGAAAGCGCGCTGGCCTTCTTCAACTCGGTGATGTCCGACTGGAAATCTCCCTGCTGTTCGTAGACTGAAGCCAAAAGCTCATGCCCGGGAGCAAAATTAGGATCCAGTTCGAGCGTTCGCTGGACGACATCGAGAGCCTGCTTAAACTCGTGCAGGTCGCGGTATCGCGCTGCCAGAGTTGTGTTAATGGATAACGATAACGGGTCCGACTGCTGGGCCTGCTGGGCCTGCTGCAGCGCCTCCGGAAGGCGGCCCATCGCCCGCAGGTAGTGGCTGTACCACTGATGGGTGGTCGCGTAACTTGGATTCAGTTCGATGGCGCGCTGAAATTCCTGCTCGGCCTGTTGCCAGTTCCAGTCGTAATAGAACTCAATCAATCCCAGTTCCGCGTGGCCCTCGGCGCTGGCGGGATCCAGCCCCAAAGCTTTGCTGGCGGCAGCCCGCGCCTTTGCCCGCGCGATTTCCGGAGGTAGTGATTCAGAGCCGAGGAGAGAGTAGCTTCCCGCCAACCCGGCATAGGCGGCGGCAAAGGCAGGATCTTTCGCAATGGCGTCTTGAAAGAACTCGATGCTCTTGTTGAGCCCAGCTTCCGTGCGCTGGTTCCAGAAATAGCGGCCTTTGAGATAGGCTTCATAGGCATCGGGTTGGACCGTTGGCGCGCTGTTGGAGCGTAAGGAAGCCGGTGGTAGTTCCACGCGGCCTTGAATTTCCGAGGCAATGTCGTGCGCTGCCGTGCTCTGCAACAGCAACACATCCTTAAGTTCGTAGTCATAGGTGCGGGCCCAGAGATGGCGGTCACTGGCGGCCTCGATCAGCTGTACGCGAATTCTGACCCGGTTTTTCTCCCGCTCCACCGTCCCTTCGATTACGGCGTCCACCGCAAGCTCGCGGCCAATCTGTGGAACCGTCTGCTTCCCACCTTTGTAGTGCATGACAGATGTCCGGGAGATGACGCGCAGACTGCGCAACTGCGCGAGATCGCCGATAAGCTCATCCGTCATGCCATCGGCGAAGTACTCCTGAGCCGGATCGTCAGAAAGATTTTCCAGGGGCAAGACAGCGAGCGAGCCGAATTGCTTCGCGGACAGGGACGCATTTACCGTAGCGTTCGAGGAGCCAAAGGGCCAATGAATCCGTTGCGGCCACTTCGCAACCATCCCAACGAAAACCAGGCCAAGCAACACCAGCACGCCAAGACTGACCCTTAAGAGCTTCCAGCGTGAACCTTGGGGAGCAGGAGTAGGAAACGGAGTGGGCTGAAGTTCGATTCGACTGGGCGGCGGAGTGAGAGGAGCCGGAACCGGTGCCTCGGTCGCGCGTGCCGCAAGGGACGGCTTGGAGGTTTCGCTGACAACTTCGACCGGAGCGACAAATCGGTAGCCCAGACGCGGCACGGTCTCGATGTAGCGTGGCTGCTCGGCGGAATCGCAAAGCACCTGGCGAAGTTTTTTCACTGAGGTGTTGAGACCGTGCTCGAAATCGACGAAAGTATCGGCCGGCCAGAGCTTGGCGCGGATTTCCTCGCGAGTCACAACCTCGCCGGCGCGACTCAGCAACACTTCGAGGATCAGGTAAGGCTGACCCCGAAGTCTTATCTTCGTCCCGCCCTTGGAAAGCTCACGCGCGCCCGCGTTCACTTCGAACGGGCCGAACCGGTATTTTTCCCCAGGCCCCAAAGAATCCCCGCCAACACAATGCTGCCTCGGGATTTTACCACCGGAAGTCCCATCGGAACCTAGCGACAAAATGACTGGCGGCGATCCAAATCTCCGCATTCGAGCCCCTCGGGTTTCGATGACGTTCGGGTCCAAAGCCTGGGAACTTCCGATATTTCATAGAGTTAGCAACTCACCTTCGACTCACTAACGTTTCACCCCCGATGCATTGCATTCTCCGCGCTCCTGCGCGAGAGTCACGAGCATTCGGGGGCACAAGCCCAGCGAAGACGGCATGGCACGCGGGCCAGAGGGGGGTCTTGAAGCCCGACAGCGGAATTGGGGTTCCGCTGGCGCCAAGCCAATGAAGCGGAGGGAGGTCCTGATTCAGGGCCTCCCGAAACGCTCTCTCTTGATCTCGCACTATGGATAAGAACTGAGGACCCATGAGGTCCGGATTCCAACGACCGGAAGGCCCGGGCGAATGGTGCACCGAACGCCTTCAAAAAAGTGTCCGGCCCATGAGTCGATCGTTCTCGCTTTTACGCTTTTATAGGTAGATGCGGCGTTACAGGCCACCAGCTTCAAGTCAAAGGGGAAGCCAGCGAGAAAAGCCGCACCAAATTTGGGGGAGAGGATTCGATGAAAAAAAGTAGTGTAGTTTCGTTGGTCGTTCTGTGGGGACTGTCGCTGTTCGCAGGCGTCGCCTATGCCCAAACTCCAAACCACTCCGCGCTCACAGTCAAAATTCCTTTTGAGTTTGTAGTCGGGAACCAAACATTCCCGGCAGGAATCTACAAGTTCCGATCGTTGCTCAACTCCGTCCCGAACCAAGCCAGTGTCGACGTGCTCGAAGTGCGGAGCACGGTGGGACGGCTGTACACCGCCATCGTAACGGAGGTGGTGGGCGGGGTCGAGCCCAGCCATCCCCGGGTGGAGTTCATCCGCAGTGGAGGGCGCGCCTTTCTGTCCGAAGTTTGGGAAGCTGGCAAGCCGGCGGGCTGCAGGCTAAAGAACCGCCCCGACGCCACGCAAAAAGTGGAGATTGAAAGCGACAAGGTGACCCTGATTGCGTCATCTGACTGGCGCTAAGAATTAAGAAGCACGGTGCCGGCGGGAATTGTCCGTCGTAGCCAAGTCCGTTGTTCGTGAGTTTTACGGTTTGTAGCCAGAAGCGGCATTTGTCGCGATGGATACAGGCGTCGGCTGTCTGCGGCTTACTCGGCGCGGCGTCGGCGAATGCGCTGTGCCCCCATAGGGAGAGCCGTCGGGGGGCGGTTCTCCCCATGGATTTGGAAGAACGAACTGGTTTCGTCCCCACCTGAGAGGAACGGAATGCAGATCGAGTCGATAGATTTGAGAGCCCGGATCGAGCAGGTACGCCTCCGCTTCGACGCCCGGCTGGCGGAAGTGCTGCTCGGCCGGCCCGACCTGAGCCAGGACGAAATTGGAAAGCAGTTCGGGGTCAGCCACAACGTGATTCGGCGAGTCATGAAGCAATTCAACATCAGCGCTCGCAAGCGCGGCCCGAAACGCCGGCAGCAAGAACTAAGCGTCTGAGCGTGCGGCGCGACGCTTGATCTGACGTTGTCGAAAGGTTTGGTGGACCTGGCGGGGATCGAACCGGCAACCTCTTGCGCTAGGAGATTCTCCAATGCCTGAGATTACTGTCACGCTTGTGGATCACACCAATTCTCCGCAACTCATGCCGCTGATCCAGAAGCATCTGGAGGATATCCTCAAAGACCTATTGTTTTCGCAGTCAGAGGCAGCGGTGGTAAATATACGATCCATCGCAACGCCCCCGAAGGCCGATGACCAGGATCTGGTCCTGCATTTCGTCAACGATATTGCCAGCTCTTACGTTGCCGCGAATATGCCCGGTTCACCGATCAAACCTTATGACGGTGGCGTTACGCGCCCTTCGCCGAAGAAAACGGGCTCGGAGTTCTACAAATTTCCGACGGATCCAAATGGCAAGCCCATGGGGCAGTTCAGAGCGATCGGGTACGCGAAGCTCGCGGCGCATGAGTCGATGCACAACGTGACCGGATTAGACAACGCCACACTGCATCCCCAGGGAGGCATAGGAGGGTCGCCACCGCATCTCCCTGTGAATGACGCGAACCGGAAGGCATTTCAAGCCGCCCTGGGGAACATCCCCAAACAGCTGCTCTGATGGCCGGGACTTTGCCGTGACACCCCGCGACGTTATAAGCGCGCGGCCGGCATAGGTTGTCGAAAGAATTTGGTGGACCTGGCCGGGATCGAACCGGCGACCTCTTCCATGCCATGGAAGCGCGCTCCCAGCTGCGCTACAGGCCCACTTTACAGAGAGAAATTCCCCTGGGGTTCGGAGTTTCAGGAAGGAACCTTAGGTATTCTCGCTTACCGTGGCGCGATAGTCAACGCGCTCGATATTTTGAATTTCTTTCGTTTTCTTTCCACAGGGTTTTCTGCCATAATTGATTGTGCACCCCACCTGCACAACTTCTCAAACACAATTTAGAGCGAGGAAGAGATGCCAGCGAAGTACATCTTTGTAACGGGCGGAGTTGTGTCTTCACTCGGCAAGGGATTGGCCGCAGCTTCCATCGGTTGCCTGCTGGAGAGCCGCGGTCTCAAGGTTAACCTGATGAAGTTCGACCCGTATCTGAACGTGGATCCGGGAACGATGTCGCCGTTTCAGCACGGCGAAGTGTTTGTGACCGACGACGGCGCCGAAACCGACCTCGACCTCGGACACTACGAACGCTTCACCCATGCCAAACTTTCCCGCGACAACAACTGGACGACTGGCCGGATCTACGAGCAGATTATCGCCAAGGAGCGGCGCGGCGATTACCTGGGCAAGACGGTGCAGGTGATTCCGCACGTCACCAACGAGATCAAGGCTGCGATGAAGAAAGTCGCGCAGGATGTGGACGTGGCCATCGTGGAAGTGGGCGGGACGGTGGGCGATATCGAGTCGTTGCCGTTCATGGAAGCTATCCGGCAGATGCGTCAGGAATTGGGGCGTGAGCACACATTGTTCGTCCACGTGACCCTGGTTCCGTTCATCGCGGCGGCGCAGGAACTCAAGACCAAGCCGACGCAGCACTCGGTGAAGGAGTTGCTCAGCATCGGAATTCAGCCGGACATTCTGCTTTGCCGCACTGACCGTTTTCTGGCGAAGGAGATCAAGTCGAAGATCGCGCTGTTCTGCAACGTCGGGGAAGAGGCGGTGAT
>Ga0302325_10007259_pt1 | contig 24637 bp, 27 predicted proteins | sample Palsa_T0_2_FD_201948 | JGI IMG/M metagenome (GOLD analysis project Ga0302325, IMG submission 201948) | Peat permafrost microbial communities from Stordalen Mire near Abisko, Sweden - Palsa_T0_2 | ecosystem: Environmental > Terrestrial > Soil > Palsa > Peat permafrost | place: Sweden: Abisko... | reverse complement strand
GGCCGCGGCGGTTGATAAGTCATTGGTGCCGCAAGAGGGATTCGAACCCCCGACCCCATCATTACGAATGATGTGCTCTACCGACTGAGCTATTGCGGCATTTCAATGGGTTAGCTGCTGTCGGCTGCGCGGTTGGCTGGGCCGTGGCAACTCTCGCATCGTCATGCGAGACGGTGTTAGAGCAAACGACACCGCCGATTGCAAGCTGCCGCGCTTGCCCGGCGGACTGCCGGCCCGCGTCGCTGGAGCGGCGGAGCGGCCGCACAAAGCCGCCGCGCGGGGATTACTTCCGTTCGGGCTTGTCGCAGGTCTTGCACTTGAACTCGGGCGTCGGCTGGCCGGGGTCCACCATCACCGAGCTGAACTCGCCGCAGCGGCCGCATTGCCGCACGACTTTGGTCGGCAGCTTTTCGACGGGCTTGGTCGCCGATGCCAACGCCGCAGCGCCTTGGGCCCGGAGCTCGGCCTTGGTGAGCGGCGGTCCCGGACGCCGCGGTCTCATCGGGAAACCGTCATTGCGGACGGGCGATGGGCGCCGTCGCTGTTTCGCCTGCCTCGTATTGCCTTGCCGCGATCCATCATCGCTCATCCCTCTTGCGCATCAGCGGGCTGTTTCTTGCGCATGAGCAGCCATCAGGTCAATACCAAGCTGAGCGCCCTGCAGGCGCGAAGCAACCGAATCCGGATGGGACGGCCCGTTCTCAATGGCTCTCGCCGGCGAGGCCGTGCACGGGGTGACGGGTGTCGCCGCGCTTGTTTGGATGGCGGACGTAGGTGATGTGGGCCTCCGGCCGTTCCATCTTGACCTTGAGCGCGGCAATCAACGCGTCCTCCGCATCGACGACGACGTGGCCGGACTTGCCCTGCACCTTGAAGCCGACGGCGAACTGCACCTGCGCTCTCCTGCTTCGATATCCAAACCATAGCACATTTGCCCCTCGCGGGGGTAAGGCAGCTTGCGCGGGGGCTTGCGAGGGCAACGCCGGGCCCGGCTCAAACCGGCGCCGCCCCCCCACCCTCACGCCCGCCGCACCATCGCCGGGGTGAGCTGCTTGATCGACGGCGCGCCGACCTGCTGCATGATCCCGAACAGCTCGATGCGCAGGAGTTCGAGCATGCGCTCGACGCCCGGCTGGCCGAACGCACCGAGCGCCCACAGATAGGGGCGGCCGACGGCGACGCCGGTCGCGCCCATGCACAAGGCCTTGCAGATGTCGGTGCCGCGGCGGAAGCCGGAATCGATCAGGATCGGCATGCGTCCGTTGACGGCCTCGACGATCTCCGGCAGTGCGTCGATGGTAGAGCGGCCGGAATCTTCGCTGCGGGCGCCGTGGTTCGACACGATGATGGCGTCGTAGCCGGCATCGGCGGCGAGCTTGGCGTCCTCCCAGGCGAGCAGGCCCTTGATCACCACCTTCATCTTTGTCATGTCGCGCAGCCGCTTGAGGTAGTCCCAGGTCATGGCGGACGACTGGATGTTGCGCAGCCCGGAAAGGTCGACGCCCCTGTACATCGGCTTGACGCCCTGGTCGGTCTCGATGCTGGTGCGGTCGTGGCAGGAGTTGCACTCGCGGGTATCGGTGCGCCGAAGCCGGAACAAGGTTTCCTGGTTGCGTCCGCCGGAGCGGTCGACGGTGACCGCGAGACCCGTGCAGCCTGCCTTCTCGGCGCGTCTGACGTGGTCCGCCGCGACCTCGAACTTGTTGGTGGCATAGAGCTGCATCCAGATCGGGGCGCCGCGCGCCTTGATCACGTCTTCGACGTCGGTCGAAGACTGGGTCGAAAGAATCATCAGGTGATCGCCCGCCTTGGCGGCCTTGGCGACGCCCTCCTCGCCGTCGGGGTTATAGGCCTTGTGGCCGCCGGTCGGCGCGATGATGATCGGCGAGGCGTATTTCGTGCCGAGAATGTCGGTGCTCATGTCGACCTTGCTCACGTCGACGAGACGGCGCGGCCGCAGCTGGAATTTCAGGAACCCTTCGCGGTTGGCGCGCAGCGTCACCTCGTCGTCGATGCCCGAGGCCATGTAGCCGAAATGCGCGGGCGGCACGTTCTGGCGCATCACCGGCTCGAAGTCGAACACGTTGATCGCCTCTTTCGGCGACTTGATCAGGTTGGCAGGATCGAGCGGCGCCCACGCCATCGGGTCGGACACCTTGGTCTTCGGCAGCAAGGTCTCGGCGAAGGCGAGCTTGTCGCTGTAGCTGAGCGCGGTGCTGGCGGCGATGAACTGCAGGAACCTGCGGCGGTTCGCGGCTTGATCGAATTCATTCGGCATCATGGATCCTCCCATATGGGCGGCATCCTATACGCTGGCGGCGGCATGTAAAATCTTCTCCCTCCCGGTTTTCGGGGAGGGAAATTGAGAGGCCGCGGCGGCTAGGCGAACGGGCGCTCCTCTGCGTGGCGGCCGCGATCGCCGACCGGCTTCCAGAATCCGGCGCTCCAGCCCGCGATCAGCCAATAGGCGAAGCCGGCGGCGATGCCGGCCGCGACCAGGATGGTGGGATTGCCGAGAAAATGATGCTGGTCGCGCAGATCCAGGGTGAGCGTCCAGCCGAGCAGGGCGCACAGCGCGCCATTGCCGGCATGGAACATCCAGGACCGGATCGCGAAAGTCTCCGCGACCAATACGCCGGCCAGCGCCGGCACGAAGGTGTAATGCGCCCAGGTCGACATCAGCGAGACCAGCAGCGGGCCGGCCACGATCAGGGCGAACAGGTAATCCTGCTGCGCCCGCGGGTCGGCGGCAAGGACGGCGTGGAACGCGTTCCATTGGGTGACGACGATCAACGCGCCGGCGGCGGCGAGCGCCATCGCCGCACCGAGCGGCACCAGGATCAGGCGCAGCAGCAGGCGCCCAATCACTCCGTCATCGCCATGGCACGCAGCGCCATGCGCTCCCGGACCGAGAGCTTTTCGGTCGCGCTCTTGAGCTGGCCGCAGGCGGCCAGGATGTCGCGCCCGCGCGGCGTGCGCACCGGCGAGGAGTAGCCGGCATCGAAGACCACTTCGGAAAACCGCTCGATGTCGTCCCACTCCGAGCACTCGTAGCCGGTGCCGGGCCACGGGTTGAACGGAATGAGATTGATCTTCGCCGGGATGCCCTTGAGGAGGCGCACCAGCGCCCGCGCGTCGGCGAGCGTGTCGTTCACGCCCTTGAGCATCACGTATTCGAAGGTGATGCGCTTGGCGTTGGTCAGGCCGGGATAGTTGCGGCAGGCCTCCAGCAGTTCCTTGATCGGATATTTGCGGTTGAGCGGAACCAGCACGTCACGCAGCTCGTCGCGCACGGCGTGCAGCGACACCGCCAGCATGACGCCGATCTCCGCGCCGGTCCGCTCGATGTTGGGCACCACGCCGGAGGTCGACAGCGTGATCTTGCGCTTGGAGATCGCAAGCCCCTCGTTGTCGGCCACCACCAGCAGCGCATCGCGCACCGCTTCGAAATTGTAGAGCGGCTCGCCCATGCCCATCATCACGATGTTGGTGACGAAGCGTCCGCCGTCGGTGGGAACGATGGCGCCGGGGGGCGGGGCGTGGCCGGGCCAGTCGCCGAGGCGGTCGCGGGCGACCAGCACCTGGCCCACGATCTCGCCGGCGGTGAGGTTGCGCACCAGGCGCTGGGTACCGGTGTGGCAGAACGTGCAGGTCAGGGTGCAGCCGACCTGGCTGGAGACGCACAGGGTGCCGCGCCCGGTTTCGGGAATGTAGACGCACTCGACCTCGTGCGGCCGGTCGCCCGCTTCGCCGGGCAGCCGCAGCAGCCATTTCCTCGTGCCGTCGACCGAAACCTGCTCGGCCACGACCTCCGGCCGGTCGAGCGTGAAAGCGCGCTCCAGCTCGGCGCGCAGCTCCTTGGAAACGCTGGTCATGACCTCGAAGCCGGTAGCGCCGCGCACATAGAGCCAGTGCCAGAGCTGCTGCGCCCGCATCTTGCACTGGGCCGGCGGCACCCCGATGTCGCTCAGCGCGGCGGCAAGCTCGGCGCGCGACAGGCCGACCAGCGACGGCCGGCTCGGGCGGACATAGCGCTCCAGCGGGGTCTTCTCGATGAAGCCGGGCACGGCCGCGGCGGACTCGATGGGCATGGTGATAATTACTCGGTGGGCTTTCAGCGGCCCTGGGCGGAAAGCGTGGGGTATCAAAATACCGGCAGGTCAGCCCGGCTTGACCTCACGGTCGGTGTTTACTGGATCACCCGATCGAGCCGGACGATGACAGCGAAGGTCAACCTAAACGAAAGACGCTCTAGCCGCACTTCTCGCACTATTTGCACGACTCCACACTATTTGCATTCCTGGCCAACCCGGTTGAGCGCTTCGGGCAGGCCGCGGAGCGAATAGGTGTCGGTGCTGGCGGTTCCTTTTGCGGAGGTACCCTTGACGGTGAGGTCGACGCCCTTGCGCATGGCTTCGACCAGCCTCGTCTCCTCGGCCGCATTCTTGACCCAGGCGCCGTCGGCCTGGGTGTACATGGCGTAGTTCGCTCCGGAAATCTCGATGCTGGCGTCGGCATTGGGCTTGAAGCCGTAGCCGAAAATGATCGAGACCTCCTCGCGCACCTTCTCGGAGGGCCGCGATGAGATGAACATGTAGGCCGGATCGCGCGGCCGGTTGGGCGGCGCGGTCTTCGAACTCGACGGCTTGGCGAGGGCGAAGCAGACCTTCTTGCCTCCCGGAGACGCGGTATAGGCGCCCCAATCCCCGAACTGGCCGAGCAGCGTCGGCTGTGGAGCCGCCGGAGCCGCCGGAGCCGCAGCGGCCGGCTTTGGCTTGGCCGGCTGCGCGGGCGCCTGGGCAAGGGCATTCGAACCGAGGCAGGCCACCGCGAGCGCGGCAGCCAGAGCCAATGCAATCTGATGGCTATGGAGCATGGTCGCACGACTCATGTGAGGGCTCACCTGCGGGTGTCAGCGGGGACTGATCCTAAATAAATGCGTTTGTTCATTAAAGTGGCAATGTGAGGGCGGTTCGCCGCAGTGTAACCCGATTCGCAAGAAACACCTTGCCGGCACCAGCCGAAACGCCGCTCGCCGGCGGCCCCAGCGCCCGGTTCAGGGCGCCTCCGCCTCGATATCGCCTTCTCGCCGCCGGGCCCGGGCCAGCGCCCGGCGCGCCGCGTCGCGGTGTTCGGGCGTGATGTGAGCGGCCACCACCCGGATCGCAGTCGCGAGGACTGCCGCGTCGTCGGTGAAGCCGATCACCGGCAACATGTCCGGGATGAAGTCGAACGGCAGCACGAAATAGGCGAGCGCACCCAGCAAGATCACCCGGACGCGGCGGGGCGTGCGGCGGTCGAAAGCGCAGTAATAGGCGGCGACGAGATCCTCGGCGAACGGCAGCCGCGCCGCGGTGCGCCGCAGCTTGGGCCAGAAGCCGCGCCGCACCCGCGCCTCGTCCCGCGCGGCTTTCGCCTCGTCGTCTCCGGTCTCGCGCGCCCCGGCGCCGTACATCTCGAAGGGGGTGCTGATCATGTGCCTGCCTCTGCCGGGGCAAAAGGTGGGGCGCCTCCCAGGCGATTGCAAGGCATTCGCTCGGCACATTCGCCGAGTGCGCTCACTCGACACGTTCATTCGGCGGCGATGCGGTCCATCGCTTCGGCCAGCGCAATGTCGCGGGCGGTGATCCCGCCGGCATCGTGAGTCGAAAGCGTCACCACGACGGTCTTGTAGACGTTCGACCACTCCGGATGGTGGTCCATCTTTTCCGCGACGAGGGCGGCGCGGGTCATGAAGCCGAACGCTTCGTTGAAATCGGCGAAGACGAAGGTCTTGGCGATGGCGTCGCGCCCGCTCACCTCCTGCCAGCCGGCCAGCCTGGCGAGTGCGGCGCTGCGCGCTTCACGACTGAGCTTTCCATCCATGGGAGTCCCTCGGGTTGGACCGCGAGTATAAGTCACGCGCGCCGGAGCGGCGCAAGGCCGATGCCGACAAAGGTCGATGGCGAGACGAGACTACGCACCGCTGCCGCCGGTTGCCGGCATCCTGCGGGCCTCGGTTCCCCTGGCCAACGAACCCGGGCGACCTTATCTGTGGCCTACGTCAATGCTGCTGCGGAGAACCGTCATGCTGTGGTCGGTGAATATCGGCTCGATCGCCGGCACGGCGGTCCGAATCCACATTACCTTCCTCATGTTCCTGGTGTGGATTTTCGCGGCCGGCTGGGCTTCCGGCGGCCCCCAGGCGGCAATGGCCAGCCTGATCTTCATGGTGCTGCTGTTCGCCTGCGTGCTCGCCCACGAGTTCGGCCATATCTTCACCGCGCGCGCGTTCGGCGTGGCGACGCCCGACGTGATCCTGCTTCCGATCGGCGGCGTGGCGCGGCTCGAGCGCATTCCGGAAAAGCCGAGCGAGGAATTCTTGATCGCCATTGCCGGCCCGCTGGTCAATGTCGCGATCGCGCTGGTGCTGATGCTGGGATTGCGGGCGCACCTGGACGCCCAGAATCTCGCCGCGGTGGAGAGCACCAGCGTCTCGCTCGTCGATCGCCTGGCGGAGGTCAACCTGTTCCTCGCGCTGTTCAACCTGATCCCCGCCTTTCCCATGGACGGCGGCCGCGTGTTGCGCGCGCTCCTGGCGACCCGTCTCGGCTATGTCCGCGCCACCGAGGTCGCGGCCACCATCGGGCAGTGGTGCGCCTTCGGGCTCGGCTTCGTCGGCCTGTTCTACAATCCGCTGCTCATCTTCATCGCGATCTTCGTCTATCTCGCCGCCTCGTCCGAGGCGCAGGCGGTATCGATGCGGGCGATGTCGCGCGACGTTCCGGTGACCGCCGCCATGATGACGGAGTTCGCGACGCTGACGCCCGACGAGCATATCGATGCGGCGGTGCAGACCCTGTTGAAGACCAGCCAGAGCGAATTTCCCGTGATCGACGCCGAGCACCGGCTGATCGGCCTGCTCGGCCGCGGCCAGATCATTCGCGCCCTCAAGGAGCTCGGGCCCGATGCCAAGGTCGGCCACGCCATGGTCACGGAAATCCCGACCATCGAAAACCGGCGCCGGCTCGATGAGGCGCTGCGCCTGCTCCAGGAGAAGGCGGCGCCCGCCGTCGGCGTGGTCGATGCCGCCGGCCGCCTGGTCGGCCTGCTGACTTCGGAGACGATCGGGGAAATGCTGCTGGTGCGGCGCGCCATGCCCGAGAGCGGGAAGGCCGGCCCGTGGGGCCGGCCGGCGGGGGCGTGAGGTCTGGCGGATCACGGCCCCGTATCGCACCCGGCCAATCTCGATTGCACTCACGCGCAGTGGGCCGACATCGTCCGTTCATCCGAGGAATGTCGGCTTACCGCAGCCGCAAGCCAATATCGCGCAATGAACGAGAGAGGACACCGATCCGATGCGAGAGGCGTTCCAGCTGGGGCTTTATACATTCGGAGAGCTTACACCGGACGCGCGGACGGGCAAGGCGATCCGTGCCGAGCAACGCCTGGCGGAGATCCTCGGCGCGGCGAAGCTCGCCGACGAGTCGGGTCTCGATGTTTTCGCGGTCGGCGAACATCATCGGCTGGACATGTCCGTCTCCGCTACGCCGGTCGTATTGGCGGCCATAGCCGCGACGACCCAGCGCATTCGCCTGGCGAGCGCGGTCACCATCCTGAGCACGGCCGATCCGGTGAGGGTGTTCGAGGACTTTTCGACCGTGGACCTAATCTCCGGCGGCCGCGCCGAGCTCATCGCCGGGCGCGGCGTGTTCACCGAATCCTTTCCGCTGTTCGGCTATGATCTCGCCGACTACGATGATCTGTTTGCGGAGAAGCTCGAGCTGCTGCTCAAGCTCAACGCCGCCGAGCGCGTCACCTGGCAAGGCCGCTTTCGGCCTGCTCTGAACGATGCCCCGATTTCGCCGCGCCCGGCGCAGGGCCATCTCCCGATCTGGGTCGGGACCGGCGGCACGCCGGGCAGCATCGTGAGAGCCGGTGCTCTCGGACTGCCATTGGCGCTCGCCAACATCAGCATCCCGCCGGCGCAACTGGCGCCCGTGAGCGACCTCTACCGCCGCACCGGAATGGAAGCCGGGCACGATGCACGGGACCTCAAGCTCAGCATTGCGACCCACATGCACGTCCAGGAGAATTCGCAAGATGCCCTGAACGAATTCTATCCGCACTACGCCGGCTATTTTCGCAACCACACCCCGGCGCATTTTCGCGCGCAGGAGATATCACGGGCCGACTACGAGGCGCGCGCGAGCCCGCATGGAGCCCTGTTCGTCGGCAGCCCGCAACAGATCATCGACAAGATCCTGTATGAGCGCGAGCTGTTCGGGCACCAGCGCTTCCTCGCGCAGATCGACATCGGCGGGCTGCCGTTCGCGAAGGTTGCCCGGGTGATCGAGCTGTTCTCGACCAAGATCGCGCCGGTCATTCGCGGCGAGCCCTGGAGCCGGCCGGCTGGGGCGTGAGTGGAGGTGCCCGGCCGGCGAGAGCGTTGCCGCAGGCAACGGTTCAGGTGTAGCCGCCGTTGACGCGGATGACTTGTCCATTGATCCAGCCGCCCTCCGGACCAGCGAGAAACGATACGACGCCGACGATGTCGTCGACTTCGCCGAGCCGCCCGAGGGGAGCCATCTTGCTGATGGCCGCAATCAGCTCCTCGCTCTTGCCCTTCAAGAAGAGGTCGGTCGCCACCGGCCCCGGCGCGACCGCGTTGACGGTGATCCTACGCTGTCCGAGCTCATTCGCCAGAACGCGCGTCAGACCTTCGACGCCCGACTTCGACGCGATATAGGCACCATAGGTCGGGAAACTCTTTCCCAGGACACTGCTGGAGAAAACGATAATTCGGCCGCCGTCGACGACGTGATTAGCCGCTTCGCTCATGACCAGATAGCTGCCGCGAAGGTTGGTCGCGATGACTTTGTCGAAATTGTCGATGTCGCCCGCCTGGATCGGAGCGAGCGTCATGATACCTGCGCTGTTCACGACGACAGCGATTTCCCCGAACGTCGTCTCCGCCTTCTCGAAAAGCCCTTTGACCTCGGCCGCCTTCGATATATCTGCACTCACCGCGATGGCCTTGCCGCCGGCGGCCTCGATGCCCTTGACAGCTTCCTCCGCCTTCGCGGCGTTTCCCGCGTAATGCGCGACGACTGAAAAGCCGTCCTTGGCCAAACGCTCCGCGATGCCTCGGCCGATGCCACCTGATGCTCCGGTCACGATTGCCGTTCGTGTCATTTGCTTGATCCTTCTCCTGGAGACCCTCATGGCGGCGCGAAAGGCATTTCACGAAGGTGCGGCGTCATCCTGAAGGCCGGCGAGCCGGCGGCGGTCCAATTATTTCGAACAGGACGCCGGCTATGCGGCGTCGTGAAAGATTATTCCGACTGTGTGCCGCCGTCCCTCCCGAAGCTTGCTGACACCGTGGCGAAGAACGACGCGGTAATCGCCGCGCGTGCCTCTATGGGGACGACTGTTGACTGCGAACACTACCACGTCGCCCTTGCTCAATGGCACGACCGCTGCCCGACTTTGCATTCGCGGTCGTTGCTCGGTCAGCACGAACTCGCCGCCCTGAAAGTCCTCGCCGGGCTTCGAAAGGAGCGCCGTCGCCTGTAACGGGAACACATGATCCCCGTAAAGGTCCTGGTGCAGACAGTTGTAGTCGCCCGGTCCGTATTGCAGCAGGAGAGGTGTCGGCCTGTTCTGGCCGGCGGCATGGCAGCGTTCGAGAAATTCGGCGTGCGTTTTCGGGAAACGCACGTCGATACCCATGCGCTCGTTCCACTGATTGGCGATCGGAGCAAGCTGCGGGTAGATCGCAGTGCGTAGCCCCTCGATCAGCGACGGCAGAGGATAGGCGAAATAACGATATTCGCCCTGCCCGAAGCCGTGCCGTCCCATGATGACGCGGCTGCGGAATGCCTGGTCGTCGCCTGCATACATGCCGGCGATCCTGTCGCATTCCGCGCCAGCAAGGAGCGCGGGAATCACCGCCCAGCCCTGCGAATCGAGATCGGCCGCGATCGCTGCCCAATCGATCGCGCCGATCCCTATGGTGACGGGCGCGGTCAAGCGCCTGCCTCCGCTTGGAGCAGCTTGCGCTTGCGCTCGACGCCCCAGGCATAGCCTGACAGCGAGCCGTCGCTGCGTACGACCCGATGACACGGAATGGCGACCGCGAGGCGGTTCGCTGCGCAGGCACTGGCAACTGCCCGCACTGCCTTAGGCAAGCCGATCCGGGCGGCGATGTCCGCGTAGGTCGCAGTCTTGCCTGCCGGTATTTTCCGCAACGCCTTCCAAACGCGCTGTTGGAAAGCCGTTCCACGAATGTCGAGCGGCAGATCGACGCCGAGGGCCGGCGCTTCCACCAGGCCGACGACCCGCGCGACCAGAGCCTCATATTCCCTGTCGGCTCCGACCAGGCGCGCTTTCGGAAACCGGTCCTGCAGGTCACGAGCGAGCTTGTCGGGATCGTCGGTGATGAGGATCGCCACGACACCCTTTTCGCTCGATGCAACGAGGATCGCGCCGAGTGAGGATTGACCGATCGCAAAGCGTATTTCTTCGTTGGTGCCGCCCTCCCGATAACGCGTCGGGGTCATGCCGAGCATCTCCGTGCTCTTCTCGTAGAACCGTCCACTGGAACTGAAGCCGGCATCGTAGATTGCTTGCGTCACCGTGTGCCGTTTCGTCAGTTCCTCACGAACGCGGGATGCGCGGTGAGCCGCGGCGTAGTCCTTAGGCGTAAGGCCGGTCGTCGCTTTGAACAGACGATGGAAGTAACCGGCGCTCAGTCCTGCCGCGTCGGCCAGCTTTTCAAGCGAAAGGGTCTCTTCACTCCGCTCGATCAGGCGACACGCTTTCTCGACCAGAATTGCGTTTTCGGCGTCCAGCGAGGCTCCATCGGGGTTGCAACGCTTGCAGGCCCGAAAGCCTGTCGCCTTGGCCGCATCCAAGGTGTCATGGAAGGTGACGTTCTTCGGATTTGCGCCTCTGGAAGGGCACGACGGACGGCAGTAGACGCCCGTGGTCGCCACCGAATACCAGAACACGTCATCTGCGGATCGGTCGCGCGCGACGACACGCGCCCACCGCGGGTCGTTTACCGTTGCGGTCGCCGTATCGACCTTTTGGCGTTCTGATGTCGTTGTCATACCCAAATCTCCGAATTGCCGATCTTCGTCCTACTATGGGTAATCGCCGATACCCGACACTCCGGCTCTTGCTTTCAAATCCGATTTTTCTTACGGCCTGTGGCCGCCGCGAACGACCCGATTAGGAAGGCGGGACAATCCAGCCTGCCCTTGCCGAACTGGATTCCGGGTTCGGTGCTCGTGCACCGCCCCGGAATGACGGCGCGCGAGGGTGTTACGGCAGGATCGCGATCGCGCGCGCGGGAAAGCCGAGGCCGTCCTTCACCTTCGGCCAGGTGACGATGATGAGCGCGCCCTTGGGCGGCACCTTGTCGAGATTGGCCATCACCTCGATCTGGAAGTGGCCGTGCTGCAGGATGTAGGTTTCCGAATCCATCTTGTCGGTGACGTCGGTGTCCATGGATTCGTGGCCGATCGCGGTGACGCCGCGCTGCCCGATCAGGAACTCGATGGTCTCGAGGGACCACGCCGGGAACGGGCTGCGCTTGAAGCGCTCGGGATCGCTGTCCCAGTCCTTGTACATGTCGGTGCGCAGCGCCGCGAACGCGCCCTTGGGCACGCGGCCGTGAATCTTCTCCCACGCGCGCAGGTCATCGGGGGAGAAGGCGTGGTTGGGGTCCTTGGCGAGGTAGGGCGTGTCGTCGAGCACGATGAGCGGCAGCACCATCTGCTTTAGCGGAATCCGGTCCATGGTGATTCCGTTCTCGGCGAAATGGGCGGGCGGGTCGACATGGGTGCCGTATTGGCCGACCATCTCGTAGAAGGTCGCGCGGAAACCGTCCTTCGGGATCGTGTAGGGCTCGTGGGTCTTGGGATCGGCGGCCGGCGTCATCTTCGCCTGGCCGAAGCCCGACCACACCGGCGTGTCGGGCCCGAAGCTGTGGGTGAGATCGACGAAGGTCTTGCCGGCGAGGATGCGATAGACGCGGTCGAGATCGCTCGCCGAGGCCGGCGCGACGGAAACGCCGAGGCCGATGGCGGCGCCGAGCAGAAGCGTCGCGGAGACGCGGCGAAATCGTGAACGAGCCATGCTGTTCACTCCGGGCTGCACGGCGCCGAAGCGCTCTCCTCACATCTGCGGCGGCAATTCCTTGAGGAATTGCGCCACGTGGTCCTTCCAGAACACGGCGCGCAGGTGGGTGAAATGGCCGTGGGTTTTTTCGCTGGCGGGAATGAGGACGTATTTCGCGTTGGGGATGCGCTTGATCTCGCGCTCGGTGACGCCGAGCTGCGGCGGATTGGTCTCGTCGTCGCCGGAATTGATGGCCATCAGCCGCGCCTTGATCTTTTCCAGGTGCGGCGTCGGGTTGTAGTCCATCACCGCCTCGATGCCCCACAGCGTGTCGTTGGCGTCGCGCTTCCTGGCTTGCTCGAGCGCCTTGCGGTAGAGCGCGTCGCCGGCTTCCCGGGTCGGCGCCATTTCCTGGATCCGGCGCACGTTCTCGGTCTGCAGGAATCCATACGGCGCGGTCACCATCCATTGGGTCGGGTTCTTTTCGTAATTGCCGTTGTTCCAGCCGGGATCCTGGCGGATCGCCTCGATGGCGATGCGGCGCTGAATCCAGTTGCGGCCGCTGATCTGGATCGGCTGGCTGGCGATCGGGATGAGGCCGTCCATCAGGTCGGGATACATGTAGCCCCACATCCACGTGTGCATGCCGCCCATCGACGAGCCCATGACCAGACGCAGGTGCTTGATGCCGAGGCCTTCGGTGACGAGCCGGTGCTCGGCCGCGACGATGTCGTCATAGCGGTAATGGGGGAAATTGGCGCGCAGCCCGTCGCTCGGCTTGCTGGAACCGCCGCGGCCGATGCCGTCCGGCAGGATGATGAAATACTGCGCGGCATCGAGCGGCGCGCCGGCTGCGAACAGCTCGTCGGCGAGCGAGGGCATGAGCCACGCCTTGCCGCTGGAGCTCGTGCCGTGCAGCAGGATCACCGCATTGGTGATGTCGCCCGCCGCGTTGCGCTTGGGCGTGCCCAGCGTCATGTAATGCTGCTTGAGTTCCGCGATCGCTTCCCCGCTCTTGAAGCGGAAGTCCTTGATGATGAAATCGCCCTCGCGCTGGTTCGGCCAGCTGGCCGGCGGCGATGTGGCCGGTGGGGTGGTCTGGGCGGACGCCGACGCCGCGGCGAGCATCAGGAAGGCGGCGGACAACGCGCGGATGATCATCGATGTTCTCCCGGTTCGGACCGGCCCCGATCGGCCGAACGAACGACGCCGGTCGAGACCGGCTGCAACGCAAAGTTACGCCGTTTTGCGGTGGCCGGGCAAGCGCGGGGCGAGCCGCGGGGCGAGCCGGAACGGCCTGGCGTGCCGCTTCCATCCGCCACCGCGCGCAAAGTCTGAAAGGGCTGGCATCGGCGTGGGATTTTTCATAGAACGACAGCAATAAATTCGAGGGGAGATGCCGATGAAATTCAGCGCATTGAGCCTCGCCGGCATCGCCTTTGCGATGTCGGGGTTTCCCGCTTCCGGGGCGCGGCCCCTGCGCAGTGAACGAGAACTTGCGGCCGAAACCGCCACCGATGTTTCGGCTTGGTGAAATGGAGAATGCCACGTGTCTGCGCTTACCTCGAAACTCACATTCGGCGTCCTGATGGGCGCAGTTGCCGCGAGCTTCGCTTGCGGCGGCGCTACGCTGCCCGCCCATGGCGCCGAGAGCGCGAACGTGCCCAACTTCTCCCCCGACAGCACGACCGGCTGGCTCGCCCAGGACGACGAATTCATCCCGCCGCCCAGCGGGCCCGGCCCGATCGTGTCCGATCCGGCCCACCCCTATGTCAGCTTCTACAAGTTTCCGACCAACCCGAAACCGTCGTTCCGGGTCGCGGACCTGACCAATCCGATCCTGCAGCCCTGGACACGGGAACGCCTGCGCAAGGTCAATGAACGGTCGCTGTCCGGACAGGTCGTGGCGATTCCCAAGGAGCGGTGCTGGCCGGTCGGCGTTCCTACCTTCCTGGTGCTGCCGGCCACGCCGGTGTACTTCCTGCAGACACCGAAAGAGGTCTGGATGATCTGGATGCAGGACCATCAGGTCCGCCACGTCAGTCTCGACGTACCGCATCCGGCGAACGTGAAGCCGTCATGGTACGGCGATTCCGTCGGTCATTACGACGGCGACGCCCTCGTCGTCGATACCATCGGGATCACCACCAAGACCTTCGTCGACAATTATCAGACACCCCACACCGAGCAGTTGCACGTGACCGAACGCTTCCACATGATCGACCAAGGCAAGACGCTCGAGGTCAACGTCCACGTGGAGGACCCCGGCGCCTTCACCACGCCGTGGAACGCGATCCAGCGTTACCGGCGCGTCGATCGGGGTCCGCTGAGTGAAATCGCCTGTGCGGAGAACAACGACGATCGTTTCCACCAGCATCTCGAGCCGATGCCGCAGGCGAACAAGCCGGATTTCTAGAAGCGTGTTTCGTTTCGGTTGACTCACAATCGGCTGTCATTGCCCGGCTTGACCGGGCCCGGTTAAGCCGGGCAATGACACCAACAGGGTCAGCCTATCGGATATTGTGGATCGTTTGCTTGGACCGCAAAGCTGCGCGCGGTGCGCGTGGAACCGGGTTACTTCGAGCGGCCGTGCTGCTCGTGATCCGCCGCGATGGTCGCGCGGATGCTGACGGGCTTGCCATCGCGCATGACGGAAAGCTCGGCGACTTCGCCGACCCGAAGCAGGGCCATCCGATTGCGCAGATCCGCGGAGTCCCTGATCGCGGCGTTGCCGACGTCGGTCACCACGTCGCCGGATTTCAAGCCCGCACGGGCGCCCGTAGAACCTCCATCGACCTTCACGATGACCGCACCGACCGGGGCCGCGACCGTCGACACCGACATCTTGAGCTCGTGGAATACGCTCGGCGTCGCATCGTCGATGGTGATGCCGAGCGATCCGCGGCGGATCTCACCGAATTCCAGGATCTGATCGGCCACATTGCGGGCCATGTTGATGGGAATGGCAAAGCCGACGCCGGGATTGGTGTTGCTCGCGCCGACGAAGGCGGTGTTGATGCCGACCAGGTCGCCGTTGAGATTGACGAGCGCGCCGCCGGAATTGCCGGGATAGATGGCCGCGTCGGTCTGGATGAAATCCTCGTACTGCTCGATCCCCACATTGTTGCGGCGCAGCCCGCTGACGATCCCGGAGGTGACGGTCTGGCCGAGCTGCAGCGGATTGCCGATGGCGAGCACGAAATCGCCGACCTCGAGCCGGTCGGAATCGCCCATCGAAATGGCGGTCAGGTTGTCCGCCTCGATCTTGATCACAGCGATATCGGTGTCGGCGTCGCCGCCGATCCGCTTGGCCGGCAGATTGCTGCCGTCGGCAAGCGTCACCGTGATCTCCTCGGCATGCTCGATGACGTGATTATTGGTGATGATGAGCCCCTGGCTCGCATCGAAAACCACGCCGGAGCCGGTCGAACGAATTTCCCGCTTCTTGGCGCCATCGGCGACATGCCCCTTGATCGCTACGCTGATGACCGCCGGGGTGATTTTCTTGAGAATGGGGGCGAGCGTCGGCACGCCGGCCTGGGCGATGACGGGGAGCGGAACGCTGGCCCGTACCGGACGCACTGTCCCGTAAAACGCAAGGCTCGAAGCGCTGACAACCAGAGCGATCATCGCGATGTGCCGGTTCATTGGTCACAATCCTTATCCGCCGCAATCAGCGATATAAGCGTCTTAGGTTAAGATTGTAGCCCTACAACGGCGCCGCACAAGACCGCGACATGGGCACGGATTCAAAAAGACCCGTTGAAAAATATACTGTTTATAAGAATTTAATGCGATACGACATGTTGCTTATATAGTCTTTATGTCGCGATCGCGAGCAAATATGCTGCGGTGCAGCATTGGCCTGACCAAACCGTCGCCGCAGCGGTAACATGCTGGCGCACGATCCCGGCCTCCTCATTTGACCCCGAACTTGGCGAATTCTTCCGCGATATCGGAGCGCGACGCCTTTGCCGCGGCGAAGTCGGCCTGGCTTCCAGCCGCATCGCCCTTCTTTCGCCTGGCCAGGCCGCGGCCGTAAAGCGAGTCCGCGAAAGTGGGAACGTCCTTCAGCACCGCCGTGTAATCGGCGACGGCGGCATCGATCTGGCCCATCTTCAAATAGACGAGCCCCCGGCTGTCCAGCGTGTAGGGGTCGCTCTTGAGGCGCAGTGATTCGTTGCAATCCGCCAGGGCCTGGTCGAGCTGCCCGATCACGGCGCGCGCCCAGCAACGGCTGTTGTAGGCAGCGGCACTGGCGGGATCGAGCCGCAGCGCCTGGTCGAAATTGGGGATCGCGCGGGCGAAGTCGCGCTTGGCGGAATAGGCGCTGCCTCGAGCGAGGAAGGTGATGGCGTCCTTGGGATTGATCTTGATCGCATCGGTGTAGTCGGTGATCGCGCGGTCCAGATCGCCCATGGCACGGTATGCATTGCCGCGGTCGTAAATCGCGATGACGTCTTCCGCATTGAGCTTGATCGCCTGACTGTAATCGGCAATGGCGCGGTCGAACTGCTTCTTCTCTCCCCACGCCAGACCCCGATTCACCAGCGCGTTCTCGTAACTCGGATTGAGCCGGAGCGCCTGGTCGTAGTCGGCGATGGCGCGGTCCTGTTGATTGGTGTCGCCGAAAGCAAGGCCGCGGTAGTAGTAGGCAACCTCGGAATCGGGAACGAGCCTGATGGCTTCCGAATGGTCGGCGATCGCCCGGCTGGAGTCGCCCGTCACCCGATAGGCCATGCCGCGCATGTTGAAAGCGTAAGCGTTGGTGGGATCGAGCTTGATGGCCTCGCTGAAGTCGGCAATCGCGCGGGCGGGGTCTCGGTTGGCGAAATGGGCGAGGCCGCGATCGACGTAAGCAAATCGATGCCGGGGATTGACCCGCAACGCCTGGTCGTAGTCGGCGATGGCGCGGTCGTTGTCATGCTTGGCGTAATAGGCGCGGCCGCGATTGTGGAACGCCACGTCGTAATCGGGATCGAGCCTGATCGCTTCGGTGTAGTCGGCAATGGCGCGATCGAGATCGCCCTTGGAGCGATAGGCGATGCCGCGGTTGTTGTAGACCACGGGAACATTCTGCGGCGATTCCGTGCCCGACTGGATCAGGGCCGTACACCCGTTGATCGAATCGTCCGCGGAGAAGGCGCCGTCCTTGTTCTCGCACCAAGCCCGATTCTGCGACGGCTGCGCAAGCACGGACATGGCGGCCAACAGAGCCGCCGCGCCGAGGCTCGTGCCGATGACGCGCCTGACCGCGTCCCCGCCCATCACTGCTGTCCCACTGCGGTTGCGACGCCTGCCATTGTGTCCCAGCGGTCGGCCCTTTGACAATGGCCTGCGTGAAATCGCCCGGCCCGCGTTTCGCACGCCCTGGGCGCCGCCGGAACTGCGGTATTTCGACCGGGCCGAGAAATGATCCAGGCAATGCTCCGGGCAATGATGTAAGACGGGTCGCTGCCGGCCCGCAGGCCTATCACGTGTGCGGCTGCGGCAGTCATGACAAAGACATCACAGCGTCCGGAATCCCGCGCCAGATGCGCGGGCTTGTTTCAATCAAATGGGAGACCTCATCATGAACAAAATCAAGTTGGCCGCGCTGGCAGGCACGGTCATGTTTGCATCGGCCGCCTACGCGCAGCAGCCGGACTTTTCCAAGGTCGAGATCAAGACCACCGATCTCGGCAACAAGACCTACATGCTCCAAGGTCAAGGCGGAAACATTACCGTCGCCGTGGGCACCGACGGCATCATCATGGTGGACAGCGAATTCGCGCCGCTCCACGACAAGATCAAGGCCGCGATCGAAAAGATCTCGCCGCTGCCCATCAAGTATCTCATCGACACCCACTATCACGGCGACCACACCGGCGGAAATGCGCTCTTCCACAAGGACGGCGCCACCATCGTGGCCGAGGACAACATCAGGGTCCGTCTCGCCGCCGGCAACGCTCCCAACGGCCTGACTGGCGCGAAGATGGCGCCCCAGCCGGCCGACGCGCTGCCCACCGACACCTACTCCGGCGGCTCGAAGACGGTGGAAGTCGGCGGCCGCAAGGCGCAGCTCACCCACGTCTACAATGCGCACACCGACGGCGACACCTGGGTCTTTTTCGATGACGCCAACGTGCTCGACACCGGGGACACCTTCGGCAATACCGGCCGCTACAACACCATCGACTTCGCCAATGGCGGCGACATCAGAGGCCTGATCCGCGCCGTCGATACCTACATCAAGGTGTCGAACGACGGCACCAAGATCGTACCCGGCCACGGCGCGCTCGCAAAAAAGGCGGATTTGATCGTGTGGCGCGAGATGCTGATCACGTCACGCGACCGCATCCAGAAGCTGTTCAATGAGGGCAAGACCGAGGAGGAGGTGGTGGCCGCCAATCCATTGGCCGATCTCAACGCCAAATGGGCGGCAAACGACGCGCAGGCCAAAAACTGGACCCGCATGGTCTACAACTCGTTCAAGCGGTCGTGAACCCCACGCATTCTCATCCGCGCGTTGCGGCTTGAGCTGAAATAAGGAAACGCCGGCGGCGACGGGAATGGCCTCCCGAAGCCGCCGGCTTTTCCGTATCGGTAATCCGGATGCGGACGCAGATCGTCCTATCGGGTGGACTGCGCCAGATCGATCCGCTTCAAGCCGGCCTGCCGAAGCTTTTCCATATCGGCCGCGGCCTGCGCCGGCATGGAGGCCCCGACCGCGGCGAAGGCCTGATCGAAATCCGCTTTGCTTTGATAGGGTTGAGCGACCCCGGACCGCGCGATTGTCGAGGCGATGGCGACCGAACCGAGTGCGATCGCGGCGGCGGTGAGGACGATGAACTTGTGGGACATAGGGGGCTCCTTGTTCGGAGAACTGACCTGTTGGTCTCCGGTCCTGCACAAAAAGTTCAATCGGCCTTTCCTGCGGCCCTCCCCGGTACTGGCGATCCGGATTGAACCAAGGCCCCGAGGGCTGCCGAGAAAGCGTGACCAGGACCGGCGTCCCCAAAGCGGGGCTCAGTTGCGACAAGATGCGCCCAGGTACCTCAGGCCGGATCGGGGAGTTTTGGCTTGGTTGCAGCGGGAAAAGGCTGCCATACTAGGCCCAACGCCGGCCCGAGACGGGACAAGACGGTGACCGGTGCTGGAAACGCGGAGGGACGTCCATGTACGGCAAGCTCGTCGCGGCGGTTGCAGCCGCCGCTTTCGTCGCCAGCAGTCTGGCGCTCACCGGTGCCGCCCAGGCCCAACAGCCGATCATCATCAAGTTCAGTCACGTGGTGTCGCCCGATGCCCCCAAGGGCAAGGCCTCGATGGTGTTCAAGGAACTCGCCGAGAAATACACCAACGGCCGGGTGAAGGTGGAGGTCTATCCGAACTCTTCGCTCTACAAGGACAAGGAGGAGCTCGAGGCGCTGCAGCTCGGCTCGGTGCAGATCCTCGCGCCCTCGATCTCCAAGTTCGGCCCGCTCGGCGTCAAGGAATTCGACGTCTTCGACCTGCCCTTCCTGATGAGCGACGACGCCCGCGCACGCCAGATGATGGCGAGCCCGATGATGGCCGACCTCAACAAGAAGCTGGAGGCCAAGGGCGTCGAACCGCTGGCCTATTGGGACAATGGCGCGCATGTCTATACGGCCAACAAGCCGCTCATCCAGCCCGACGACTTCAGGGGCATGAAGATGCGCATCCAGGGCTCCAAGGTGCTCGACGCGGTGGCCCGCGAGCTCGGCGCCATCCCGCAGATCATGGCGTTCGGGGAGCTCTACCAGGCGCTGCAGACCGGCGTGGTCGACGGCGAGGACAATGTGCCGTCCAACATCCTGACCCAGAAATTCTACGAGGTGCAGAAATATCTGACCGTCTCCTATCACGGGCGGCTCACCTATGCGCTCGTCACCAACAAGAAGTTCTGGGACGGACTGCCGGCGGACCTCAAGGAGCCGCTGGCTCGCGCCGTGAAGGAAACGACCGACTATTTCAATGAGACCGCCGCAAAGGACAATGTCGACGCGCTCGAAAAGATAAAGGCGTCCGGCAAGGTCCAGGTCCATGTCCTCACCGACGACGAGAAGAAGGCCTGGGTCGCCAAGCTGATGCCGGTCCACAAGGAAATGCAGAGTCGCTTCGGCAAGGACTTCATCGAAAAAATCTACAAGGCCTCCGGCTTCACCCCGCCGCAGTCCTGAGTCGTTTTCTCCCTCCCCGACTTTTGGGAGGGAAAAGGTCAGCAAGTCCGAGCCGAGGGGGACATCTTGCTCAACGTGCTCAACGTGCTCAACCTGCTCGACCGCATCCTCGATCGACTCGAAGAGTGGATCATCTGCGTCCTCATTGCCGCGGCCACCTGCATCACGTTCGTCGCCGTCGTGCACCGCTACGGCGCCAGCAATTCGGTGACGCTGTCCAACTGGGCAAAGGGACACGGCCTCGTCTGGCTCAGCCTCGCGGCTGACTGGGTCTATCTCACGCTCACCGCGATCAATCTCTCCTGGGCGCAGGAGCTCGCCACCTACATGTTCGTGTGGATGGCGAAATTCGGCGCGGCGCTCGGCGTGCGGATCGGCATCCATGTGGGCGTCGACGTCTTCGTCAAGCAGCTTTCACCTGCCGCACGCAAGCCGGTGATCTTGTTCGCGCTCGCCTGCGGCGCCCTGTTCACCGGCATCATCGGCACGCTGGGCGCCGTCTATATCCACGATCTCGACCCCGACCAGGTATCGCCGGAACTCGAGTGGCCGAGCTGGATGATCTATCTCTGCATTCCCCTCGGCTCCTACCTCATGTGCTTCCGCTTCCTGCAGGTGATGTGGCGGTTCCAGCGCACCGGCCGCGTCCCGAATCAGGGCCATCACGGCATCGAATATGTGGCCCCGGAGATCGTGCCGGCGCCCGTTGCCGAGCCGGCGCAATGACCGGGTATTCCGAGACCGTCGCGCCGCGGCCGCGCGCCGGCATCGTCATGGCGTCGCTGATCGTGCTGGTTCCGATCGCACTGGCGCTCGTCTGCGTGCTGGCGCGCTTCGAGATCATCGAGCTGTCGCAGTCGCTGCGCGCGGCGCTGCTGTTCGCGATGCTGCTCGCCCTGATGGCGACGGGCATGCCGATCTCGATCGCGCTCGGACTGTCCGTGCTCACCTATCTGTTCATCCTGTCGAGCGTCGATCCCAAGATGGTCGGGCTCAAGCTGTTCACCAGCATCGACCGCTTCGAGATCATGGCGATCCCGTTCTTCATCCTGGCCGGAAATTTCCTCACCTCCGGCGGGGTCGCACGGCGCATGATCGACTTCGCGACCTCGCTGATCGGGCACTGGTATGGCGGACTGGGGCTCGCGGGCGTCGTCGCCTGCGCGCTGTTCGCCGCGATCTCGGGCTCTTCGGTCGCGACGGTGGTCGGCATCGGCTCCATCATCCTGCCGGCGATCGTAGAGAACGGCTATCCGCTCCGGTTCGGCGCCGGCGTGATCGCGACCTCGGGGGCGCTCGGCATCCTGTTTCCGCCGTCGATCAACCTCGTCATCTTCGCGGTGGCGACCAGCGGCATGCAGCCCATGGGCCCCGACGGCAACATCGTCGACTCCGCCTCGGTGGGCCAGCTCTTCATCGCCGCGCTGGTGCCAGGGCTGATCCTCGCCACCATGCTGGGAATGACCACCTGGTATCGCGCCTGGCGCAACGACTATCCGCGCATGAAGCGGGCGAGCTGGGGCGAATGCCTGCGCGCCTTCCGCGAGGGTTTTTGGGGCCTGTTCCTGATCGTGCTGGTGCTGGGCGGAATCTATAGCGGCCTGTTCACTCCGACCGAGGCCGCCGCGGTGGCGGCCGTCTATGCCTTCTTCATCGCGGTGTTCGTCTACAAGGAGCTCAAATTCGCCGACGTGCCGGCCGTGCTGCTCAAGGCGGCGTCCATGAGCGCCATGATCCTCTACATCATCACCAATGCGGCGGTGTTCTCCTGGCTGCTCACCTCCGAGCAGATTCCCCAGTCGATGGCGGAATGGATGACGGCGCAGGGCTTCGGCATGATGGCGTTCCTGCTCGTCACCAACATCGTGCTGCTGGCGGCCGGCAATTTCATGGACCCCGCCGCCATCGTGCTGATCATGGCGCCGATCCTGTTCCCGATGTCGGCGCGGCTCGGGGTCAACCCCGTGCATCTCGGCATCCTGATGGCGGTCAACATGGAGGTGGGCCTGTGCCACCCGCCGGTCGGGCTCAATCTCTACGTCGCCTCCAGCATCACCAAGATGGGCATCACCGAATTGACCGTGGCGGTGCTGCCTTGGCTGGGGACTATGCTGGTGTTCCTGGTGATGGTGACCTACATCCCGGAGATTACGCTGTGGCTGCCCCGGGTGCTGGGGATGCTGAATTGAGCGGCACAACATCACGGAATCAGCACCGCGGCGCCCTGCAGACGTCCCTCGCGCAAATCGGCGAGCGCCTCGTTGGCCTGGGCGAGCGGATAGCGCGTCACCTCGGTCTTCACGCCGGCCTGCGGCGCCACCCGTAGAAATTCATGGGCATCCTCGCGGGTCAGGTTGGCGACCGAGAGGATCTGGCGTTCCTCCCACAGGATGCGATACGGGAAGGCCGGGATGTCAGACATGTGGATGCCGCCGCACACGACCCGGGCGCCCTTCTTGACCGCAAGCAAGGCCGCCGGCACGAGCGCGCCGACCGGGGCGAAGATGATCGCGGCATCGAGCCGTTCCGGCGGCATCTCCCCGGAGCCGCCGGCCCACACCGCGCCGAGCCGGCGGGCGAAGTGTTGCGCGTCCTCGTCGCCCGGCCGGGTGAAGGCATAGACGCGACGGCCCTGCCAGATCGCGACCTGGACCAGGATATGAGCGGCGGCGCCGAATCCATAGATGCCGAGGCTTTCCCCTGCCCCGGCCATCCGGTAGCTGCGCCAGCCGATCAACCCCGCGCACATCAGCGGCGCCAGTTCCGCGGCATCCGCGTCCGGCGGCAGCGCAAAGCAAAAGCGAGCATCCGCCACGGTATGGGTCGCAAAGCCGCCGTCCCGCGTATAGCCGGTGAACAGCGGCCGATCGCACAGGTTCTCGCGGCCGTCGCGGCAATAGGGACAAACGCCGCATGTCGCCCCGAGCCACGGCACGCCGACACGGGCACCGGCGGCGAGACCGGAAACGCCCTCCCCGCACGCCGCGACCCGTCCGACGATCTCATGCCCGGGAATGATCGGGAGCTTGGGGTCCGGCAATTCGCCGTCGACCACGTGCAGGTCGGTGCGGCACACCCCGCAGGCCGAAATCTCGATGAGGATTTCTCCGGCGGCGGGGACCGGCGTCGGGCGCTCGCGCATCACCAATGGCGTGCGGGGCCGGTCGAGAACCATTGCGCGCACCGCTGTCGATCCTTTCCTCGATGCCTTCCCGGATGCCGGAAGATGGCAGCTTCTCCGGCGACCGGATTCGGGTCATACATCCCTTTATGTTCAAAATCATCGGGATCATTCTGGCGGTAATGCCGATCGTGCTCTTCCTGCGAGCCGTCTTCATGGGGCGATCAAAGAAGAAGACCTCGCAGGCCGTCTCCGAATTCAAGAAGCAGCTCGATTACGCGGTATGGGTGATCCTGTTCTTCATCGGATGTGCCGTCGTCTATTCGCTCGGGAAATTGGTCTATCAGTTCTGGACCTGACGGCGTATCGGGCGCGGCTCACCGCTTGATCCCGGTCCCGTCGCAGCGCTGGCACCTCACCACCTTGTCTCCCTTCTTGAGGGTGCCCTTGCCTTCGCAATTCTTGCATTTCTGTTTCTTCTTGCCGTCGCTCTTCTGCATGGCAATCTCCCGGATACGATTGGCGAGCTTAGCGCAATGCCTGCGCTAAATCCTAGGAGTCCGAGAGCGCACCGGCGCTCGCGACTTACATCTCCTCGCCGAGCCAGCGCGCAATCCGTGGCCATCGGCCCCTGATCGTCTCGGCGCCGAGGAACAGACCGAGATGCCCGCACGGTTCGGTCGCGGTTTCGATGTGCTCGCGCGGCGTGCCGACGCGGTTCGCGGTCGCGAACAGCTGGGCGGGAGCGACGATTTCGTCGTCGCGGGCGCCGAGCAGATAAATCGGATGGCGCACGGCGGAAAGATCGATTTGCCTCCCGAGCGCGACGAAATTGCCGGTGGCGAGGCGGTTCTCCTGGAACAGCCAGGATACCACCTGGAGATAGTAGGTGCCCGGCAGGTCGACGGTGAGGTCGTTCCATTCCTGGAACCGCGCCAGCAGGTCCTGCGTCCGCACCGAATTATCGCCGCGGGGGAGTTGCAGGACATGGCGCTCGTCGTTCGCGCGGAGCGCCGCTCCCCACAGATGAAGGACACGCTGGCCGAGCACGCGGCCGTCCTGCGAGTCGACGAAATCCTGGAACGCGGACAGCGGAACGCTCGTTGTCATCTGCGACAGCATGGACCGGCCGGCGGCGATGTCGACAGGCGCACCCGCCAGCACGAGGCGCCGCACCTTGTGGGGAAAGCGCGCCGCGTAGGCCAGCGCCATCCAGCCGCCCTGGCACAGG
>Ga0302325_10007258_pt1 | contig 24641 bp, 14 predicted proteins | sample Palsa_T0_2_FD_201948 | JGI IMG/M metagenome (GOLD analysis project Ga0302325, IMG submission 201948) | Peat permafrost microbial communities from Stordalen Mire near Abisko, Sweden - Palsa_T0_2 | ecosystem: Environmental > Terrestrial > Soil > Palsa > Peat permafrost | place: Sweden: Abisko... | reverse complement strand
GCGATCCGCCAGCGCATGCGACGGCGAAGTTACCAGCAGCACCTCATCCTTGTGAATGCTGTGAATCAGCAACCGGCTGTCCTTCACCGGCAGCGAAACAATCCCAAAATCCACTTCCCTGCTGAAAACCGCCTCCAGCGTCCGCGTCCGCTCCGACCGCACAATGCTCAAATGCACGCGGCTATAGAGCTTCTTGAACTGCGCAAAGACCGTCGGCAGTACATACAGGCTGATGGCCTCATTCGTGCTCACCGAAATCTCTCCGCGCGGCGACTGGTAAAGCTCGCTCACCCCCGCCAGAATATGGCTGTGGCACTGCAAACAGTGCTCGGCAAATGGCTCAAACAGCCGTCCGGCAGCGGTGAACGTCACCTTGCCGCCCTCGCGGTCGAAAAGCCGCGCCCCAACCTCGTTCTCCAGCGAACGCACCTGCGCCGAGATCGCCGGCTGCGTTACGCCCAGCTTCTCCGCAGCCCGCGAAAAACTCTTCAGCCGGCTCACCAATTGGAATGTCTTGAGTTGTTCAAAATCCATTGTGACGAGTCCGCGCCGATCCAGATCGGATTCAAAATTGCTTAGTCTCAGGAGGCCTTCTGTCCCTGAGCATAAACCATCTTATTCCCCAATCAATCGGCAACCGCGAACCTCTCGCGCCCAACGGCACGCAATTCATGGTCAATTCGTAATAAAACGCTGAACTGGCCCAGCCGTCGTTCCGCCCGCCGTCGTCACCACCACCTGGTAGTAATAGGCAGTATTCGTCGCGCCCACCTTCGTCGAGTTAAAACTCAGCGTCTGCGCCGAAAGCTTCGCCACCGGCGCCGGCGCAACACCCGTCCCGCTCAATGCCACCAACTGCGGCAAACCAAACGCATTGTCCGCAAAACTCAGCGACGCCGTCAGCGCCCCAACCGCCGCCGGGCCTGTCGCTTTGAAAGGGCGCGGCTTCAGCCGCGCCAACAGGCCGGAAACAATGACGGGGCTTAGCCCCTGAGGGAATGCCCGGCGCCTCGACCAAGGCCGGCAATCTCACTCCACATCCACCCAATTATCCTCAGGATTCCGGTCGATCAGCTTACTATAAGGATCGATCGCCGCCCGCGTAGGCTTCTCACTCACGATATAAGTCAAAGTCGTCCGCGGCTGCGTAATCCAAACCTTCTCCGTATGCAGCGGCTCTTCCGAATCCTTCTTCCCCTTGAACACCCCAACCTCAATCAAATCGTGAATCGGAATCTGCGTCTCCACGCCATCCCCATTGGCGCGCAGCTTCTTCGCGTCGACAATCAGCGTCACCTTGTACTTATGATCCGCCGTCGGTTCCACCTTCGCCGAAACCGCCTTGTTGTCATACAAAGTTATCGTCTCGAATAAGTCGGTCACCATGTACTGCAACTCCGGCGGAGTCTCCTTCCGCAGCGCCGCCACCATATCCCGCGTATCCGGATACGGCGGACCATTCATCTTCCACTTATCCAGAAACTCCTTCAGCGCCAGGTTCATCTTGTCTTCGCCGATCGCGTCCGACAACGCATAAAACGCCATCGAACCCTTCTGGTACCAGACATACGGCTCAGCCTGCACCAGCACCAGCGGCGGCTCATGGCGCACTTCTCCAGCGCGCCCTCGCAGATACCCATCCAGCTCCGTCTTCAAAAAGCGCCGCATGTGATCATCGCCATACTTCTTCTGCATCACCCTCAGCGCCGAATACTCCGCCAGGCTCTCCGACATCATGTTCGAGCCTTTCTCCATGCCGCCGACCAACTGATGTCCCCACCACTGATGCGCCAACTCATGCGCGGTCACAAACCACGTCAAATCGATATCGTCCTTATGCTCCACCCGCCCAATAAATCCAATCCCCTCGGAAAACGGCACCGTATTCGGAAACGACTGGGCAAAGTTGCGATAGCGTGGAAACTCAATAATCCGGTACTGCGCAAACTGATACGGCCCATAGTTCTTCGTGTAATAATCCAATCCGCTCTTCGACGCACCAATCATCTTATCCAGATCCCGCGTATGCTCCGGCAGATAGTACACTTCGAGATTCACGCCCTTGTATGTCTCGCGCTTTACAGCATAATCGCCCGAGTTATAGTCGAAGAAATCCTGTACCTTCGTCGAACCCATGCTGTATTCAAAGTAATTCCGCCCATCCTGCTGCCACTCTTTCGCCAGGTACCCCGGCGAAATCGCAATCTGCGGCGCGGTAGTGCTCACTACCGTGTGATACGTGATGAAATCCGACTGCGGGCTGAACAAATTCGTCCTCATCCCATAAGCGTCTCCGCGATCCGGTAACTCTTCCTGCGCCGGCAGACTCTCTTCCCTGCGCCGCACCGGATTGTCAATCTCCCGCCCTCCGTCATATCCCAACTGCGGAAAGTAACCCAGATCGAAGAAAGTTCCGTTATAAGCGAACTGCGCCGCTTCCCCATTGTTGCGGAACCCCGGATTCTCATTTCCAACCTCAAAACGAATCTGAATCGGATCTCCCGGAGCCAACGGCGTCGCCAGCCTATAAATCCAGAAACCCAGCTTCGTATCGGACAAAGTCGCCGTAGCTGGCCGATCAAAACTAACAGCCTTGATCGACTTCGTCCCGTTCGTAATGTAGATATCCGAGATCGGCTTACCGCTCTTATTCACCGCCGTAAATGTCCCGGTAGCATGAAAACTTCGCTTCTCCGGATAGATATCCACCTTCGTATCTACCGCAGTAATCTTCGGCTGATCCAACCGCTCATACTTCTTGTAAAGCTTCTCGTACTGCGCCTGCATCTTGCGGTCGTCTTTATCCGTGCGGAACGGATTCAGCACATGCGTGTTGTAGTAGTACCAACTCCCGCTCCCAACAATCACCACCACCGGAACAACCAACATTACCGCATACGCCGGCAACGACTGTTTCGCAGCCCGCAGCCGCGCGCCAAGGCCAGTCTCCGCGCCGCGCCGCGCCAGCAGGCTTGCAATCACACCGAAAAGCAAACCCCAGCCAAGCCAATAAACCGTATTCCACAGAATCGGCTGCACAAAATGGCCATACCCGTTCATGTCGGAGTAGGTGTAAGAAACAATGTCGTCGTAGGTAAATAAGTGGTCGGTAACTCCTCGGGCGTCAAGTATCTGCTCCAGCAAAAAGACGCCAATCACGATCCCATGTCCGATGAATTTGTTGGGAACCAGAGTCTGCACAAAGAAAGCCGCGAGCGCAAAAATTAGAATCTGTGGAAATACGATCAGGTAAAGCTCCTGAAAGTACTGCAGGAGTTCGAAATGATAGTACCCGGCAAAGATTTGCGACAGTATCCCGCATAGCCATACCACTGTCAGAAGAACAATCTCTGCCACACAAAGCGCAGATAGTTTACCCAGCGTATCAATCCAGTTACGCGTGGGCAACGCATCGTGTATTTGATCGAAGTGCGTATCTCGCTCTCGCCAGACCAACTCGCCGGCATACATCGTGGCCACAATTAGCAGGCAGATACTGCCGAAATTCTCAACCGCCTGAAGCATCAGGTACGTGACTGGCCAGACGTCGACGCCGTTCACATGTCCCGCCGTATGTCCAAACACCATGCAAAAGCCAATCATCAGCAACGTGATGGCCCAGAACGGAATCTCCCGGAAGATATTGCGAAAGTAAATCCTGGTTAGCGATACGAATTGAAGCAAGCCCGTGGACGGCGAGAAACTTGTTGAAACATTAGGAAGGAGATTGCGAAACTGCGGCGCCGGCGGAGCCGTTGAATCCTGCTCCGTCTTCTTCGCCTTCTTGCCCCGCCGAGCTGTAAGCGCTTCCGCGGACATGGGAAAGAATATCTGCACAGCGATCAGCGCGATAAGTCCCACCGAGCACCAGACCAGACGATTCCACAGAAACATGCCCTGGAACGGCATCCAAAGTGTGTTTTGTTCCGACACTGTCCAATAGCGCGCGATGCTGCGAAACAGAATCATTCCGACCGGGTCGAAGACCGAAGGCCAGAACGGGTTCAGACTGCGATTCTGCAATACCGGCGTCGAAACGGTGAGATACAAAATAAGCAGCGCTACGCCCTGCAAATACACCACAATCACGCGCCGCGTCAGCGCCGCCACCAGGAAGAACAATGCCCCAAGAAAGAAAACCTGCGGAACGATAATGACCGCATAGTGATAAGCCAGCATCGGAATGTTGATGGGCGCCAGTCGCGAATGATCTGCCCACGGCGCTAAAGTCGCCATCATCTCGCCAAACGGAATTCCCGCAAATACCAAAAGAGAGACCAGGAACGATCCCGCCCAGCGGCCACCAAGATAGTCGAGCTTCCTAATCGGCTTGGTAAAAATAATCTGATACGTATCGCGCTGAAAGTCACGGAGAATGGACGTGCCAAAGATGGCTGCCATGACAATTGCACCGAAGAAGCACAATTGAAAATCCAGAATCTGCGTCACGAATGGGCTATTGCCAAGTATCTTTCCCGGCCCAATCGTAATATCCGGCGCTACAACCAGCAGAAAAGTGAGTACGACCCAGAGCAGAAAGAAGCAGTAAGTCGAAACACTCTTAAGCCGCAGCTTGATCTCAAACAAAAAGAAATCCAGAAACATAATCAGATTCTCCTGAGAAGCTAACTCCGGTCGCTTGGCTTTGCCCGCTGTCTGGATGCCCTTTACGGTCAACTCGCCGCTTACGTTTTGTGATAGGGCACGACTTTAGTCGTGCCGCTAAAGCCGATGAAATCGACGGGGCTTTAGCCCCTGGGGGGCGCGCCCCAAGCGATGTCTTAGTTCACCCGCTGCGAATTGAGCGTAAGAAAATACACATCCTCAAGGTCCGGCTCAACCGCCCGAAAACCCTCCCCAGGATCGCTCTCCGAATGCACCCGCAGCTCATGCGCTCCGCCCAGCAGCTTCGTTGAAACCAGCTTGAACTGGGTAGAAACCGCCTTGAACTCCTCCTCGGACTTCACCAGAATGCTCCAGATGCCGCCCTTCAGCCGCTCCAGCGTCTCTCCCGGCGCGCCTTCCAGCACCACTTCTCCATTGCTGATAATCGCCATCCGCGGGCATAGCTCGCGCACGTCTTCGACGATATGCGTCGAGAGAATCACGATCACATCCCGCGCCAGCGAGCTCAGCAGATTCAAGAACCGATTGCGCTCCGCCGGATCGAGCCCCGCCGTCGGCTCATCCACAATAATCAACTTGGGATTGGCCAGCAGCGCCTGCGCAATCCCAAACCGCTGCTTCATCCCGCCTGAATACGTGCTCAGCGCCTTCTTCCGCGCATCCCAAAGATTCGTCTGCTTCAGCAGCGCATCCACAATCTCCTTGCGCTCGCCGGCCTTCGAAATCCCCTTCATCACGGCCAGATGATGCAGCATATCCACGGCGGAAATCCGCGGATACACCCCAAACTCCTGCGGCAAATACCCCAACTGCCGACGCACCGCATCCTTGTTCTCAACCACATTCAGGCCGTTGAGCAGAATCGTCCCTGAATCCGGATCCTGCAAGGTCGCAATCGTACGCATCAGCGTCGACTTGCCCGCACCGTTCGGACCCAGCAGCCCAAACATGTTGTTCCCAATTGTCAGGCTCAGGCTGTTCAACGCCTGCACGCCATTCGGGTAGCGCTTCGATATGCCGCGAATCTCAAGAGACAAGGAGATGCTCCTTCAAGGGTGGATTCGTCCGTTCCAAAACCATGAGCAAACGTGCGTGTTGCCCATACTAACGGAGATTCCATCAAAAAAGTTCCGTTCCTCACCCGAAATTCCAGCAGCTTTGAAAGGGCACGGCTGGTAGGTCTGGGTTTTAACCCAGACAAAATCCGCGCCAAAATAGGCTGCAAAATTGACGGGGCTTTAGCCCCCGAGGGAATATCGCGGAATCAGCACTCCGGCTCCGGCCGAATCGTCGGATCCAGCCACGGCCCGTCGTTGCCAATCAACTGATTCGCTTCCTCCGGACCCCACGTTCCCGGCGCATACGTGTAATACGGCGTCGCATTGCCCAGAATCGGCTCCACGATCCGCCACTGCGCCTCTACCAGATCCTGCCGTGAAAATAGCTCCACATTCCCCCGGCTCGCATCTCCCAGCAGCCGCTCGTACGGCGGCATATCGTCCGTCGCCGCCTGACGATGCAGCTCCAGTTCCACATCGCGCCCCACCATCCGCTCGCCCGGAGTCTTCACGCGCACTCCCAGACCGATCGTCATATCCGGGCTCACCCGGATTCGCATATGCGCCGAAGTATTCGGCACCAGCTCGCCAAATGTCTCCTTCGGCGGCCGCTTGAACTCAATCAGCGCCTCCGTACAAGTCACCGGCAGCATCTTTCCCGCTCGAATATAGATCGGCACACCAGCCCATCGCCAGCTATCGATCTCCAACTTCACCGCCACAAACGTCTCTACCGGCGAACCCGGCTTCACGCCCGCCACCTTTTTGTACCCAACATACTGCCCGCGCACCACGTTCTCCGGCTTCAGCGCCCGCACCGCCCGCATCAGCTCGCTCTTTCGGTCGCGCACCCCGTCATACTCCTCGCCCGTCGGCGGGTCGATCGTCAAATTCGCCAGCACCTGTAGCATGTGGTTCTGCACCACATCCAGCAGCGCCCCCACCTCGTCGTAGAACTTCCCCCGGTCCTCCACGCCAAAGTTCTCCGCCATCGTGATCTGAATGCTGCGGATATGCTCCCGGTTCCAGATCGGCTCAAACATCGGGTTGGCAAACCGCGTGTACAGAATGTTCTGCACCGGCTCCTTGCCCAGATAGTGGTCGATGCGAAAGATATTCGACTCGTCGAAGTACCGGTGCAGCGTAGCGCCCAGTTCCCTGCAAGACTCCAGATCCCGCCCAAACGGCTTCTCCACCACCACCCGCGCATTCGTCCCGCAGCCCGACTTGAACAGATTCTCTGCCACCACCGCAAACAAACTCGGCGGAATCGCAAAGTAGTGCAGCGGTCTCTGCGCATCTCCCAACTGATTCTTCAGCTCGACAAACGTTTGAGGATCGTTGTAATCCCCGTCCACATACTGGAGCAGCCCCAGCATCTTCTCAAAAGCCGCCTCATCCAACCCGCCATGCTTCTCCAGGCTGTCCTTGGCTCGTGCCTTCAGGTGGTCCAAACTCCAACCCGCCTTAGCCACGCCAATAATCGGCAGGTTAAACCCTTCGTCGCGGATCAAACCCTGCAACGCCGGAAAAATCTGCTTGTGGGCCAGATCGCCGGTTGCGCCAAAAAACACAAATGCATCGGAAGGTACGGGGGGCATCGAAACACTCCTCGGGCAGGCTGCCCAGACTTGCAGTGTAATCCACAAAGGTAAGAGGAGGCCGAATGCCTTTTGGGATCGGCTTTTTCCAAAGAAATAACACAAATCGTGTCTCTTTTCCCGCAATCCTCTCGATGTTTAGGTTACATCCCCATTTATCAGACCTCTCTCTGTCCCGCCGGCACGAGCGATAACCCATGTCCTCAGTACCAATCCAAACGCAGCAAAGCCGGCCAAAATCGGCCGGCTCGCTGGGTTGATGGAAGATGCGCCTTAGAAGATGATCTTCAGCGCAAGCTGCGTGTTATACGGTTCGCCCGAGCCAATGCCCGGCGCGCCGTACTGAATGCCGATCGTCGAAGTGCTCTGGCCGAAGCTGGGCGAGGCGAGGTTGTTGACCGGCGCCGCCAGGTTGGTGCGGTTGAAGACGTTGAACATCTCCACGCGGAACTGCGCGCGAACGCGTTCTTTGTAGAGGGGAATGTTCTTCAAGAGCGACAGATCCACGTCTCCGAAGCCGGGTCCGATGACCTGATTGCGGCCCAGATTGCCGTAGGTGGCATTCGCCGGCACGGCAAAACTGCTCGCCTTGAGGTACTGCGCATAGGAGTGCCCTATCACCGACTCGTTACCGGTCAGGGCCGGGCCCGTAATGCTGGCGCGGTCCTCACCCTCGGCCGTTCCGCTGTTGTCCGAACCGGTAAGAATGTTGACCGGCTCACCGTCCTGGAATTTGACGATGCTGTTGACTTCCCAGCCATGCGTCAGAATCTTCGGTCCGGACGAGAGACCGGGAATCGCGTAGTTGAGATAGGAGGCGAAGTGGTTGCGAACGTCATACTCCGCGTTGCCCCAGTCCCCGGCCAGATTGTTCGAGTTCTGCGGGAGAATGTTAAAGGCGCTGGAGTCGTCCAGATTGTGGCTCCATGTGTAAGCGAACTGGCCGCTAAGACCATGCCACAAACTGCTGCGCAGCGTAACCTGCAGCGAGTTGTAGCTGGACGAGGCAGCGGAGTTGATCTGGTTGATAATGCCGAAGTTGGGATACTGGCTGAAGTAGGGCCGCGTGGTCTGCTGATACGGGAACACGTTCCCGTTCACCGTCACGGTCGCGGGGTTCTGGTCGCCTCCCAGCGCATTCTGGTTGATGTCCTGCAACACCAGATTGTGGCGGCTCACCGAGCCCACGTAGCCGACGTTCAACTGCCACGCCTTGCCCAGGCTCTGCTCGATGTTCAGACCGAAAAGCTCGGCGTAGGGCGTTTTGAAGTCGCGGCTGGCCGAGTAGATGGAGACAATGTTGCTACCCGTTGGCTGCCCCTGTGCAGCCGTGAAGACAGGCGTTGTCTGGTTGAACGTCCATACAGGAGTCGGAGTACTGGGCGCGTTGGTAACGATGGACTCGTTCGGCTCGCTGCCCGAAGGGTTGTTATTGGCCCCACCCGCGCCGCCGTTGGGGATGCCGATATTGCCAAAGAAAGCCTGGCCAGCGGGCTGGTCGAAGTACAGACCGTAATTGGCGCGGATAACCGTTCCCTTAAGCGCCTGGTAGGATATCCCGAAGCGTGGCGACAGGTCGAGCTTGTTGCTGTTGTAAATGTAGTTCGGCGAGCCGCTGCCGCCACCCGCCACAACCAGTCCGCCGTTGTTGGGGTCAAAGTACGAGAGGTTCCCAGCGTTGGTGTAGAAAGGCTGCTGGTAGTCGTAGCGCAGGCCGACGTTGACGTTCACCTTCGGCGTCACCTGATAAGAGTCCTCAGCGAAGACGGATCCGGTGTGCGTGTAGATGAACCGCTCCTGCGTGCCGAGCGTGATGTTGGACGTATACGAATAGCCTGCGAGATAGTCGGCCAGAGTCAGGACATTGGAGTCGGTGACCGTTTTATCGCCTGCCCAGGGCCCGAGCGGGCTTGGGCCGGTGCCGAAGTTGAAGGCGCCGCGGCCGCCCCAGTTGTAGTAAAGGTCGATGTAGGCGCGGCGATACTCAACACCGAAGCGCAGCTCGTGCTTGCCGATCGTCCAGGAAAGCGTGTCCGCAATCTGGCCGGAGATATCGTTGCGGCCCGAGGTCGGCGTGATGCCGATCGAGTCGAAGCCGTTGATGGCGATCTGCGGAGCGCCGGACAGGCTGGCGCCCGAGTTCAGCCCGGCTAGTGCCAGGGGATTCTGGCTATGCACCGCATCGGAAAAGCCCTGCGTAAAGAAGTTGGCGCCGGCCGCAAGCTGGTTGCTCAGGTTGGGGTGAATACTGAAATTCCAAACCGTATTGAAATTCTGGATGTGCGACGGAACGGTCTGGAAGTACTCGGGCAGATAGCCGCAGACGAACACGCAATCCGGAGCAACCGCATAGCCTTGGCCGAAGTACCAGATGGCCGAAAGATGGCTGCGGTCGCTGAAGTTATGGTCGAGATGGGTCACAATATTGTGGCTGTAGCCGCTCTGCGGTGCACTGGTGGTGTAGTTGAGCGGGTTTGCAGGCAAATTGGCAATCACGGTCGGATCCCACATCGTGCTAAGGATGTTCTCTGAGACCTGGCTCGGCTGGACGCCGTATTTGGTCAGCTCCGCCAGCGCCAACTTTTGGTAGGCAGGCGAGGGCTCAGTGACGTTATTGGCCTCGCCGATGAGGAACTTCTGCTCCTCAAAGAGCAGGAACAGGAAGGTGTGGTCGTGCCAGATAGGCCCGCCCGCCGAAGCGCCGTAGTTCTGGTTGCGCAGCGGCAGCGACGGCGATCCGGGAGTCACGAATGGCGAAACCACGGCCAGCGCCTCGTTGCGGTTGTAGTAATAGGCATCGCCGTGGATCTGGTTGCTGCCGGACTTGGTGGTGACGTTCAGGTTGCCGCCGGGGCTGCGGCCGGATTCGCTGTTGCCCGTCGTTTGCAAGGAGTACTCGTCGAGCGCGTCGATCGGATAAATAACGCCGGCAATGCCGCTGATGCCGCCTTGATTGACCGCGTCCGCATTCAGGTAAAGATCGTTGTTATCCGTGCCGTTGATCGTGTAGTTGATCTGGTTGCTGCGCGTACCGTTGACCGAGCCGGTGTTGTTGTACCCGGCAAAGGATGCCGACGAGCCAATCAACTGTGTAAAGTCGCGGCCATTGAGCGGCACATCCTGCAGGGATTGGCCTTCGAGCGTCGTGGTCTGCGTCTCAGTGGTGGTGTCGAGCGACAGACTGTCGGCGGAGACCTCAATGGTGGTCGCCTGATTGGTTACCGACAGCTTGACGGGAAGCGTGTAGATCTTGCCAGCGAGCACCTGCACGCCGGTAACCTCCGTTGTCTGGAAACCTGCGGCCTCCACCTTGACCTTGTAGGTGCTCAAGGGGAGATCGCTGAACAGAAACTCGCCCGCGCCGGATGAAACTGTCTCGCGAGCGGCCGAAGTGGCTGTGTCGGTGGCAGTTACCTTGGCTCCGGGAACGACCGCACCCGAACCATCGGTCACCGTGCCGTTGATACTGCCGCGGAAGGTCTGCGCGAACGCCGGCACGAGCGGCAACGCCAGCACGAACAGCAAAATCCCTAGAACTATGGATTTGAGCTTACGGGAAGGAAACATTGGCTTCTCCTTGAAAGGTCTTAGTGCAGAGTGAATCTTGTTGTCGACATTCCCCTGGCTCCAACGCCGATCGAGAGCAACGATACTTACAGATCAAAACCGGCGAAGGAAGAGAACGGTCCAAACTGTGCTACCCAAAGGTGGCTCGTCCGGAGTTTCAGATTAGGTTCACTAACTGACAAGTGGGGTTCGAAATTCCCGCAAAGCAATGGAATGTTGCGCAGTTGCCGGTTGGACTTTGAACGGGAAGAATGCAAAATTGGTCGATGCTCTTGAGAAACAACGGGCAGGCTATATCGAAAGACACGACCCCGTCTTTAACATCTCGCTATGCGCGAAAAATCAACCGCAGATGAAAGTTGCATGAACGGATTGTAGATGGGGTCGTGGTAGCCGTCAATGAAAAATGGCTCAAGACTCGATACTTCCAGGCTCCAGAAATGAGCAAGGAGGCATTTTTTGTCCGCTTTCCACGTCGCGCCAAAGCTGCCTGAACAGCTCAAGCGGACCTATTTTCCCCGGAATCGCCGCCCGTTTGGATCGAAAAATAATACGCGATCATTTTCGCGAATATAGATTCGCCACCAAATAAACGCCTAAGTTCGACATTCGGGCAAAATTTTGGAGATTTTCCCGCTTGGCGCCAAAAATCCCCATTCGCTGTAACAAGGCACAAATGGCCATAATTTTACGCAACTGTATGTGCTAGAAAACAAAGCCGCTTGCAACAAAGCTCGCCAAGGCCGTTCCCGTTCACCCAAAATTGTTCCACGTGGAACAATTTTGCCTGCGCTGCCGAAATCGCCGGAGTTTCCATTCTCCAGTTCGCTTTAGCGGGACGAACAGAAGCATTGGAACGGTTGAAAATCGGAAAATATCGCTCAGAAAAGTTCCACGTGGAGCAATTTGCGGGCTGGTGAGTTGGGCCGTAGAAGGAAAAATATCCGCAGCGCAGCCGCGAGCGAAACTCCGAAAATTGGATTTGCGTTGAATTTCCACTCTGCGGCGCATAATGGAAGCCGGCGGCGTTCCAGGCCGCGAAGACGCCCTGAGAAGCTTCAGGCCGGCTGCCGTGTCTTCCACAGCAGATAAAGAGCCCACGCCGAAAGCGTGCAATTGTCCCGGATCTCGCCCTCCAGCATCATCCGCTCGAACTCCGCGATGCTTACCGTGCGCGCGACCAGGTCGTGCTCTTCCGGATCTGGATCTTTTTCCGTGGGCGTAAGTCCCATGGCCAGAAAGACATGCTGCCTCTGCCGCACAAAACCGTAGCCGATCCAAAGCCTTCCCAGGCCGATCATCGTCTCGGCATGAAGGCCAAGCTCTTCCTTCAGTTCCCCCCGCGCCAGTTCTTCCGCGTCTATTTCGCCCATCTCCCAGCCGCCCTGCGGCAATTCCAGGCAGCGCTCCTGCACGGTATACCGAAACTGCTCCACCAGCCAGACGCGATCTTCGCCGTCAACCGTTTGAATGGGGATGATAATGGCGCTATCGTCTTTATCTGCAACGCCATAGATGCCTTCCTCGCCGTTCGAGCGCAGGATTTTATCTTCGCGCACGGTCATCCACGGATTGCTGTAAACGACGCGGCTGGAAAGCGTCTGAATACTGGGTTTTTCCGGCAATTTCTCGTCGGTCATGGCTGGCGCGTCTCCAGGTTTTCCGGCGAAACGTCCTTGTATTCCATCAGTTTCCGGTTGCGATTCAGGAGGTATTGCAACTGCCCAAAGAAGATGGGTATTTGCTGCAAATGGGAGTGCAAACCATAGAGAATCAGCGTTTTGCGGTCATCCGACTTCCAGCGGCTGAGCCACGCGGAGCGCAAAGTTACCGCCAGCAGCAGCAGCAGCCAAAGCGCAAACGGCAACGGCGATAGCAGCCAGATGGAGATCCCAACCGCCAGCAACGGCGAAAGCAGCCAGAACGCGCCGCGAATGCGGTTGCGGCGCGCGTCGGAGGACCAGAACGGGTCGGAAGTTGCGCGAAAGCGGGCGGAAACCGAGGCAAAAGCGTATCCGGCACGCGTGGCCCGGCGCCAATACTGCGAAAAACGGGTGATGGCGAGATCGTGCAGCGTCATCGGCACGTCGATGTGCTGGATGCGCCAGCCTTTGTTTCTCATGCGGCGGCACATCTCCGGCTCTTCGCCAGCAATCAGTTTCTCGTCGAATCCGCCGACGGATTCGAGCGCGGCACGACGGACGAGCACGTCTCCGCCGAAGAAAAGCGTTTCGCCGGGCGCGTAAACCCAGTCCAAATCGAGCACGCGCACGTAGACGGAGACGCATCCGCACAGTTCGCGGCGATGGCCCCAGGCGGCGGCGTTGGCTGCATCTTTATTGAGTTCGGCAAGGGCGGCGAGCGGGAAATCGGCGTCGATGATGGTGTCGCCGTCGAGAAAGAGGATCGTTTCGCCGGTGGCGTGACGCCAGCCGAAGTTGCGGGCGCGGGCGGCGGTGAAGGCTCCCGCCGGCAGCGGCAGAACGACTGCGCCGAGGCGCGCGGCCAGTTCGAGACTGCCGTCGGTTGAGCCAGAGTCGACGTAGAGGATTTCCGTCGGCTGCCAGCCTTCGATGGACTGCGCGCTGAGGATGCAGCGTTCGAGGCGCTCGCCTTCATTGCGGCCGATGACGACTACGGACAAGGCAGGATGGGCTATTTCCATCATGAGTGCGTCTCCACGGCGGCGCGGGTTTTGCCGCGGATGGGGACGGCGGGGACGCCAGCGACAACTGCACCTGCAGGAACGTCTTTGGTCACCACGGCGTTAGCGCCTACGGTAGCTCCGTCGCCGATGGTGACGCCGCTGAGGATGGCTGCGCCACGGCCGATCCAGACTTCCGCGCCGATGACGATTGGCCTGGCGATGTGGCTGGAATCGCGCAGGGTCTGGCCTTCCTGGCGGGTATGGTTGGCGTCGCGAATGCTGGTGTACTCGCCGATCATGGTGCCTGTGCCGATGAAGATGCCATCGTAGGCGACCAGATGCACGCCGCTCGAAAGCACGACGCCGTCGCCGAGGACGATTTCGCCGTCGCCCCACGTCTCCCAGTATTGGTGGGGATAGATGAGCAGTTCCTCGCCGCAACGGACGCGGCCGGTGCCGTAGACCTGAGCGGGGCCGAGGATGACGGTGCTATCCGGCAGCGGGAGGGTCAGTTTGGCGCGCAGAGCGGCAAAGGCGCGGATGCGCCGCGAAAGCTCAAGAAGCGCGGCCATGCGCCGGTTCCAGAAGACCAGCGGCGCGGCGAGGGCGGATTTCAGGGCATTCGAGGGCATTCTGCTTTCCATGGTCTCACGGGGAATGTGAAGCATGCCAAGGCTGATGGATTTTGGACCGCTCCCTTCAGGTTTCCAGAGATTTGCGGGATTGTACATAACGCGTTGGCTGTAGAGGGTGCGGAGAAACTCGCCGTTCGGGTCGACGGTCGGCAGACGCATCCCTCAGGGGCTACACCCCGTTGCTTTGATTGGCTTTATCGACACGAATTAACAGCTTGCGGAAAAACTCCGGATTTTCGGTGCAACCGCCGGAAAGCATACCGCAGGGCCTGAAGGCCGCATTGGTTTTATTGCGCTTATTGCCGGGGATAAATCCCCGGCCTACCGTTTTGCCAAGGCCTACCTTAAGGAAGCTCTGAACAAGTCGCCAGCATTCCCTCAGCGGCTAAAGCCGCGTTGATTTGTTTGGCTTTACGGCGTGGAAAGTCTGGGTTGAAACCCAGACCTACCAGCCACGCCCTTTCAAAACATCGACCGCGTCAGAGGCAACGCAAGTAAGCCTGAGCTGAATTGATCGAACGGCGAGATAGGGCGAATTGAGGCAAACCTTTCCCTTGGCTTATACATCGAAGCAGGCTGAGGTAACTCCATGAAAAGCATTTTGCCGGGGCAAAGTGGACTCCGGTCTGTCTCCGCGATCCTGTTTTGCGCGTTTGGTCTGAATGCGATGGCGGAGCCGGTGATTGTGCGTCATCTTGCGGGAACTATTCACGGTTTTCTGGAGTTGCGTTCGGAAAATGGAGATGTGGTGGCTGCCGGCGACCTGATTGAGTTTACTCATGGAGGTCAGGTCACGACAGAGACTGTGTTCCATTTCAAAGACGGCTCGGTTGACGACGAGACCACTGTCTTTGCGGAGAGGCGCACGTTTCAGCTCATCAGCGATCGTCACGTTCAGAAGGGGCCTGCGTTCCCGCATCCGATGGATGTCTTGATCGATTGCCGCAGCAGCAAGGTTACGGTTCGCACTGTTGGGAAAGATGGCAAGGAAGAAGTGAAGACCGATCATGTCGATCTGCCGGCGGACCTGGCGAACGGAATCGTTCCTCTCATCGTTCAAAACATCCCTCCCGGTTCGGCTGAGACTACTGTGTCCATGCTGGTGATGACGCCCAAGCCCCGGGTTGTGAAGCTTGCCGTTTCTTCAGCCGGCGAGGAGGGTTTCTCGGTGGTTGGTTCCTCTTATAAGGCAATCCATTATGAGATTAAGGTCGAGTTGGGTGGTGTAACGGGTGTTGTGGCTCCTTTGGTTGGGAAGGCCCCGCCGAATATCCAGGTGTGGGTGATTGGCGGGCAGGCTCCTACGCTGATTCGGGAGCAGGGGCCGATTTATCCGGAAGGGCCATTGATGACGATTGAATTGGCGAGCCCGGCGTGGCCGGAGTTCGATAAAGCTGCTAAATAGGCGTCACTTATCCCGAAGTCCATAGACGAAGACGGCGCTGTTTCCGCCTGGGGCAGCCGATATGGCGGTGATGGCGATGTATTGAGTTCGTTGGATGGTGAAGGACATGGGCGCGGCGGTGATGATGTACTGGCAGCCGGCGGTCTTTTCGACGTTCTCGACGCAGCCGCTCCAGACTGGCTTGAGATTGGTGTCGTAGACTCGGAGTTTTCCATCTCTGGTGCCGACGAAGATCAGGCCGCCCGCCGTCGAGAGCAGGCCGCCTGGATAATCGCCGAGGTCTTCGCTGGTCAGGTTGGGAATTACTTTGCCGGTGCGGGGATCGACGGCTCTTATGTAGCTCTGCTTGGTGTTCAGGCCTCCGTTGCACGGCGGCCGATGTGCTCCTTCGAGGCCGGATGCGTACGAGGTTGGCTCTTCCACGTCGACGAGGTAGATTCGGCCTGCTTGCCGGTTGTAGGTGACCGGGCCCCATTCCGCGCCGCCGTAGGTTCCGGGCGAGATGCATACGATGTCGCCGGGATGCGCGGGTTTGCTGGGTGGCTCATACATGTGGATGCGATGGAGCATGAAGTCGTTGGACGGCGCAAGTTCGGGTTGCGTGGCCCATGGATGCTGATAGGCGGGACGCGTGGGGACTGGAGTTTCATGATTACTGGCAAGGTCAAACATGCTGGAGTCTGCATCGCCGCGCGCAAACTTCTTCGCGTCGAATTCATACCACCAGCCGGTCTTGCCCGCAGCGCCGAGGATGTCTATGCCCTTGTCTTTGATGACGATCGGCGGAGAGGCCTGATCGTAGTCCCATAGGTCGTGATGGACTTCCTGATAGTAGGAGCGCAGGTTTCCGTTGAGATCGAGGGCGACGATGGAGTCTGAGAATAGGTTGAGGCCGGTGCGGTTGTCGCCGGTATAGGCCGATCGGCGGATTTCTCCAGACGCGTCTTTTCGAGAGCCTACGGGATTGCCGGTGCCGAAGAGAATCAGCTTGTGTGCCGGGTCGATGGTTGGAGTCATCCACACTGCGCCGCCGCCTCCGCGGCCGGCTTGATTGGTGGGCCAGGTGCCGGGCTGCGACTTGGTATCGGTGCAGCCGATGACGGTTTTACTGAGGGTTGAGTCTGGATTGACGGTCAGGCCTGGAACGGTGCAAAAGACCCATTTCGCCTCAGGGATATGCGGATCGATTGCGGCGACAAACCCTTGCAGGTAGCCATCCTCCAATCCGTCGCCGCCGGCTACGCCTACGATGACTTTGCCGTCGTAGATAACTGGCGGCGAGGAGGTGGAATAGGTTTGAAGCTGATCTTTCGGTACCTGGTTGAGCGGGATGCCGGTGCTGCTTTTCAACGCCAGTAAATTGAGGGGAAAGCCCTGGAGCAAATGTGGATTGTCGCTCTTCAAGTTATCGAGAGCGATCAATCGGTCGTCGAGCGTGGTGGCGTACAAGACGCCTTTGTCAATGGCTACGCCGCGATTGGTGGCGGAGGCGGCGAGGCGCGGTCCCGACCACATGTAGCCCTGGCATGAGTAATTTTCGAAGCCGAGCGAGTAAGTCCACTTAGGCTGATTTGCGGAACCTGACTTAGGCAGAGCGTCGAAGGCGTAGAGATGATGCCAGGTTGCAACGAAGAGTTCTCCATCCACGACTTCGGGGGTGTCCTGCATGGATTCGTGGAAGCCGTCTTTGCAGCGGTCGAAGTGTTTTTGAAACCATTGGCCGTCGTAGCGGGGGATTTGATTGTAGGACCACTTGAGCACCAAGCCTCCGGAGCAGCGGAGGCTGTCTGGATTGATTCGGCTGTCGGGGCTATAGTGCCAGCCTTGAACGTTGCCTCCGTAGAATGGCCAGTCGGCGGTGGATGGGTTTTTCTGCGCCAATGCCTGACATACGAAAAGCGGAACAAGTGTCCAAGACAACCAGAAGCGTTTCAACGGATCCTCCAGGGTCGTGCGAACGGGATGCCTTAGGCCGCGGCCGTTGCCGGAGCCTGGAATCCTAATTTTCTGGACGATTCTAAAAGCTCGCAGCCTACGGGAGTAGTCCAACTCTGCTCAATTTTGAGGGCTCACGGAGAAGTTGGCCGCTTCGCGAATGCGTGCCGGCTTGAGGTTAGGGAATCTCGGAACAAGTCGCCAATATTCCCTCAGCGGCTGAAGCCGCATTGATTTGTTTGGCTTTACGGCCTGGTAGGTCTGGGTTGAAACCCAGACCTACCAGGCGCGCCCTTTCAAACCGTAGGTTTAATCAGAGATCAAACCGCACGTTTCATCAGAGGCTCCCTTAGAGGACGTTTTGGAGTCGATGGGACCAGACGCTGGCGAGCAGGTCGAGATTGGTCGCGAGATTGTAGTGTTCTTCGGCTGTTTTGCGGGCTTGCTGGCCTAATTGGAGGCGGAGTTGGCGGTTTGAGGCTAATTGGCGCAGGGCGGCGGCGAGGGCGGCGCTATTGGCTGGCGGAACGAGCAGGCCGTTTTGGCCGCTGTGGATCAGTTCGGGGATGGCGGCGATGGTGGTGCTGATGCAAGGGACGCCGAGGGCCATGGCTTCCATGAGCGCGACCGGCAGGCCTTCGGCGAAGCTGGCGAGGACGAATACATCGGCTTTGGCGACTTCCGCCAGCGTGGGCTGGTGGGCCATGGCGCCTAGGAAATGGATTTGATTCGCGATGCCGAGTTGGCGGCTTAGGGCTTCGAGGGCAGGGCGTTCGGGGCCGTCGCCAATGAGGGTGCAGGTGACCTCGATCTTGTCTTTGGCGAGAGCGGCGATGGCTTCGAGGAGAATGCGATGGCCTTTGGCGGCGACCATTCTGCCGGTGCATGCGAGGTGCATGATTTCGGATGCGGATTTGGGCTCGGATGGCTGGAGCGCAGCGCAGTCTACGCCGAGGCGGACAACTTCCAGGCGGCTGTCGTCGAGGTTGGGAGCGATGCGGAGGACCTGGCTGCGGCAGAAGTCGCTGATGCAGATGACGAAGCTGGCGGACTCGATTTTCTGGCGCAGGTAAAAGGCTTCCTGATCGAAGAACTCGTCGGGGCCGTGGAGAGTGACGGACCAGGGGATCTGCCATGCCTGGGCAGCGATCATGCCGACGGTGGCGACTGCGCCGCCGAAGTGGACGTGGAGGTGATGGAGCGAGCGCCGGCGCATCCAGTCGCCGACGAGTAGAGCTTCGGCGAGATAGAAGAGTGCGAAGGAGCGGCGGAGCAGATCGAATTCGCCGAGGCGCAGGGCTGCGCGTAAACCGCGCCATGCTACGCCGGGGTTGGCGAGGGCGATGATGAGGACCTGGAGCGCGACGGCGGGGATGCTGGAGGGTTTGACGTAATAAGTCTGGCCGGCCTCCGCGGCTTCGACTGGCGGCAGGTCCTGGCGGGGGCGGTCGGGGTGGTTGATGGAGGCTACTTCAATGGCGAGGCCACGCTGGCGCAGGCCGAGCACTTCTTTCAGGAAAAAGGTGTGCGAGATGGCCGGGTACCTGCTCAGCAGGTATCCGGCGCGAGGCGTGCCGGTTGGGGCCGCGGGGTGGGACGTTGGGAGAGAGTCTGGCAACCTGAATTCAGTATAGGACGGCGAAAGACGAAAGGTGCCAGCGGAAATATCACACGAAAGAAAGTTCGTGCTTGGCAAAAGCGGAATTCGGGAGCAGTATCAATGTCTCATCGATTTGCTTTCCGTTGTTCCGGGTGCGGCCAAGGGCTAGATTTCATTATTGCAGGGCAAGGAAAAATTGGGCCGATTCGCTCCGGGGTGTTCCTTTTTTATTGAAAAGTAACCGTTTATGGGTTACCCAACCCCTTCGATTTAAGTACCGAATAGCCACAAGGGGCACCACCGAAACGCACACCTTTTCGCCATTGTTGGTTGGGGCCACGGACGGTAGTGTGAGGGAGTACCTGAAACGGAATGGCAATACCGGAACACCATCCGCAAGAGCGGGGATGATCCGGCGGATTTGAAGGCAGAGTTTACACGGTGCATAAGGTAGTAGCGCGCTTTGAGAAACAACCGGATTGCAACAAGAGGTTTCCAACCCGTACGACCAGGGAATAGGCGGCGCAAGATGAATCACAAATTGCAGCATTCTGTAGCAGTGATGGGGTTGCCTTTGGCGAATGTGACGGCCGCGGAGGCTGTCGAACGGATCGAGGAGTTGATTCTCTCCGGTGGCACGCATCAGGTGGCCACGGCGAATATCGATTTCTGGCTCAATTCTCTGCATGACGTCCATCTGCACCGGATTATTGCCGGCTGCAGTCTCGTGTTGCCGGATGGAATGCCGCTGGTTTGGATCTCGCGGCTGATGGGGAATCCTCTGAAAGAGCGTGTATCGGGCGTGGATATGGTTCCGATGCTGGCGGAGTTGTCGGCGCGGAAGGGTTACGGCATCTATCTGCTGGGCGGACGGGATGGCGTGGCGGCGCGGGCCAGCGAACGGCTCAAGGAGTTGTATCCGGGAGTGAATATTGTCGGGCATCATGCTCCTCCGCTGGCGGATCTGGAGCGGATGGATCACGGCGACTCGCTGGAACGGATTCGCGCGGCCAAGCCCGACATACTTATGGTGGCGTTTGGCAATCCGAAGCAGGAAAAGTGGATTCGGATGCATGCCAAGCGGCTGGGCGTGCCGGTTTCGATCGGGATTGGCGGCAGCATGGATATGCTGGTGGGCGATGTGCATCGCGCGCCGGGCTGGATGCAGAGGAACGGTCTGGAGTGGCTGGGCCGCTGCGCGCAGGAGCCGATGCGCCTGTTGCCGCGCTACACGCGCAACTTTACCGCGCTAGCGATGAAACTGCCTCTGGCTCTGACGGCGAACCTGTTTCAAAGGCCGCATCGCGGACCTTCGGCGGTGCTGCGCTCTAGCGATGCTGGGATGGTTCACTTGCAGATTCAGGGCAATCTGGAAGCGGATACGGCGGTGGTCCTGGACCGGACGGTGCAAGGCTGTGTGGCTGGCGGCCAACTGCTGGTCGTGCATTTGGGAGATTTGGAATTTGCCAGCGCCGAGGGCCTTGGAGCGCTGCTGGACGCTCGGCAGCGGATGTTGGCGAGTGGTTTGTCGCTGACGCTGGCTGGAGTCTCGGCGCGGATGAAGGTGCTGTTTTCCGCGTGGTGCCTGCAGCCGCTGTTCGATGAGTTCAAGATGGAAGGTGAGCGCTTTGCCTTACCGGATAGCGTCAAGAAGGCTGCGCGATTTGCCAACTTCGTCGGTGGCGAGGCGGGGATTCCGGCCAAAGCAAAGAGCCTGCAGGTGGTCGAATAGCAGGAACGCAATAGGAGTCTCCGCGAACCGGTCATTGACATGAATTGGATGGATGCGGAGACTGGGAGTCGAGACGCGGAACGAACCGCAGGTGGGATATTGCGTGGCCGGTTGCGGCGCGATCGGGAAGATTGCAGGTTCTGAGATGATTCGAGCTAAGGTTGTACTGGTATGGCTGGCTTTCGGTTGCGCCGCGGGAGAGAGTCCTCTTGCGGTCCATGCCGCGCCGCAGAACTGTCCCGCGACGATCGAGAGTCTGGCTCTGAACTATAACCACCAGGGCGGCCAATCGAAGCCGGAGTTGTCCGCGTCCTTCTCGAACCGTGCGGGCAAGAGAATCTCTTCGGCGACGTTTGAACTGTCTCTGCTGGATCAGGCCGGCTATCCCCATGTCTATCCTCACAGGTTGACTTTTAGCGACGGGTTGGAGACCGGCAAGGTAAAGACCTCGCAATGGGCTCTCGATCCCGCATCCGTTGACATTCACCGCACGGGAGAAGTTCTGCAGTTGCGGACAGTCGAATTCGAGGACGCGACGAGTTGGAAAGACGATGGGTCCGAGTCCTGCGAGCTCGCAGTCGATTATCACGCCCGATAGAGCATTTTCCCAAATACTGTGAACTTTCCGACGAACCGCGAGTGTCGATTTTCTTGAGAAAAATCGACTCGGCAGTTGTGATTTCGGTCTACGCCATTTGGGACAATGCTCTCGTGCCGGCAATCCGAGGGACCGATTCCTCGATCAAAGATTCTTGAGGAAGAAATCGGTCAGACGCTGAAACATCGCCTTGCGCGTGGCGCGGTCTTCGAATAGGTCTCCGCGATCGGGAAAGAGAAGTATGTCGGCATATTTTCCCTGGTCGAGGAGTTCGTCGAGCAGCATCAGCGAATTTTCGGTGTGTATCTTCTCATCGAGCGTGGCCTGGGCTATCAGCAGCGGGCCGCTGAGATTGGCGGCATTTTCGATTGGGGAAGATGAGAGCCAGCCGTCCAGATTATGGTCTGGATCTTCGAGATAGCGCTCGGTAAATACGGCGTCGTAGAGATGCCAATCGGTAATGGGAGAACCGGCAAAACCGGCTTTGTAGAGAATCGGCCGGTCCAGCATACCGTGCAGGGCGAGGAATCCTCCGTAGCCCCAGCCGCAAATGCCGATTCGCGTTCTATCGACCCAGGGCTGGGATTGCAGATACAAGACTCCGTCGCGCATGTCCGCCATTTCCGTGGCTGAAAATCGCAGATGGATGGGTTCTTCGAAGAGGTGTCCGCTGCCTGCCGTGCCTCGATTATCGAGGGCAAAGACGATGTAACCTTTCTCCGCCATCATGGAAAACCAGAGCATAATGTCGCCGCCCCAGAGATCGCGCACGGCCTGTTCGCCGGGACCGCCGGCAGCGTAGACGATGACCGGATATTTGTGTGCAGGATCGAAGTCCGGAGGCTTCATCATCCAGGCGTTCAGGTGTTGACCCATGTGCGTGGTGACAGTGAGGAACTCCAATTGACGCAGCGGGGCGGGAACTGTTGCCGCAGGAGCCATCTCGCGCAGGCTGGCGATCTTGCTTCCGCCGGCATTGAGCAGATCCAGGCGTGGGGTTGAGAGATGGTCGGACCAGGTGTCGAGAAAGAGCTTGCCGGAGGGAGCAAAGAATGGGCTGTGGGTGCCTTTCGATTTGGTAACCTGCGTCATTCCCGAACCGTCGAGATTCACGCGATATAAATGCCTTTCCAGCGCGCTGGCCTCGGTTGCGGTGAAGTAGACGCCGGCTGAGTTCTCGTCGACTCCGTCCACGGAAGTGACTTCCCATTCGCCTTTGGTCAACTGCGCCAGTTGGCGACCGGCGATGTCGTAGAGATAGAGATGGCGATAGCCGGAGCGTTCGCTGGTCCAGAGAAAGCGGTTGGAGTCGCTGAGGAAGCGCAGGCCGCCGGCAATATTGATCCAGTACGCGTCCTGCTCGGTCAGGATGGTCTGCATCTTTCCGGTTGAGGCATCGGCGATCAACAGCTCCAATTTCTTCTGGGATCGGCTCAGCCGTTCGATGGCGAGATGTTTGCCGTCCGGCAGCCATTGCACCCTGGGCAGATAGAAGTTTGGATCGCTGCCGAGATCGATGGGCACCGGATTCCCGGTGAGCGGCATTACCAGGAGACTCACTTTGGGGATTGCCCCTCCCGGTTTCGGATAGGGGATGGCTTCCTCATCGCCGTCCGCGTGACGCATTTGGTACTTCTGAACTGCAGTATCGTCGGTCTGAAGGATCGCGATTGCTTTGGAGGTGGGAGACCACCAGTGAGCTGCCTTCATGCCAAACTCATTGCGATAGGTCCAATCGGGAAAGCCCACGCTATGATCGTCGTCCTTTGGGGTGGCAAGAACACGGACCGTGCCGTTTGCTACGTTCTCAAGGGACAAGCGATGTCCCTGAACGAAGACAAAATAACGGCCATCGGGGCTGATTTGCGGCGATTCGAATTCTTCCGGTTCGGCTTTGTCTCGATCCCGCTTATCGGCGGTCGCCGGCTTTTGCGGTAATGCCGGCCGGGACGTGTGCTTGTCGAGATCGAACCAGACGAGCGCAACCCGACTGGCGAGCAGCAGAGACTGGCCATCCTGAGACCAGGCATAGCTTTGCAACAGGCGTTTCTTTGCCGCGTCCTCATCCTCGCCGATTACCGGTTGACGGTGGGCGCCTTCGAGAGCCTCGGTCAATTGTGTATGGGATACAAGGAGCTTCTCTTCGCCCGTGTCAGCATTCAGGCTCCAGATTTCGGAGGTGGAGACGCTGGGAAGCAAGACGCCACGCACCATTTTGCCAGGCGTAACGGTAGTCCGAATGAAGCTGAGCTGCTGGCCATCGGGACTCCAGACCAGGCTGTGCGGCATGGTCTGGCTGCGAGTTCCTTCGTCCAGGATCTGTTCGAGTGTAAGCGGCTTCGCGGGCGCCGGGGATTGGGCGGCCAAATTTCCCAGAACTACCGTAAATGTGAACAAAATCCATGTAAAGTATCGTTGCCGCGAAGAATTCCCTATCGTCATGCCCGGTTCTGATCCCCCTTCACGAGGGTGCATCTTTCGAGGGATTGTGGCAAGCGAAATACGCCTGTCATCGTCACGAGGGGCACCCTTGATCGATTGCGAGTGAAACGATGACAGAAAACCGCTCACTAGATGTTTGCAGTGTCGTGAAATTCAATATATTGGCAATCGGTAACTGTTGTGGATTACCAATGGGCGATGAGGTATCCTGCGGTTCTTGTCTACACTGTTGTCTGAGAAGACAGTCGCGAAGACGCAAGTGCAGCGCGAAGACGGCAAGGAACGGGAAGATGTAGCGGGCTGAGTTGGATGCACTGGCGCAGACAGATCTTGTTAGCGATAGCTGGCCGAAGGCATACAGCAAACTGGCGGGATGCCACTATTTCCTGCGCCTTTGCATGTTCCCAAGCCTTGAACGTTGACATGCGTTGACTCTTCTTTGGCTTACGCGACGTTTGGACTCCGTTCCAACCCGTGACGGCGAGGGAGTTGCAATCTGAAAGTCCAGTTGAGACGTGAAGCAGATGCTGCTGTACTGCGCGGCGATCTCTTCGGAAACAGACCATTGTTCACCCACCAGGGAAGGCCAAATGACCACAATTAAGGATGCATCGCACAAGGCTGTACGAGAAGTGGGCAACAGCCTGCGCAGCATGTATTTAACCGGGCTGCTTCTTGCAGCGTGCGGCCTCGCCGCGCATGCGCAGGTGAGCGTAACCACATGGCGCAACGACATCGGGCGCACCGGCCAGAACCTGAATGAGACCATCCTGAACACAACGGATGTGAATGCGA
>Ga0302325_10007257_pt1 | contig 24642 bp, 21 predicted proteins | sample Palsa_T0_2_FD_201948 | JGI IMG/M metagenome (GOLD analysis project Ga0302325, IMG submission 201948) | Peat permafrost microbial communities from Stordalen Mire near Abisko, Sweden - Palsa_T0_2 | ecosystem: Environmental > Terrestrial > Soil > Palsa > Peat permafrost | place: Sweden: Abisko... | reverse complement strand
ACAGCGGGGGATCCGCGGGCCAGTTCGGCTGCACCAGGTGCCACTGGGTGGGGGCCTGCCTGATCAGGTGCTCCAGTTCTCTGGCAATGGCTTGAGTGCCCGCATGCACGGCTTGCCTGAAACCCAACCCGGCCGGGAACTCGATCGGCGGGCGGAACACGACGCGATGCGAGCTCGCCTCTTTTCCGAAGTAGATCGCCCCGGGGATGACCGGCGCCCCGGAGCGCAGCGCCAGCGTCGCCGGCCCGGCCGGCAGCATCGCGGGCTCCCCGAAGAAGGAGGTTTCCACGCCCGACCCCTCCCCGACGACGCGGTCCGACAGGAGGCACACGACACGCTTGTCCTTGAGCGCCCGCAGTAGCGCCGTGGCAGCTCCTGGCCCCACCGCGACGACCTGGAAACCGAGCTGTTCGCGGAAGCGCACGAACCACTCGAACAGGTCTGGCGGTTCGAGCGCCTCCACCGCAACCGTCACGCCCAGCCCCCTGCCGATGAGGTACCTCCCGCCCCATTCCCAACCCCCGAGGTGGGGGGTGACGATGATCATTCCCCGGCCAAGTGCAAGGGCTGACTCGAAGTGATCGTCCCCGGCGACCGACACGCCCGCTGCCACCTCGGCCTGGGGCACCGAAGCGAGCCGCAGGCTCTCCGCCCAGTACCTGCTGTAGTAGCCGTAAACCTCGGCAACGATGCGGCGCCTCTCCGGTCGTCCCAGCGCGCGGCCGAGCACCCGCTCCATGTGCGAGGCGACAACCGCCCGCCTGCCGTCGTAATCGGGTAGCCGGCCCAGCAAGGCGCCCAGCCCTTGAGCGGCTCCACTGGCGACCTCGCCGGGCAACGCCGAGGCAACCGCCGCCCCGACGCGGTAGACCGCGAGCTGCTTGCTCAGCACCGCGAGCCAACCTAGGTCAAAGCCTCTGTGGCGGCCAGTCCTCCGCCTAGTGCTGCCCGGCAGGCACTAGCCCGCGCTCTGTCCCTTGGGCTCGCTCCGGCGCCTCGCCCTCGCCTCGTCGTGGATCTCGGCGCGCCGAAGGTCCTGGACGTGTTCGGGCCCGGTCGACGAGCCCGTCCCGCCGACCGAGACCGTGCCGCTCACCGAGACAGTGCCGTTCACCGAGATAGTCCCGCTGCCCACGTTGGCCTCGTCGGGGAACCGCTCGCGGCGCGCCAACCGGCGCTCGTGCCAACGGCTGCCGGCCGCACCGGAGCCCGGCCGCCTGCTGCCCGACAGGAACGGCAACCCGCCGTTCGCCGACGACCCCGGCCCCCTGGGTGCCCGAGCCCACCAGGTTGCCTCCCGGCCGGCCCTTTCTTCGCGCCAGGCTCGCCACCGCAGGACCACGGCGGTGGGCTCAACCGGTATTGGCGCGGGCGGCCGGTCGGCCTGGCGCCAGACCTTTACGAAACGCTGTGCCGCAGTGAGGAACGAGAGCACAACGATCACCCAAAGCAGCCATAACATGTCGGCAGGGAACTTCAGCGCGAAGCACAGCACGACAACCCGCTCGCCGCGCTCCATCAGGCCACCTTTGGCGTCTATGCCGAGCGTGTCCGCCTTGGCCCTGATGTAGGACACCAGCTGGGAAACACCCAAGACCGCGAGCGGGATAAGGGCAGCGTGGTGGCCAAAACGGTCCTGGGCATACCATGCAAAACCGGCCAAGACAACCGTGTCGCTCACGCGGTCGCCGACGGAATCGAAGAACGCCCCCCTGTGGCTTGAGCGCCCGCTCGCCCTGGCGAGGCTCCCGTCGAACAGGTCGGGCACAGCCGAAGCGATGAGCAGGATCAGGCCGATGACCAAGCGACCGGTCGCGATCGCCCAGCCAGCGGGGATGGACATCAAGATGCCCGTCGCTGTCAGGTGGTCGGGGGACAGCCCGGTCCGCCGGAGGGCCTGCCCGGCCGGGCTCACAGCTTTATCTACCGCCGTCCGGAAGCGTGCGTCGAACAACTACCTGCTCCTATGGCCGATGGGCGTAGCTCAGGTTACCACCCACACTCGCAAGACAAGGAGTTTGGGCCGGGAGCGGTCCGCAATGGCAGATCTCGATCTTGGCCCGGACCAGCGGAGAAGGTAGCTTAACTGCAGCGGCCTGGACCGGTCCGTGAAGGGGAACACCGACGGGGCGACCCGCGGGGGAAGGATGAGGTGCTCGGATGAAACCGTACCCACCAGCAAAGGTCCGCAATGTGGCGCTCGTCGGCCACGGGGGCTCCGGCAAGACCATGCTCACCGAGGCCCTGCTGCTGTGCAGCGGCGCGACGAACAGGGCTGGCCGGGTAGAAGACGGGACGACCGTCTCTGACTTCGAGCCCGAAGAACACTCCCATCACATGTCCACCAGCCTTTCCCTGGCTGCCCTCGAATGGCGCGGCTACAAGGTCAACGTCCTGGACTGCCCGGGCTATGCGGACTTCGTGCCGGAAACCTTGGCGGCGCTGTCTGTAGCCGACCTTGCGGTGCTCGTGGTGAGCGCCGTCGACGGCGTCGAGGTGCAGACTGAAATCTTCTGGAAGGCGGCGGCGGAGCTCGGCATCCCGCGCCTCGTCTTCATGAACAAGCTCGACCGGGAGCGGGCCAATTTTCCCAACGTTCTCCAGCAGTTGCACCAGTCCTTCGGCGCAGGCGTGGCCCCGCTCGAGCTCCCTATAGGCGAAGAACACGACTTCCACGGCATCGCCGACCTGCTCTCGGACTCCGCTTTTGTTTATGAGCCCGGTAAATGCACAGCCACCAAAGCACCCATACCGGACAACATGGCCGCCCAGGAGCACTCAGTGCGTGATGCTCTCGTCGAGGGCATAGTGGTCGCCGACGACGACCTGATGGCGCGCTATCTCGAGGGCGACGAGATTTCCGCTGACGAACTGGCCAAAACGCTGGCCCGCGGGGTCGTGTCCTCGCAGGTCTTCCCCGTGATCTGTGGCTCGGCGACCAAGTTTGTCGGCATCGACCGCCTGCTCGATTGCATTTGCGACGTTGCCCCCTCCCCCCTCGAGCGCCCGCCCGCCCTTGTGAGCGCTCCCGGGAACGCTGGCGCAGAAGCGGTCGAGATCCCTTGCGATTCGGCCGGCCAACCGCTGGCGTGGGTTTTCAAGACCATCGCCGACCCCTACGTCGGGAAAATATCACTCTTCAAGGTTGCCTCTGGCACATTGCGCCCAGACATCGTGATGTTCAACCCGAGGTCGAAGGCCGAGGAGCGTCTCCACGCTCTTTTCACGCTGCGCGGCAAAGAACAGCTCCCCCTCAGCGAGGTGGCCGCGGGTGATATCGCTGCGGTCGCAAAGCTCGCCGCAACGAACACCGGCGACACCCTGACGCCCCGCAATATGCCTGTCAGGATGCTGACTCCAGGTTCGCCCGGCAACTGGCTCGCCGAGGCAGCGCTGCCGGTGCTGTCCATCGCCATCCATCCCAAGAGCAAGGCCGACGAAGACAAGCTGATGACCGCCCTCCACCGCCTTCAGGAAGAGGACCCCACGCTGTTCGTGCGCCGCGACGACGAGACCCATCAGACCGTGCTGTCCGGCACGGGTGAGGCCCATCTCGGCATCGCCATGGAGAGGCTCTCCCGCAAGTTCGGCGTCGGTGTGGAAAGTGAGGAGCTCATCATCCCCTATCGCGAGACGGTGAGCAACAACGCCGAAGCCGAAGGAAAGTACAAAAAACAGACCGGCGGCCATGGCCAGTTCGGCGTGGCGTTCCTGCGGGTCGAGCCGATGGAGCGGGGAGCCGGCTTTGAGTTCGTCGACAACATCGTCGGCGGCGTGATCCCTCGCCAGTACATCCCGGCTGTGCAAAAGGGCGCCGAGGAGGCGATGACCGACGGTGGTCATTTCGGCTGGCCGGTCGTGGACGTGCGCGTTACCTGTTTCGACGGGAAGCACCACCCGGTCGATTCGTCTGAAATGTCGTTCAAGATGGCCGGCGCTCTCGGTCTTCGGGAGGCTCTCGCCAAGGCAGGCCCCGTCATGCTCGAGCCTCTCTCCTTGCTCGAGGTGACCGTCCCGAACGCCTACCAGGGCGACGTGCTGGGCGACCTCAACAGCCGGCGCGGGCGGGTCCAGGGAACCGAGACCGGCCAGCCGGGCGAGTCGATCATCATCGCGCTCGTGCCCACCGCCGAGCTTGCCCGGTACGCGATCGACCTACGCAGCCTCACCGGTGGCCGGGGCCGTTTCAAGGCCCATCACGACCGCTACGAACTGATGCCCTCGAACTTCTGGGACAAGGTCAAGCGCGAACGGGCCAACCTGGAGAAGTAACGGCCCACAAGAGGTTCAGACCAGGACGACCGTTCAGGCCAGGACGACCGTTCAGGCCAGTACGACCGTTCAGGCCAGCACGACCGCCGGCTTGGCTTGCCCTGCCCCGTGCGCCTGGTAAACGGCGAGCAGCCTGCCGTCCTGCGCCAGCACCGCCCACGGCCCGGGCCCGCGGGCACCGGCGCCAGCGAGGGTGTCAGCCGTAAGCATCCTCCCATGGCTGATCGCAGCGGCAACCTCAGGGCTCGCGACAGCCTTTTCCATGCCGGGGAGCGCGGCTGCCGGTGCCAGTACGGCGTCCAACCTCGCCGGCGAAGCCTCGAGCTCCTCCAAGGTCAGAGCACTTTCCACCGAAAACTCCCCCACTGAGACCCTGCGCAGGTTGCGAAGGTGCGCCCCGCCGCCGAGCAACGTCCCCAGGTCAGCAGCCAGGCTGCGTACATATGTCCCCGAACCGCACTCGACGTCGATGGCCAGCACCGGCCCGGGCCCGGCCGGCTCAGCCCACTCGAGGTCGAAGCGTCGGACCGTTACAGGACGGGGAGCGCGCTCGACCTCCACGCCGGCCCTGGCAAGCTCGTGCAGCCGTCGGCCCCCGACCTTCAGGGCTGAGACCATCGGGGGGACCTGGGTTATCTCCCCTGTCAGCTGCGCTGCCGCAACCCGAGCGGCTTCCAAAGTGACCGCGCTCATGTCCCATTTTCCTGTGACCTCGCCGCTCGCGTCGAGAGTGCTGGTTGCAATGCCGAGTACGACCTCACCGGTGTAACGCTTCGGTAGCCCGGTGAGCCACTGGAGCAATCTCGTGGCTTGGCCGAGCCCTACGAGCAGGACACCCGTAGCGTCGGGGTCGAGCGTGCCGGCATGTCCAACCTTTTTCTGGGAAAAAATGCGCCGGCAGCGGGCGACGACGTCGTGGCTCGTGCAGCCCGCCGGCTTGTCGATGACAACGAGACCGTCGACCTGGCTCACTGCGGAGGCTCTTGCACGGAAGCCTCTTGCTCGGGAGGCTCTTGCACGGGAGGCTCGTGCTCGCCAGCTGGAGCCGGGCCGCGAGCCTCGTCCTCCAACTGGATGGCTCGCAGTATCTCCTCGACCTTCGTCCCGGCGAGGATCGCTGGGTCCTCCGCGAAGCTCAACTGAGGAGTCCGCTTGAGCTTTGCCTGTTGGGCCACAGCCTTTTGCAGGCGTGGGCGAGCCTCGCCAAGAGCAGCAAGGGCAGCGTCGGGCAACGACGCCAATAGCACCTTGGCATGGCGAAGGTCCGGTTCACAGGCGACGGCCGTAACCGTCAGCAGTTCGAGCCGGCTGTCCGCCGCCGCGACGAGCTCGATCTCCTCTGCCAGCACCTCGCGCAGCAGCTCGTTCACCCGGGCCATGCGCGGGTAGTGGCGCTGGGTCGGCCAGGAGGGGCGGCGACGCTTCTGGCTCATCAGTCCCCCCACCAGTGGCGCTCACACGTGACGACCTCCACCTCAGGGAACGACCACACGAAGCGCTCCACCGAGTCCAGCACCTCTGCCACGTGGCGCGGGCTCGAGGCCACGGAAGCAAACGCAAGCTCCGCAGCTTGCCAGAGGTCTTGCTTACCCACCTCTGCCGCGGCGACGCCGAAACGGTGCCGGGATCCCTCGACTATCGGCTTCACTACGGCCCGTTTGTCCTTCAAGGAACGCACCTGCGGCAAGTGCAGCTCCACGCTCAGCGCTGCGGCGTGCATGGCTCGGCGGTCACTCAGGTGCGGGGGATCTCCCGGTCATCGTAGGTTTCGACGATATCGCTCGGGCGCAGGTCCTGGTTGTTCGACAGGCCGATGCCGCACTCGAAACCCTCGTGGACCTCCCGCACGTCCTCCTTGAAACGCCGCAACGAGGTGATGGCGCCTTTCCAGATGATGACCCCGTCGCGAAGGAAGCGCACCTTGGAACCGCGTGTGATCACGCCGCTGCGGACGTAACAGCCGGCCACGGCCCCGATCTTGGGGACCCGGAAGATCTCGCGCACCTCAGCCTCGCCGGTGAGCACCTCTTCGTACTCGGGAGCGAGCATGCCGACCATGGCGGCCTGGATGTCCTCGATCAGTTTGTAGATGATCTCATAGGTCCGGATTTCGACACCCTGAGCCACCGCCATCGAGCGGGCTTCACGACCAGGCCTGACGTTGAAACCGATGATGGTGGCGTTGGAGGCGGCCGCAAGGGCAACGTCGTTTTCGGTGATCCCGCCCACTGCCCGGTGGACGAAGGCCAACTTCACGTCCTCGCGTTCCAGCTTGCGCAGGCTTTCCGTAACGGCTTCCAGCGAGCCCTGGACGTCTGCCTTGACGACGAGGTTGAGCGTTGCGGCCTCGCCGCGCTGGATCTGCTCGAAAATGTCCTCGAGCTTTGCTCCCCCGCTGGTCGCAGATGCGCTCCGGCGCAGGTCGGCACTGCGGAAGCGCAGCTCGCGCTGCTCGGCCACGTCACGTGCCGTCCGGCCGCTGGCCACACCTCGGAGCTCGTCGCCCGCGGCCGGCAACGAGTCGAAGCCGAGCACCTGGGCCGGGAACGACGGCGGGGCCTCTTTGATGTTGTCGCCCTTGTCGTCGATCAGGGCCTTGACACGGCCCCACGCCGCGCCGGCGACGACGTGGTCACCGACCCGAAGGGTGCCGTTCAGCACGATGACCGTGGCCACCGGGCCCTTGCCGGGATCCAGGTTGGCTTCAAGCACGATGCCGCGGGGGCGGGCTTCGGGGTTGGCGCGAAGCTCCTCGACCTCGGCCACGACCATCAACTGCTCCAGCAGGTCGTCGACACCAAGGTTTTGCTGGGCCGACACCTCGACCATGATCGTGTCGCCGCCCCACTTCTCAGGGACCAGCCCCAGCTCGGAGAGCTGCTGCATGACCCGCTCCGGGTTGGCGTCTGCGCGGTCGATCTTGTTGATGGCCACGATGATCGGTACATCCGCCGCCTTGGCGTGGTTCAGAGCCTCGATGGTCTGGGGCATGACCCCGTCGTCTGCGGCCACCACGAGCACGACGATGTCTGTGACCTCGGCGCCTCGTGCGCGCATCGCGGTGAACGCCTCGTGGCCGGGCGTGTCGATGAACGTTATGACCGGCCCGGTCGCAGTCACGACCTGGTAGGCACCGATGTGCTGGGTGATGCCGCCGGTCTCGCCGGAAGCCACGTCGGACTCACGGATGCGGTCGAGCAGGGTCGTCTTGCCATGGTCGACGTGGCCCATGACGGTAACCACGGGCGGCCGCGGGCGGAGCAGCTCTTCTTGGTCGTCGTCGTCATCTTGGTCGCCGAAGTAGCGGGCTTGAAGCTCGGCCTCTTTTTGTTCACCGGCGTCGACGAGCCGCACGACGGCGCCGATCTCGGCGGCAAAAAGCTCGATCATGTCGTCGGTAAGAGACATCGTGGCCGTCACCATCTCGCCCTGGGTCAGCAAGAAACGCACCACGTCTGCGGCGCTGCGGTTCAGGCGCGGCGCTAGCTCTTGGGCCGTGGCACCCCTTTCGACGATGACCTCGCCCTCGGGTACGGGGGCATGAGACGCCACATATGTCGACGGCGCCTGGGCCTGCAACTCCTCCCGGTTGGCGCGCGAGCGCCTGCGCCGGCTCGGGCTGCGCCCGCCGCCGCGTCCACCAGGGCCTCCTCCAGGACCACCACCTGGGCGCCCGCCACCTCTCGGTGGCGCACCCGCGCCTGGCGCTCCCCGGTAGGGGGAACTGCCCGGAGGGGCTGCGCGGTAGGTCGCGTCGGGGCCACGAGATAGCGGACCGGTGCGGGGGCCCCCAAGGGGGCGCGCGCCACCTGGCCGCATGCCGGGAGCACCCGAACGGCTTGCTGGGCCACCCGGGCCGCCAGGCGGGCCCGAGCGCTGGCCGGGGCCAGCACCAAAACTTGGCCGCGGGCCACCGGTGCCACCCGGGGCACCAGGGCGCGACATCGGCCCGCCGGACCCCGGGGGACCGCTTCGCGGCGCCATCGGGCGACTGCCGGGAGCGGGTGGGCGACCTTGCCCGGGCCTCTCCCCCGGCCGGCCTGGGGCACCGCCCGGTACGTAGGGCGCGCCACCTGAGCGAGCGTACGGCCCGGTACCAGGACCGGATGGGCGTTGGCCCTGGCCCGATTGCCAGTTGGGGTCGCCTCCGGGACCGCCCGGCGCGGGGCGCGCAGGAGGTGGGATCGGTTTGCCGGTCATCGGCGAGAGGGGGCCACGGAAGCCTGGGGGCGGCGGGATCGGCTTGCCGGTCATCGGGGACACAGCTGCACCGCGGTCCTGCGGGCCTTGCGCTGGGGCCGCCGCTGACGGCTGGCTTGGCCGCGCCTGCCCTGGTTGCCCGGCGCCGGCTGCCCTTGCTTGCGGCGAGGTAGCCGTGTGGGCCGGGCCAGTTGCGGAGGGGGCCAAGCCTGCCTCTGATGGCGCTTCAACCCTGGCTTGAGGCGCGGCCGGCGCGCTGTGAGTGCTGGCTGTGTGGGCGGCCACGCCAGTGTGCGTGTGAACGGGGGCACCGGCGTTAGCGGCAGCCGCTGAGGCCTCGCCCGAAGGTGCCGACGCCGGGCCCGATGCCCTCAGGCCGGGGGGTGCAGGCACTGGCCGAGCATGGGTTGGCGCGGCGGTTGCGGCAGGTGCCAAGGGAGCCGAAGCGGGCCCCGGTGCCGCGGCGTGGCCGAGCGTGCCTAGATCGGGACGGACGTCGGCTGGCGGGCGTGAGCTGGTAGTTGTCGTTGCTCCGGCAGGCCGGCGGGCTGTTTGAGCAGAATCGTGGAGGGCAGGCCCTTCAGCGGGGGCGAGCACGCCGGGAGGGGGCGCCGTGGCGACACCGGCCTCGGAGCGCACGACCTGGTGGGACCGCGCGGGCGGAGCGTCGAGCGTTTCTCGTGCGGTAGTCGCACCGGACCTGGCGGGCGGCGCCGAGGAGGGGCTCGCCTCAGCAGTCCCAATTTGTGGCTCCGGGGGTTGATGGGAGCGCTTCAGGCCCTCACGTTCCGCCTTGCGGCGCACGCGATCAGCTTGCGCGTCCTCGATGCTGGAGGAATGGCTCGAAACGCCGATCCCCATCGCCAAGCAGAGATCCAGCCCTTCCTTGTTGGTCAGGCCTAGCTCGCGTGCCAGCTCGTAAACCCGGATCTTTTTGGCCAAGTTGCTCGTCAGTCCTTTTCTTGGTGTCCTTTGGGACGCCCTATGGCAGCGGCGCCGTTCACACTTTCTATCCTCGCATGTTCCGAGGCCATCGCGAGCAGCACCCCGATGTCTGTCCTGCTTACCTCGGCACGCAACGCCCGCCCGAAGGCACCGCGGCGCACGGCCTTTTCGATGCAATCGGGTTGGACCAGCTCGGGCTCTCCCAGCTTGCAGAGCCAGGCACCACGTCCCGGGCCTTTACGGTCGACGACCAACCGCCCGTCGGCGCCCAAAACTACGCGGACCAGTGTACCGGTGACGGTGCGGGCGCGGCACCCGATGCACGTCCGGACCGGGGACGACGTCTACCCCGCTCCTTCCACGGCGCTAGCAGCGCCGGCCGCCCCCTCTTGGTCCTGGGCGTCGCTTTCGGCGTCCACCAGGACGACCTCGAACTCCGCCTCGGGGGAACCGTTACTGCCCGCTGTCGTGGCCTCCCATTCCTCAGCGGAGAGCGCTTCGCCGCCGCCAGCTGGCTGCCAGACCATCTCGCCGGACTCGTTTTGCACCCACTCGCCTTCGGCCCACTCCTGCGCGGCGTAGGCCTCCTCCTCGGCGAGCTGGCTCTCGCTCTTGATGTCGATGCGCCAGCCCGTAAGTCTGGCGGCGAGGCGCGCGTTCTGGCCCTCCTTGCCGATGGCCAGGGACAGTTGGTAATCGTTCACTATCACCGTGGCCGTCCCTGACTCCTCGTCCAAGACGACGTCCTTCACCTTCGCCGGCTGCAGCGCCCGCATAACGAACTCGCGGGAGTCGTCGGAGTAGGGGACGATGTCAACCTTCTCGCCGCGGAGCTCGGTGGTGACCATCCGGACGCGGGCTCCCCGCGCACCGACACAGGCACCCACTGGATCAACGTTGGGGTCGTTGGACCAGACGGCGATCTTGGTCCGGTGACCCGGTTCGCGCGCGGCGGCCTTGATTTCTACGATGCCGTTCGCGATCTCCGGCACTTCGAGCTCGAACAGGCGCTTGATGAGGCCCGGGTGAGTGCGGGAAACGACGATCTGCGGGCCCTTGCTCGTCTTGCGCACTTCGACGATGTAGGCCTTCAGCCTCGCGTTGTGCTCGTAGTGCTCGAAGGGCACCTGCTCGGCCTGCGGTAGCAGCGCCTCCACCTTGCCCAGGTCCAAAAGCGTGTAACGGTTGTCGCTCTGCTGGATGATCCCGGTGACTATGTCGCCTTCCCGGCCGGCGTACTCCTCGTACTTGAGGTCGCGCTCGGCTTCACGGATCCGCTGGAAGATCACCTGCTTGGCGGTCTGTGCGGCGATCCGGCCGAAGTCCTTAGGGGTGTCGTCCCACTCCCTGATGACGGCGCCCTCTTCGTCCAGTTCCTGGCCATAGACCCGGATCTCACCGGAATCGGCCTCTATGGTGACCACGGCCTCCTCTGCAGCGCCCGGCATCCGCTTGTAAGCGGCGACGAGCGCGTTGGCGAGCGCGTCGAGCAGGACATCGACACTGATGCCTTTGTCCTTGGCTATCTGTTGTAGAGCATCGAGAAAAGCGAGGTTATCTTTCATCCAGCCTCCCCAGAGGCCTCCGACATCGGTCCGTTGTCAAGAGCTCCAACGCGCGTCTCAACCTTGGCCGCCCTCTTGCGGCTAGGGACGGTCTTGGTGCCCTTCGGAGGCGGGCCCCATGCGAAGACCGTGTTCGCACGCTCGATGGAACTCAAGGGAATGTGCACCTCGGTCGCCTCACCGGTCGCGAGATCGGCCACGACGGTAACTTCCTCAGCCGTCGCTTCCTTTAGGGTGCCGCGCACTCTGCGAGCGCCGTTGACAGCTTCCGTCGTCTTGATAACGACATCTTCCCCGACGTAACGGGCGAAGTGTTCGGGGTAGCGCAGCCGGCGTTCGAGGCCGGGGCTGGACACCTCGAGCATGTACCTGCCCGCCGGCGCGAGGTCCTCCCGCTGGTCCAAGATGGCGGACACCGCAGAAGTGACTTGAGCGATCGAGTCGAGGTCGACGCCGCCAGGGCGCTCAACCAAGACGCGCAAGGTGGCACCGGAGCGCTCCACGTCCCAGATCTCCAACCCAGCGGTCTGCACCGCGGGCGTCAATGCCTCAGTGATCTGCTCTTCGGCGCCCATCTCACCTCCGTTTCGCTCAAGGTTCGTCATACAAAAGCGTGGGCATCCTGCCAGGCAGGCAAGCCCACGCCCAACATCACCCCCTGGGTGACAACCAGCATTATAGCCCAGGTCGGTCCCACTAGACCCTGGGCGTTCATGTTTGCTGCGCCCGCTGGAGGCCCTCCGTCGGACACCGTGCTCTGGCCACGCTCCGGCCTGGCCAACCCTTCTCGTGCTTCCTCCAGGAACGTTCCCTGTCGTGGCACCAACCATTACTTCCAGCGAAAGTAAACGAACACCCGGCCGAAATTGTCCGAGTCTTTTTCGATGCGGTGGTACAGAGGGCGGATGTCTTTTTGGTCGAGGAAACGCAGCACCCGCTTCTTGAGCTGCCCGGAGCCCTTACCCGGGATGATCTCCACCGAGGCGGCCTTGATGCGCACAGCCTCGTCGATCACTTCCCGAAGGGCATGGTCGATCTGGTCGCCCCGGTTGTAGATGTCGTGGAGGTCCAGCTTGAGCTTGCTCACGACGCGGGCACTCTCACGACCCCCGGCACTCTCGCGACCCTTGGACTCTCACGACCCGAGGCTACGGCCTCAAGGCACCGCCGCGCGGCTGCGCGTAGGTGGCAACCAGTTCTTCGCCCAGCCGAGCGAGCTGCTCGCGCGCTTCGGCTGGCCCTAACACCTCGACTTGGCGCCCCAAGCCTGCCAGCTGCGCCACGATCATCTCGGTGCGGTGGCCACCTATACGCATCAAGGCGCGCCCATCCGCCTGGACCTCTCCCAAGACGGCTCGACGCTCGAAGATCCAGCGCAGCACCTCGACAGCGTCGGGATCAGCCAGGACCGAAACCTCCGCCGGGCTACGCAACTCGTCCACGCGGTGCACGACTTGGTCCCACGCCTGTGCGAGGTCGAAGCCCAGGGGACGCTCGACTCGCTTGCCGGTGTCCTCGACAGAGGTCACCCGCCCGACCCGGAACGTCCTCATACCATCTTCTGTCCCCGCGAGCAGGTACCACGTGGTCCCCTTCAGGACCAGGCCGAGCGGGTTGACAGTGCGCACGCTCGGCTTGCCCTGGCGGTCGGCATAGCCGAGGCGGACCTCGCGCCGGTCCGCAACTGCTACTTGGAGCGCCTCGAGGTGGACTGGCCGGCGCACGGTGCGCGTCTCGCCCCATCTTCCCGCATCGATCACCACCGAGCCCGCTGCCCCCTCGGCGCTCGCCCGGAACGGTTCGGGCAATGCCCTGACGAGCTTTCGCAGCGCTGCTTTCAGCTCAGGCGTAGCCGCCGAGGCCGGCCCGGCGACCAGGAACAGGGCACGGGCCTCCGGGGCGGTCAGGCCCGACAGGTCCGTCCTGGCCCCACCTAACAGCCGCCAACCTCCCGCCCGCCCTCGCTCCGAGTAAACGGGCAGCCCTGCCATGCTGAGGGCCTCAAGGTCGCGCCGAGCCGTACGCTCCGATACCTCCAGTTCCTCGGCAGCCTCGGCGGCGGTCACCCGCTGGCGCTGTTGCAACAACAACAGAAGGGCTACGAGGCGGTCGGCACGCATAACTTGGAAACCATCCTCGCGGGAAATTAGGACAGGGGATGGCCAGTTAAGGGGTGCAAAGTACCTCCTGTAGCCCTACGCCACCCCCTCACCGCAGCCAGCCTCGGCTGCGCTCATCAAAGGAGCCCTCATGCCCGGTTTCCCTACTACCGAGCCCACCGAAAGCGAACAGCTGCTCGTTTTCCTGGCCCAGCAACGCCGAGTGCTGTCCCATGCCGCCTACGGCCTCACCGATGAGCAGGCCCGGCTCGCCCCGTCGGTGAGCGTGCTGTCCGTAGGCGGCATCGTAAAGCACGTTTCCAGCGTGGAGAAGTTCTGGACCGACGTGGTGCTCAGCCGGCAAGAGCCGTTCGGGGCGGAGGGTGACGACTACCAGGAAGGCTTCCGGCTCGGCCCGAACGAGACCTTGGCAGGCGCCTTCGAGCGCTACGCCGCCATCGGCCGGGAGACCGAACGGATCGTGCGCTCGCTACCCATCGACCACCCTGTGCCTGTACCGCGCGACGTCCCCTGGTTCCCGACCGATACCGAGTCCTGGACGCTTCGCTGGATCCTGCTCCACCTGATCGAAGAGACGGCGCGCCACGCCGGGCACGCCGACATCGTGCGCGAATCGATCGACGGCGCTACCTGGTTCGCTCTCATGGCTGGCGCCGAGGAATGGCCCCCCTCGCCGTGGGTAAAAGCCTGGCAACCCCCCGGCTCGGTGGGCGAACTGGCTACCGCACTTGTCGGGTAAAGGCGTGCCGGGCGCTGCCTCAAGCGACCGAGGGTGCTCCAAAAGTTCGATCGCCCAGTCTTCGCAGTCCGTCCACCAGGCCCTCATCAGCGATCGCCAGTGCTCCGTCGAGGGTGAACCAACGGACCAGCTGGCTCTCCCCTACACCCGGCGCCGGCTCGGCATCGGCGCAGACGAGCAGGTAACGCAGGTCCAGATGGACATGGCTCTCTGCGGCGAGGTGCACGTCCAGGTGGATCAGCTGCGGGCCGCCGGCCGGGTGCCGGACCGGCAGGCCGGTCTCCTCGCCGGCCTCCCGGAGAGCTGCGTCCCAGGGCGTTTCGCCCGTGTCGACGTGGCCGCCCGGCTGTAGCCAGAGACCGAGTTTCTTGTGCAGGTGAAGCACCGTGCCCCGCGGACCGCTCACAATCGCCGACCCTGTTACGTGGACGAGGTCGGTGTGCCTATCGAAGGGGTCAGCCAAGCGTTCGAGCTCCGACAGGAAACGCTCCTGGGAAGCCACCTCTCGTGGCGTCTCGGCGTCGAACGTGGCCACCGCGAGGCGCACCGTGTTGGACAGGAGCGCCGTCTCCGACAGGAGCACTCTGTCCGGCAGGGCGGGGTCAGGCGCTATGAGCTGGGACCACCCGCCAGGCGCCGGCCTATCAGCTCGACACGCGCCTCGCTGCTGTTGACGTCGGATCCCCGAGCGTCCAGCAGAGCAAGCCGGTCGGCTTCCGCCTCGCCGGCGGCGGACTTGTCGGCGGCGGCGAGGCGTGCCTCGAAGCCCTCCTTCACAAGCTTCTCGGCCTCCTCGACCAGCGCAGCCACCATCTCGTCCTCGGGCACGACTCGGATTATCTCGCCCCTGATGAACAAGTGCCCCCGGTGCTTCCCAGCCGCTATCCCGAGGTCTGCCGAGCGGGCTTCACCGGGCCCGTTCACCACGCAGCCCATGACGGCAACCTGTAGCGGGATCTCCCGGGACTCCAACGCTGCCTGAGCCTCCTGTGCCACCTTGTACACGTCGATCTCGGCCCGGCCACAAGAGGGGCAGGCGATGAGGTCAACATTGCGACGTTCTCGCAGCCCGAGGGACTCGAGCAAGGTCCTGCCGGCCTTCGCCTCAACTACGGGGTCCGTCGTCAGGGAGTAGCGGATCGTGTCCCCAATGCCCTCCATGAGCAGCGTTCCGATCCCGGCTGTGCCTTTCACGATGCCGGCGGGCGGCGGCCCCGCCTCGGTGAGACCCAGGTGGAGCGGGTGGTCGACCTGCTCGGAAAGTTGCCGGTAGGCCTCGACCATCAGGGGCACGTTGGACGCCTTCACCGATATCTTCACGTTGTCGAAGTCGACCTCGGCAAACAAGGCGAGCTCGTGCTGAGCGGACTCCACCATCGCCTCAGGCGTCGCGCCACCGTACTTGTCGTAAAGGCGCTTGTCCAAGGAGCCCGCATTGACACCGATGCGGACCGGGATCCCGCGGTCCTTGCACTCCCTGGCCACGAGCTTGATCTCTTCGGGCTTGCGGAGGTTGCCAGGGTTGAGACGCAGGCAGTCCACCCCTGCCTCGATCGCTGCGAGCGCCATCTCGACGTGGAAATGAATGTCCGCCACGATCGGCACCGGGCTGCGCGGCACGATCCGGGCGAGCCCCTCAGCGGCCTCGCGCTCGTTGCAGGTGCAGCGCACGATGTCCGCGCCGGCCGCCTTGAGGGCGTAAATCTGAGCCAGCGTGGCTTCTACATCGGCGGTCTTCGTGGTGGTCATCGACTGCACGCTTATCGGTGCGTCGCCTCCCACCGGGACAGAGCCCACCATGATCTGGCGCGTCTTTTTTCGCGGGTAACGCTCCACGGCCACTTTTCCTCCGTCGGTCTCCGCAGCCAGGTTACAACCTCACGCGCAGCTGGCAGGCTGGGTGGGCTCAAGTCAGCAGGTCGCGCAGGTCGAGGAACAGCGACGACACACCATAGAACAGGATCAGAGCCACCATCGCGTATGCCACGGGCATGATCTTGTTGATGTCGGCGTGGTAGGGGCGCTTCGTGCGCAGGCTCCGCACCTTTTCGTAGAGCGCGATGGCCACGTGGCCCCCGTCAAGGGGAGGCAAAGGGACGAGGTTGAAGAGCCCGACGAAGATATTGATGACTATCAGCAGGTACAACACTTCGGACCAACCAATTTGAGTCGCTTTGTTGGCTAGCACGGCGACGCCCACTGGCGACACGAAGCGCACCGCTGTCGGGCTGTCGGCTGCCTTCTGGTTCCCGATCATCTTGAAGTAGCCGCCGACGTCTGCCACCGTGCTGCCGAGACGGCTCACCGCCGTCACCGAAGTCGACCCGAACGTCGTCCCCGCGTGAGCGACCGAGCCGATCAAGTCGAAGCGCACCGGGCCGGCCTCGATCCCGAGAATCCCGGTTGGCTTTGTATAGACAGGCTTTTTGTCGCCGGACACGAGGACCTTCGCACCGTTGGCGAGGACGGTCGATGTCACCAAGGTTCGGCCGCCTCTGTCTATCGTGAGCGTGATGCGTTGGCCCGGGCGTACTCGCAGGTAGTCAACGAGGCCGTCCCAGCTGGAAAAACGGTGCCCGTTGACCGCGACTATGCGGTCCCCAGCCCGAAGCCCTGCAAGCTGCGCAGGCGTTTTCCCGTGGGCAAAGTTGTAAAGCGTGATCTGGTCGTTGGACGGAGGGACGGCGATGAAATTGCCGATATCGCCCGGGCCGACGAACAGGATGACCAGCATTATGAAGGCCAGTAGAAAATGGACGAAGGAACCCGCCAGAGCGACGCTCAGGCGCCTCCAGGTTGGTTGGTTACGGTAAGCGCGTGGCTCGTCGGCCGGGTCCACTTTCTCCGCATTGGTCATCCCGATGATCTTGCAGTAGCCGCCCAATGGCAAGGCTTTGACCCCATAGGTGGTCTCGCCACGCTGGATCGACCAAACCCGCGGCCCGAAACCGACGAAGAACTCGGTCACCTTCATCCCGGCGCGCTTTGCCATTATGAAATGGCCGAACTCGTGGAGCACGATCATCAGGATCAGGCCCAACACGACGAGCACGGTCGCCAATGCCCCATACACAGCGGCCAGCACAAGCCCGCCGACCACGACGACCATGAGGCGGAGCAGCGCGGCCCTCTGCTCGCTCTTGTCCATCTCGGGCACGCCGGCCATCTTGGGCGCGGTAGCAATCCCGCGCGCGGCGGCCACCTTGGGCGCGGTAGCAATCCCGCGCGCGGCAGCCGGCTCAGGCCCGACGGCCGGCTCAGGCCCGACGACCGAAGTGGTCGGCCAGTTCGGCTCAGCCAAGCGCGCCGCTCCCGCGCGGGTGGAGAGCCCTCAGGCCTTCACGCTGGGAAATCACCTCGCCAGCAAGCGCTCTTGCCTCGGCATCAGCGTCGAGGACGTCGGCGACGTCGCGGGGCTCGCTGGGCTGGAACCGTTCGATCACCCCTTCGATCACGGAGGGAATATCGACCCATCCGAGCCTCCCTTTTAGGAAGGCCTCCACAGCGACTTCATTGGCCGCGCTGAGGCCAGCGGGAGCCGTCCCGCCTTGGCGTCCAGCTTCGTACGCGAGCGGCAAGCAACGGAACGTCGCAGCGTCAGGGACCTCGAAATCCAGATGGCCGAGGGTGGCCCAGTCGATCGCTCCGAAAGGGGTCGCCATACGTTCAGGGTACGAGAGGGCGTAGCCAATGGGCAGGCGCATGTCCGGCATCGACAGCTGGGCGATCGTGGCGCCGTCTGTCGTCTCCACCATCGAGTGGACCACCGACTGAGGGTGGACGACGACATCGATCTGGTCGTACCCGGCGCCGAAGAGGAAGTGGGCTTCGATCACCTCGAGCCCTTTGTTCATGAGAGTGGAGCTGTCGATTGTGATCTTGGGCCCCATCTTCCAGGTGGGGTGGGCGAGGGCGTCCGCAACTGTAACCTCCGACAGCTCCCGGAGCGTCTTGCCACGGAAGGGGCCGCCTGACGCCGTGAGGACGATGCGGCGAACGGCCGTGCTCCCCCAGCCGTCACCACCTCCCGGGCCCGCTACCCCCGGGAGGCCCGCTGCCCCCGGTATCCCCCGCAGGCACTGGTGCACGGCGCAGTGCTCGGAGTCGACGGGCACGATTTCAGCGCCAGGCGTCATGCGCGCCCGCTGCACCAGCGGGCCCGCCGCGATCAGGGACTCCTTGTTCGCAAGGGCCAGGCGCTTGCCTGCACGCAAGGCTGCCAGCGTCACGGGAAGGCCTGCGAACCCGACGACACCGTTGAGGACGATGTCGGCCTCCTGGGCTATCGCGGCCAGAGCGCCCTCGCCTGCGAGCACCTCGGTCCCGGGGGGGACGAGCGCTGCCAGCTCGTCCGCTTTGGCCGCGTCGGCGATCGCCACCACCCTCGGGCGCATCTCGCGCGCCTGTTGTGCGAGCAGGCCTACCGACGACCGGGCCCCGAGCGCCGTCACCTCGAACACGCCCGGGTTGGCGCGCACTACCTCCAAAGCCTGGGTGCCGATCGAGCCGGTGCTGCCAGCGATGGAGAGGGCCCTGCTGGCGGTCACCTAAGACCTAAGCAAGATGGAGCACTGTTGCCAGGAAGTAGGTAGCCGGCAGAGCGAGCAGCAGCGAGTCGAAGCGGTCCAGCAACCCGCCGTGGCCCGGGAGGAGAGAGCTCGAGTCCTTCAAACGCAGGTCCCGCTTGATCATCGACTGGACCAGGTCGCCAACCGGCGCGACGACGGCGATCACGAGGCCCAGCTCGAGGCCGTGGCGCACGCCGCCCCAGGGCGAAACCTGGCTACCGATCACCGCTCCGGCCACCAAGGCCGCGATCCCGCCTGCAGCGAAACCCTCCCACGTCTTGCTCGGGCTGATGGCCGGCGCCAACGGATGGGAGCCGAACCGGCTGCCCGCAAACCACGCTGCCAGGTCGGCCGCGACAGTAGGGATGACAGCGCCGAGGAAGAGGTGCTCTCCTCGGGGCGCCGCGAGCATCAGCCCCGCGAACGAACCCAGGATCCCCACCCAGGCAAAACCGAACACGGTGACCGCTACGTTCACGACCGGACGGGCCTCGACGACGCGTGCCAGGTACCAGACCAGGCTGGCGCATACGACCACCACCAGTACCACCGGCAACGCCGCCGAGCCTCGCCAGTATGCAGCCACGACCGCTCCGCCCGAGCCGAGCGCACCCAACAGGGTCGCGGGCCTGAACCCGGCTCGCTGGAACATGGCAAAGGCTTCAAGGGCACAACCGAGGATGACCATGGCCGACAACGCCAACAGGGCGGCGGGTGCCACCAGGTAACAGATGACGAAGAGCGCGACGAGGCCGGCTCCAGTTGCCACTGCTGCCCCGATGTCGCGCCCGCCTCCGGATGGGGCTCTGTCAGCGCCCAGGTCGTAGGGGCGTTTGGCATGCCTAGCCGCAGCCGCCGAGGACATCGCTCCCGATGAAGCACTGGCCGGCGCACCTCCGGACCTGCGCAAGTTCCGGCCCACCCCACGCTGCCGGCGGGGCGAGGCACCCGGTGGGGCTATCGGCGGCACAGCGCTCATGGCTGCAACACCTGCCGGGACCGCCGGGACCTCCGGGTAGCCGACATCGGGGCCCCCGTCCCGGGCCTTGGTCCCTGCGCCCGCGCCGTCCCCGAAGAGAGTGCGGTCCTCATCTCCAGAAGGCACGCTGCCAGAGCCGGGAGGAACATATCCTTCGACGGTACCCTCGATGGGGCGTCCTCCGCTCGCAACTTCCGCCCGCTCGGCCCGCTCACGCTCCAAGCGCTCGAAGTCGTTGTCGAACGAGAACGGGCGGTCGGTCGGTTCCTCATCGCCGATACCGTGCTCGGCGTCCTTGTCGACGAGGTCCTCCATGCCAGGCCCGTCGGACCAGTCGTTCACGTCATCGCGCCAATGCAGACCGCGCGAGCCGAGTAGCCTCCATGCCTGGAGTTCGTCCTCTTGAGCTTTCGAGCCGCTGACCGCCCGAGGGACCTCGCCTGTGGGCGGGTCCGCCCAATGAGGAAGTTCTGTACCCTCTCCTGAGCTCATTGTGATGACCAACTCCGCTGGTGGTACGACCTCCAGAGGGTACTCCATCTTTTGGCCGGTCTCCGCAATTGTGCCTCCCTGGACATCCGGCTGCGCGCTGTGTGCTGCTTCCCTTTCCCCGCCATCTTCCCCAGCGAGGCCCTCGTCCACCTCATCACCTCTGTCGGCCGCCTCGGCCGTTTCGCCGATGCCCCCTTCGCCGATGCCCTCTTCGCCGTGCACTTCTTCGTCGCGCACTTCTTCGTCGCGCACTTCTTCGTCGCGGGCTTCTACGCCGCGCACTACTTCACCCGGGGCGTCCTCGGCTTGCTGGCGCATGTCCGCCAGCTCTGCAAGCTCGAGCGGGCCGGTCGGGGCTCCCGGGTCATAGCCTTCGGGCTGGCCAGGCTCACCCCACAGGCTAAGCGTGCCGTTCGGGCCAGGGCTCTTCCGGTCGGCCCGGCCGCTACGGCGCGCTGCGCGGGGGCTCAACGACCCTGGTCCCTCGAGCCGGGGGGCTCGAGCAAGGTGGCACGGGTTCGCTGCTCGCCTAAGGTTCCAGTCAACCTTGCTTGGAGACTCAGCCGAGGACCTCCTTTGGTCGCCAGCAGAAGGGCCATGAAGCGGGGCGCCCGTCAGCTGTTGAGCAGTTCGTTTTCCTTGTGGGCAAGCACGCGGTCTATCTCGGCTGTGTAGTCGTGGGTGAGCTTGTCCAGTTCCTTTTCCGACCTGTCGAGCTCGTCGGAGGAAATGTCCCCGTCCTTTTCCAGCGCCTCGAGGTCCTTGCGCGTGGCACGGCGCAAGTTGCGCACGGCCACCCTCCCGTCCTCTGCCTTTTGGTGCACCACCTTCACGAGGTCTTTACGTCTCTCTGCGGTAAGCATCGGGAAAACCAACCGGATCACAGAACCATCGTTGCTCGGCGTGATGCCAAGATCCGACGACTGGACCGCCTTTTCGATCGCCTTGATGCTTGCGGGCCCCTTTTCGTAGGGGGTGATGACGAGCACCCTCGCTTCGGGCACGTGAAGCCCTGCCAGCTGCTGCAGCGGCACTTCGGCCCCGTAATACTCGACCTTCAACTTCTCGATCAGTGCCGGGGTCGCCCTGCCGGTCCGGATGCTCGCGAACTCGCCCTTGGTGTGCTCGACCGCGCGAGCCATGCGGTCCTTGCAATCCTCGATGGCTACGTCAACCAGGGTGTCGGGCATCAGTGAATTAGCGTACCTATCTGCTCACCCGCCAGCGCGCTACGCAGGTTCCCCTCCTCCATGATGCTGAAGTACAGGATCGGCAGAACGTTCTCCCTGCACAACGTGATGGCCGTCAAGTCCATGGCGCGCAGATCCTTACCGATTACTTCGTCGTAACTGATCTCACTGATCTGCTCGGCCTTCGGGTCCAGGCGGGGGTCGGCGGTGTATACCGCGTCGACCCCGCCATGAGTGCCTTTCAACAGGACTTCCGCGCCGATCTCGACGGCTCGGAGGGCGCCTGCGGTGTCCGTTGTAAAAAACGGGTTACCCGTCCCGGCGGCGAAGATGACTACACGGCCCTTTTCGAGGTGCCTTATCGCACGTAGGCGGATATACGGCTCTGCCAGCTCCGACATGCCGATCGCAGTCTGGACCCGGGTCGGTTGTCCCGCCCGTTCGAGGGCGTCCCGCAGGGCCAAGGCGTTGATCACGGTGGCCAGCATGCCCATGTAGTCAGCCGTGGCCCTGTCCATCCCCGTCGCTGAGCCGGTAGCACCTCTCCAGATGTTCCCGCCTCCGATCACCACCGCAATCTCGGTACCGAACTCGGCGCGGGCCGCTGCGATCTCCTTGGCGAGACGTTCGACAATGCGGCCGTCGATGACCTCATCGGCCGCCTCGCTTGCCAAGGCCTCGCCTGAGACCTTCAAGACGACGCGCTTCCAAGGCGCTCCCGGCCGGCCCATCAACCTCCGATCACAACCTGGGCGTAGCGCACGATCCGCGCGTCACCCAGCGTTTGCGCGACGGTCTTGCTGTCGTCCTTGGCGAACGGCTGCTCCAGCAGCACGCCTCCGGGCACGCGCTTGAACCAACCACCCAGCTTGCCGTCAACGATTTTGGGCACCTGCGCCTCGGGCTTGCCGTCGCGGCGCGTCTCGGCTTCCAACGTCGCCCTCTCCGCCTCGACCTCTTCGGCCGGGACGTCCTCGCGACGCAGGTACTTGGGCTTCCCGAAGGCGATATGGACGGCGACGTCGTGAGCGAGCTGCTGGTTGCTCCCGGCCAGTTCGACGATCACACCGTTGACCCCGCGGTCGTTCTGCACGTGCAGGTAGGAGTCAAGGAGGTCGCCCGGCGCGGCCTCGAAGCGGACAACCTCTCCGAGCTGCACGTTTTCCTTTATGACGATGTTGAGGTCCTCGATAGCTGCCTTGCGCTGCTGTACCGCGTCCTCGCCGTCGCTGGCAACAAGTGCGGCCAGCTCGTTGACGAGATTGACAAAATCGGGGCTCTTGGCGCCGAAGTCCGTCTCCGAACGGAGCTGGACCAGCGCTATTGCGTTCGCCTCTTTGTCATAAGAGACGGCGACGGCGCCCTCTTGGGTCTCCCGTCCGGCTCGCTCGGCGGCTTTGCCGAGCCCGCGTTCCCGAAGCCACTTCATAGCTCCCTGGGTGTCTCCGTCGGATTCAGTCAATGCACGCTTCGCGTCCATCATCCCGGCCCCGGTCGCGTTGCGAAGGGCTTGTACGTCCTTGGCGGTGAACTCTGCCATGGTTCGCGCTCCTTACTCTATTGCTCTGGTGCTGCAGCGGCCGTAGCTGCAGTGGTCAACGTTTCATGGCCCGCGGTGTCGTCAGGCGAGGGCTCAATTGCACTAGCTGCATCCGCGGCGCCAGCAGCGGGAGGCGGGACAGCGCCAATAGCATCGGGGCTCCCACCGTCATCGGTCCATACCTCAGCTTCTAGGGCGTCGACTGTCTCTACGTCCGCTGCCTGCCCATCCTGCACATCCGCTTCCTGCACATCCGCTGCCTGTACGCCCGCTGTCTGTACGCCCGCTGTCTGTACGTCCGCGGTCTCGACATCAGCTGGCGCGGCGCCGGGCGCATGGTCTGGCCGGGGTGGCCGGGGCCTTGGGGGCGCGGGTGCGGCTGCGGCTGCGGCTGCAACCGGGTTTGACGGCACGGCGTAGAGCATGGCGCTGCGCTTCGAGGCCACAAAACGCCCCTCTGCGACCGCCTCAGAGATCACCCGGCACATGAGAGTGCCGCTACGAATGGCGTCGTCGTTGCCCGGGATCGGGAACTGGACCTGGTCCGGGTCGCAGTTGGTGTCGACCACGGCGACGATAGGGATGCCCATCTTGTTGGCTTCCGATACGGCGATGTGCTCTTTTTTGATGTCGATGATGAACACCGCATCAGGTAGGCGCGTCATGTCCCGGATACCGCCGAGGTTGCGCTCGAGCTTTTCCAGCTCCCTGGTCAGGATGAGCGCTTCCTTCTTCGGCATGGCTTCGAAATCCCCAGCCGAACGCATGCGCTCGTACTCCTGCATTTTCTTTACTCGGGCTGCGATAGTTGTGAAGTTGGTAAGCATCCCACCAAGCCAACGTTCGTTGACATACGGCATACCGCACAACTCTGCCGCACGCGCTATGGGATCCTGCGATTGCTTCTTTGTGCCCACGAAGAGAACGCTGCCTCCATTGGCCACCATGTCCCGCACAAACGAATAAGCCAAATCGACCCTGTGCAGGGTCTGGTTCAGGTCGATGATGTAAATACCGTTGCGCTCTCCGAAAATAAAGCGCTTCATCTTCGGGTTCCAGCGCCTGGTCTGGTGCCCGAAGTGGACTCCCGCCTCTAGAAGCTGCCTCATCGTGACGACGGCCATTAGCACTCCTCTCCATCGGTTGTTGTCCCATGAGCGCTAGCGCCGCGTAGCCCCTTCAGTTCGGGGGCCAGCGGCGACCGTGGAGGCGCCCTGGGCGTAGGTTTGTCGGGCCGCTATTTGCGGAGGCCCGGGGCCCAGCCTACACGCGGGTGCGTCAGGCTGTCTCTTTGTCGGCGACGAGCATGCGAGCCCGCAGCTGCAACACGGCCTTGGTGTGGATCTGGCACACGCGGCTCTCGGTCACGCCGAGCACCTGGCCGATCTCCGCCAGAGTAAGACCCTCGTAGTAGTACAGCGACAAGACGATCTTTTCCCGGTCTCCGAGGCGGTTGATAGCCCCGGCCAGGATCTGCTTCATCTCCTCGATCTCGAACGCGGCCATTGGCCCGTCGTGGCGATCGGCCAGCGTGTCACCGAGGGTCGTCGATTCGCCCCTGTCCCCCCCCGACAGCACCTCGTCAAGGGCGACGATGCCAACGAAGGAGATCTGTGAGAACTGCGCCTGGAGCTCGTCCTCGGTCAGGCCAAGCTCCGCAGCCACCTCGAGGTCGCTCGGCGTCCGCAGCAGCTGCGCCTCGAGCTTGGCATAAGCCTTCTCGATCGCCCTCGCCTTGGCCCGCACCGACCGCGGCACCCAGTCGATGCTGCGCAGCTCGTCGATGATGGCCCCTTTGATGCGGGTGATGGCGTAGGTCTCGAACTTGATCGCGCGTTCGTTGTCGAACTTCTCGATCGCGTCGATGAGCCCGAAGATCCCATAGCTCACGAGGTCGCACTGCTCGATCGTGTGAGGCAGGCCGACAGATACCCGGCCCGCCACGTACTTGACGAGCGGCGAATAGCGCACGATCAGCTTGTCGCGCAGCTCTCGCGCGCCGCTGCTCTTGTAGTCCGCCCAGAGCTCGTCA
>Ga0302325_10007255_pt1 | contig 24646 bp, 29 predicted proteins | sample Palsa_T0_2_FD_201948 | JGI IMG/M metagenome (GOLD analysis project Ga0302325, IMG submission 201948) | Peat permafrost microbial communities from Stordalen Mire near Abisko, Sweden - Palsa_T0_2 | ecosystem: Environmental > Terrestrial > Soil > Palsa > Peat permafrost | place: Sweden: Abisko... | reverse complement strand
CCGTACTGCGCCTCCTTCCCATCCGACATGGTGGTCAAGCTGAGCACCATCTTGCCCGTCGGATGCACACGCAAAAAGACCGCTCGATACGCCTCATTTGCCACGGCTAACTCTCCTCCCGCGCGGTGAGCTGTGGAGCCACCCACGACATTGACTACCTTTAGTGGCAGATCGTAGCCAAACACGAGGGATGGCTGCCTCGCTACCGACTGAGAAATGATCGTCTATCACGGAACAACCATCGATTGTCTGGACTCGATCGAACGCGATGGCCTGCGGCCGGGCACGTATGTATCGGAGAATCGCGGGCTGGCGAGCCAGTATTCGTGGCTCAGAGCGATGACGCTCGGTGCCGACGCCTGCGTGCTGTTCGAACTGGACGTGCCGAACGCCGCGGTGAGCGAGGCCGAGAGCTGGTGGTGGGCCCAGAGCCAGCTTCAGCTCCCGTTCGGCTGTCCGGCATCGTGCATCGTCTCCATCGATCATTCGGACCCCAGCCAGTTCTCTCTCGATTAGAGTGCCCGCCGCTGAGCGCACGCCGACTCCGATCAGCTGCGCTTCCAGGAGATCGAGGGATGGTCGTCCGGCGGCTCCGGGTGTGCCTTGCGCTGCGGACCGATGTCTTCGCGCTGCTCGTACTGCACGGGGGAGTCCGTGCCGACGACCGGAGACTTCGGCAGCGATGCCGCTTGGCCCGGGCGCCCGTCCGGGTAAAGCTTCGCCGACGCGGCGCTCCCATACGCAGGGTCCCTGAGTGCTGGACCGGCCGGGCTTGCTGCGGCGATCGGCGCCTCGCGTCCAAGGCGCGCGAGCGTGAGGACGCCCCTGGTGTAGACCGTGCCGATCCGCAGCGGCTTCGTGGTGCCACTCGCCGGGATCTTCCTGAACCCGGCCGACGCGGCACCAGGGTAGAGGCCATCGACGAGGCCGAGACCGTCTTCCAGGCCGGCCTTCTTCACGAGCAGGCCCTCCAGCAGGTCAACCCCGTTGTCGAGCTGGTGATTGATCGTCTTCACGACGCTGTTGACGGGGGCGCTCTTATCGACGATCTCCCCCACCCCGGACAGGACCTCTCCCAGGCCGGCGGTGATCTTTCGCAGTTGCACGACGATCGAGACGAGATAGAAGACGAGCGCGAGGACGATCAGGACGACGGCCAAGATGGTGACGGCGCCGGCCGCCGCGAATCCGAAGAGTGCCATTGATCTCCCTCAGTGAAGCTAAGCGTCGTCGAGGATCACGTCGAGCGAGGCGCCGTAGTCGGCGACACCGGCGACCGTCTTGATTACCTGGTCCTGCGTGGTCAGCAGCAAGGGCACGGCGTCAAGATCCTTGGACCCCGCAGCTGCCGTCGTTGAGATCCCGCTGACCGTCTGCGGAATGCTCTTCGCAGCCCGAAGGGTGCCGGAGAGCAGATAGACGACGACAGGAAGGACCACGAACAGCAGAATGAGGTCTCCGAGCCACCAGAGGATCATCGCGGCCTCCGGTCGGCCACGATCTTGGCTTTTCGAGCGATTCCGGGAAGAGCCCCGAGAATGATCTCGAACTGCTCGTTGATCGCCTTGACGGCGCCGTCGAGCGGGCGCAGGTGCTGCGACTCGACGCCCTGCAGCGCGGACCCGAGCGTCTTCAGGCCCTCTGAGATTCGTTCCAGCCGCGTGCGGACCTCGATCAGCGCGACCGCGAGCACGAGCACGACGCCCACCGTCAGCACGACGCTCAGAAGCACAAGTAGGTGGGTGCTGCTCATGCCCCACCGTACCCGTCGGTAAGCGCATTCATGTAGGCGTCCTGGATCACCGCTTCCTCCGCGATCTGGGCCAGCACCGGTGCCGTCGCCTGAAGCTGCGGAATGCTGGCCGTGTTGCTCGCGACCTTCACAGCGATGTCCAGCAGGCCGTCAACCGAGCGCTCGATGCTCGCGACGTACTCGACGAGCAGAGTCAGCAGGATCGCCACGATCACGGCCGCGCCGAATGCGATCGACAGCGATACCGCCCATAGCGTGTGTCCACCGACCGCGCTTGCGTAGATCATTTGCCCACCGCCACTTTGCGAAGCGCCCGGGCGGCGTGCAGGATCCTGACGCCAGAGTCGTTGATCTGGGCGATGCCGCCAAGCTCGTCGGTCTGCCTGCGAACGACGTCGACTCCTACCTCGGCAGCATGCGCCTGCGAGGCGATCCTGAACGCGAGCACCAGTACGACGATCACGATCACCGCCGCCACCGCGATCACCGCGATCCCGAGCGCCATCCCGATCGTCCATCCGGTACCCGCTCCGATGCTCACCACGGAGCACCACGCTGACATATCTCCGTGGTCAAAGCCGTTCCTAGCATCAGCGTCTCCTCCGGCGGATCTCCGCACACGCGACTTGCCGTCAAGCCTTGGCGAGTAAGTGCCCCCGCCAAGGCGGCGTAAATTACTGGCAGCCGCCGGTCATGTCCAGCGGCGACCGCTCAGTGGACCACTTGGTTGCTGCTCGCGCGGGAGCGCTGTGAGAGTCGCTCGCCGCCGCGTCCGTAACGCACTGCGATCAGCTCGGCCATGATCGACAGCGCGGTCTCGGCGGCGCTGAGCGCGCCGAGGTCGAGCCCGACCGGAGCGCTGATCCGCTTCAGCTCCGTCTCCTCCACACCGGCTGCGACGAGCCGTTCCCGGCGCTCCAGCTGCGCGTGCGTGGAGCCCATCGCCCCGATATAGGCCGGCTCTGCGCTGAGCGCCAGCGTCAGCACCTCGTCGTCGATCTTCGTGTCGTTGGAGAGGACGGCGACGTATGTGGCGCGGTCGATTCCCCCAAGCTGCTCGAGCGCAGGCGCGGGCCAGGACACAAGTATCTCCAGCGCGTCAGGGAATCGCTCGCGGGTGGCAAACCGCCCTCGCGGGTCGATCACGTACGGTCGCCAGCCGGCCACCCGCGCGAGGTGGGCAAGATGATTGGCGTACTCGACCGCGCCGAAGATCAGCAGCCGCGGCGCCGGCGCGGTCACGTCGATGAACAGCTCACCGCGCAGCTCGGAACGTTCCGCCCAGAGCAGCTCATTCGCGTGTGCGACCGCCTCGGCGTCGAGCGCCGCGTCGCCGAGCGTGCCCACCTGCCCGCCGTCGGCGCGGACGAGCAGCCGCTCGCCCGCGTGCGGGCCGCTGACGGCCGTTACGAGCGCAGCGCGCGCATCCTCACGCGCCGCCGCGGCGAACGAAGCCTGTGCGGACGCCGTCATTGGCCCTCCGGCTCCGGCGCAGGAGCAGGAGCAGCGGCGAACTTCGCCGCGGCGGCGCCGATACCACCTACGGCGAGCGCCACCAGGGCCCAAACTGTGCCCTTGCGCTCGTGGCCACGCGCGGCGTCGAGCGACAGCGCGCCCGGTCCGGTCTCGACCAGCGCGAGCACGGCCGCGATCAGGACAAGATTGTATTCGTACCCGCCGCTGGTTACCCAGGGCCCGTTCTTCAGATGGACGCGGTCCATCGCGGTCAGCATTGTGGCCGTGATGCTCGCAGCCGCGAGTGGAGTCACGAGCCCAGCCGCGAGTAGCGCCCCTCCGCCGGCCTCGCCGACGCCGGCGGCGATGGCATTCGGCTTGCCGGGACGAATGCCCATCTGCTCGAAGCCCTCCGCCGTCGCGTCGAGGCCGCGGCCCCCGAACCAGCCGAACAGCTTCTGGGTGCCGTGGCCGACGAACAGCGCCCCGACAATGACGCGCAGCAGCAGACGCCAAACCTTCATCTCATTCATCTCCAGAGCATCGCGATCGAGGACGGCAAGATACCGGCTTCACGGTGCGCCGCCGAGCTCGGCCGCGAGCGACGCTACCTGCGCGAACAGGATGACCCGCTCCCGCGCGCCGACCGCGGTCGCGGCGCGACGGGCCGCGGCGGCGCGGCGGTGGCGGTCGATCGCCGCCAGCGTGATCACGATCCGCTCCGGCGAGTCCCATCCGGCCCACGGCGCGTCGCGGTACTCGCGACTGCTCAGCAGCTCGCGTGCGGTATCCGCGACAGAACGGCCGGCGGCGAGCGCGTATTGATCACGGTTTCGATCGGAGCGCTGACGCGGTCCTTGACGGCGCCGAGCATTCGCGCCGTCAAGCGGACATCCCAGAGGGTGTCGATCAGCGCCGCCGCGTGCTCGCCGGCGACGAGGCCCGCATTCGACTCTCCCCAGCCGCCGTTGGGCTGCAGCCACGCGTACGTGTCAGGAGCGACCTCGTGCAGCCCCCCTTCAAACCGTGCCGGGCTGCCCAGCAGCGTCCGCTCCATTGGATTCGAGCGTATCTCAGCCAACCGCGGAGCCGCCGGGCCGAGCGCCACACCACCCCGGCCGAGCCGATCGACGTAACCTGCGTGCGCGAGATGCCGCTGCAGAATCGGGTCACGCCGGCGGGCGAGCTGATCGCCGACCAGGCGCGCGGACTGGTGTACGGGAACCGCGGCTGCCTGCACGACGAGCACGGCGATATCCGCCGGCGCTACAACGGCAAGCGCTGGATCGCCTGCCGGCTGCGGTTTCGCGGCTGGCACCGCCATCCGCTGCTACAGCCCGGTCGCTTCACCGAGCTGTTCTTCCTCGACGAGGCGACAGCATTCGCGGCCGGGCATCGCCCGTGCGCGCTGTGTCGCCGCGAGGACTATCAGCGCCTGGTCGAGATCTGGCGCGAGCTGCACCCCGGTCAGGTCGGCGCCGATGCGATCGACGCGCAGCTTCACAGCGAGCGGGTCGAGCGCGGCACGCGCGTCCAGCTCCGTCACGACACAGCGCTCGACGAGCTGCCCGACGCCGCTTTCGTGTCGCTCGAGGGCGCGCCCTGGCTGGTGCTCGGCGCGGAGCTGCTCGCCTGGTCGCCGGCCGGCTACACGAGGCGCGTTCCGCGACCGTCGGGCGGGCAGGCGACCCTGCTCACACCCCCCTCGCTTCTCGCCGTCCTGCGTTCGGGCTGGGAACCGGTGGTGCCGCTGCTGCACCCGTCGGCGCTCACCTGGTGAGGGTCGCCAGGCGCTCGGCCGCCTCGGCGATCACCTCCACTCGCTTGCAGAACGCAAACCGTGCAAGTGTCGGGGCAGCATCGCCGTCGTCGTAGAACACGCTCGTCGGGATCGCGACGATCCCGGCCCGGTCTGGTAGCTCAGCGCAGAACGCGGTCGCCTCACTGCCGACGTCGGCGTTGACGAAGTACGTGCCGGCGGGAACCAGCGGATACAAGCCGGCGGCCGTAAGTCCGGCGCAGAGCCGGTCGCGCTTGTCGCGCAGATCAGCCCGCAGCGTTTCGAGATAATCGGGTGGCAGTCGTAACGCGGCCGCGGCCGCGTGCTGCAGCGGCGTGCCGCCCGCGAAGGTCAGGTACTGCTTCACGGTGCGCGTCGCGGCGACGAGGTCCGCCGGACCCGAGCACCAGCCGATCTTCCAGCCCGTGAAAGAGAAGGACTTGCCGACGCTCGAGACGGTCAGCGTCCGCTCGCTCATCCCCGGGAGCGTCGCGGGCGGGATGTGCTGCCCGTCGTAGACCAGGTGCTCGTAGACCTCGTCGCTGATGCAGATCAGGTCGTGCTCGATGCACGCCGCGGCGATCAGCTCGAGCTCTGGGCGGTCGAGGACGCGGCCGGTCGGATTGTGGGGCGTGTTTAAAAGCATGACGCGCGCGCGAGGGCCGATCGCGGCCCGAAGCGCGTCGCCGTCCAGTGCGAACTCGGGCGGCCTGAGCGTCACCGCCCGCCTGATCGCGCCGGCGAAGGCGATGCAGGCCACGTACGAGTCGTAATACGGCTCGAGCACGACGACCTCGTCGCCGGGGTTACACAGGGCCAACAGCGCGGCGGCGATCGCCTCGGTCGCGCCGAACGTGACCAGCATATCCTCGGGCTCGAGGCCGTAGTAGTGCCGCTGGTGCTCGAACACAGCGTCGCGCAGCGCCGGAACTCCAGGCAGCGGGGCGTACTGGTTCTCGCCGGAGCGCAGTGCCAGGATCGCCGCCTCGATCACCGACGCGGGACCATCGGTGTCCGGAAAGCCCTGGCCGAGATTGATCGCCCCCGTCCGTGCGGCGAGCGCCGTCATCTCGGTGAAGACCGTCGTTCCGAGGCCGTCGAGGCGCGCGGCGCGGACCCCGTGGCCGCCGGTCATGCCTCAAGCCCCCCAAGCGACGACGAAGTCGTTGCCGTTCGCGCGCCAGGCGAACTCGCCACCGACGAACTCGCCACCGACGAAGTCGGCACCGACGAAGTCGGCAGCGTCGAAGTCGCCTTCATGCCGGCTCGGCGGCGCCCCAGATTCCGGGTCCGCGGCTGTGCTCGTAGATCAGCGAGGTCTCGGCGTGGGCGACCGCGGGGTGCGTGGCGAGATGATCGACGACGAACTCCCTCAGCTCGTGGGCGTCGGCGGCAGCCACCCAGACCAGGTAGTCGGTCGCGCCGGCGAGGTGGAAGACCATCACGACGCCGCTGAGCTGGCGCACGGTCGCCGTGAACGTGTCGATCTGCTCACGCGCGTGCACCGCGAGCCGAACCGCGATCAGCGCTTGGAGCGGCCTGCCGAGCGCGGCCAGGTCAACCTTCGCGTGGAAGCCGCGGATCACACCCCGCTCGCGTAGCGAGCGGAGCCGGGCGAGCGCGGTCGACGGCGCGACACCGACGCTGTCGGCGAGACGCTGATTGGTGATCCGGGCATCGTCGGCGAGGAGCTCGAGCATCGCGCGGTCGACGGCGTCGACGGCCGGCTGTTTCAGTGGATGATTCGGCATGGAGGTGGAATAGTACCCACTTGCCGCAGGATACGTGGTCAATCAGGGCCATAACCGAAGAATATTCGAGGGCTTGCACTTTCATCGCATAAACATCAGACTTAATCGTGATGTCCAGAGCCATCGTCGTCCCTGATGTGAAGGATTCGATCCTCGAAACGATCGGCAACACACCGCTCGTGAGGCTGTCGCGGATCGGTGCCGGGCTGCGCCCCCAGCTGGTGGCGAAGCTCGAGTCCTTCAACCCAGGCGGTTCGATCAAGGACCGCGTCGCGGTCGCGTTGATTGACGCCGCCGAGCGCGACGGCCGCCTCCGCCCCGGCGGCACGATCGTCGAACCCACCTCTGGAAACACCGGCACGGGACTAGCGATCGCGGCACGGCTGAAGGGCTACCGCGTGATCGCGGTGATGCCCGACAAGATGTCGAAGGAGAAGATCGACCTGCTGCGCGCTTACGGTGCCGAGGTTGTCGTCGCGCCGACCGACGTCGCGCCCGACTCGCCGCAGTCCTATTACAGGGTCGCCGACCGGCTGACCGCGGAGATCCCAGGGGCGTTCCAGCCCAACCAGTACGCGAATCCGGCGAATCCGCAGGCGCACTACGAGTCGACAGGGCCGGAGCTGTGGGAGCAGCTCGGCGATCGGATCACGCACCTCGTCGCCGGCGTCGGCACGGGCGGCACGGTAACCGGGACGGTCAGGTACCTGCGGGAGCGCAAGCCGGAGCTCGTGGTGGTCGGAGCGGACCCAGAGGGCTCGATCTACGCGGGCGGCGCGGAGAACGTCCGGCCGTACCTCGTCGAAGGCGTCGGAGAGGATTTCTGGCCCGAGACGTTCGACCGGACCGTCGTCGACCGGTGGGTGACAGTGTCGGACCGGGATGCATTCCTGACGACCCGACGGCTCGCCCACACCGAGGGCATCCTCGCCGGCGGCTCCGGCGGTCTCGCGCTCCACGCGGCGCTCGAGGTCGCGGCCGGGGTCGAGGATCCGGACGCGCTGATCGTCGTGATCATCCCCGACGGCGGGCGCTCGTACCTGTCGAAGATCTACTCCGACAGCTGGATGCGCCAGTACGGCTTCCTCGAGCGCAGCTCCGAGCTGACGGTCGGTGACGTGCTCACCCGCAAGCGCGACGCGGGCGAGATCCCGCCGCTTGTGACGGTCCAGCCGCACTACCGCGTCCGCGACGCGATCGCGCTCCTGCACGAGCATCGTGTCTCGCAACTTCCGGTGGTGAGCGCGCACGATCCGGCCACGATCGTCGGCGCGATCGGCGAGCGGGGCCTGCTCAAGCACGCGGCGGAGGACCCGACCCTGCTCGACGGGGAGATCGTCGCGGTGATGGAGCCACCGTTCGCCGCCGTCTCGAGCGCGGACCCGGTCCGCGAGGCGATCGAGCTGCTGGTCGGCGACCGGCAGGCGCTGCTGGTCACGCAGGAGGGCAGGGCCGCGGGGCTCGTGACCCGCGCGGATCTGCTAGAAGCGCTGTCTTCGTGACCGACGAGGAGCCGCCGCGCGACGCGTTCGCGACCCGGGCCGTGCACGCGGGTCTGACGCCCGACCCCACTTACGGATCGGTCATCCCCGCGATCCACCAGACCTCGACCTACGCGCAGCGCCGCCCCGGCGAGTTCGTGGAGGACTACGACTACGCCCGCACCGCGAATCCGACCCGAACTGCACTCGAGCAGGCGATCGGCGAGCTCGAGGGCGGGCATGCGGTCACCTTCGCCTCCGGTCTCGCCGCCGAGCATGCGCTGATCATGGTGCTGTGCGGAGCCGGGTCGCACATCGTGCTGCCGGCGGATCTCTACGGCGGCACATTCAGGCTGGTCGACAAGGTGATGAGCGGATGGGGCCTCGAGTACGACCTGATAGATCAGACCAACCTCGACGCGCTCGAGCTTGCGATCAGGCCGACCACGAAGGTGATCTGGGTCGAGAGCCCGACCAACCCGTCGCTCGACGTCATCGACATCGGTGCCGTCGTCGCCAGGCGGCAGGGGGCGCTCGTCGTGGTCGACAACACTTTCGCAACACCGGTCAACCAGCGCCCGCTCGAGCATGGGGCTGACGCTGTCGTGCACTCCACGACCAAGTATCTCGGTGGCCACTCCGACGTCGTCGGGGGAGCGGTGATCGCCCGCGACCGCGAGCTGTACGACCGCCTGCGGTTCGTCCAGAACTCGATCGGTGCCATCCCCGGTCCGTTCGACTGCTTTCTCGTGCACCGCGGGCTGCGCACGCTCCACCTGCGGATGGAGGCCCACGCCCGCAGCGCCGCCGCCGTCGTCGATCTGCTGCGCGCGACACCGGCGGTGCACGAGGTCCGCTGGCCGGGCTTCAGCGGCATGGTCAGCTTCCGCCACCCCAACGCCACATCGATCGCGACCAGCACCCGCCTGTTCACGCTCGCTGAATCCCTCGGCGGCGTCGAGTCACTGATCGAGGTGCCCCAGCTGATGACCCATCAGTCCGTCGAGGGCTCAGAGGCCGCAGTCCCCGCCGACCTCGTCCGGCTCAGCTGCGGCGTCGAAGATCCAGCCGACCTGGTCGCGGATCTCCGGCAAGCGCTCGCCGCCTGAGCTACTTGGGCCGCTGGGCTCGCATGCCCGCCACCGCCTCGGCCAGGCCGGCCGCGTCGAGCACGTCCGCCATCACGCCGATCTGCTCCTCGAACACCTCAGGGGGGATCTGCATTCTGATTTCGTCTTCCAACACGTGGTAGACCTCGAGACCCAACTGGGCCTCCGTCAATGGACCTGCGTAGGTGGGATCGCCGAGCACCACCGTCTCGGCAGCGATCTCGGCCGCCTCCGGGTCGGGGGCGCCGAGTAGGACGAGCAGTCGGTCAGCGCCGTGCTGCTCGGCCAGGCGCTTGATCGCCTCCTGGCTCTGTAGGTCCATTGCACCTGAGGCCGTTCAGACGAAGCACTCGGTCGACGCGAACAGGACCTCGCCCGCGGCCGCCTTGACGCATGCGGCGATCGCGGGTCCGGCGATGCCGTCGCGCTCGCCCAGAACGATCGTCAGCTTGTCAGCCAGCAATGAATGCTCACCCCCTCTCTCTCTGTCGTTAGGAGCACAGTGTCTCATCCGGCCGGCGAGACCTCCAACTGCGCGTCCAGCCACTCGCGCAGCTGCGTGGGTGAAAGCTGCGACGCGGACAGTCGGGAGACCTCCTCGCCGTCGCGCATCAGCAGGAACGTCGGCAGCCCGTGGACACGGAGCTCGATGCAGAGCCGGCGGGCCTTCGGCGCCTCCAGCTTGATCACCCGCAGCTCGGGACGCTCCGCGGCGATCTTGCCCACGTGGGGCATCAGCGCGAGGCAGGGCTTGCACTCCGGCCCCCAGATGTCGACCATCACAAGCCCGTCCGCGACCAGGTCGCGGAAGCTCTCTCGCGTTGCCTCGACGATTTCGCTTGTGCTCATGCAGTGCTCCTTTTCGTGCTGATCATCGGTCACTCTCCCGGGTTTCGTTCGAGCAGAAGGCTCATCCCGTCCGACAGCTCGGACATGCGCCCGAGGAACAGGCTGCCCTTGGCGAGCATCTGCACCCGGTTGGCCGTCCCATCCCGCAGGCCGACGACCGCATGAGGCAGATAGGCGAGCGCTGAGGCTATGTGCCCCTGGGTGGGAGCGAAGCCTGGCATCCCACGCTTGGCGACGAACTCGGGGAGCTCGTCGCGGCCGATCTCGCCCGCGCGGATCGCGAGCGCGGCGATCAGGCGGTAATTTCGCTCTGGCACATTACCCGAGCCCTGTGGCTCGGTCAGCTCGGGGTTGTGCAGCTCGGTGGCGTAGTCATCGACGTCGAGCATCCGAAGCCCAACCTGGCGCAACGGCTCGACCGTCAGGGCCTCCATGATCTGCGGTGCCGAGCCGCCGGCTGACACCCGGTGGCGGCCGACCGCGTCGAGGCGCAGCAGCGGTGAGGCACCGTCGTCGGGCTCGATCAGCGCGGTGATCCCGCCGAGCACATCCTCGAGCACGGGCATACCGTGCTTGAGGTGGCCCTGGAACTTCATTCCGAGCTTCGGCAGCGACCCGCCGGCCACCACGGCCACGCGCTCGCAGACACCGGACGCCACGAGGCTCGCCCCGATCACGAGTGCCGGTATCGGCGCGGCGCAGAAGTTCTTGACGTCCACGCCGGAGGCGTTTGTAAGCCCCGCCGCGGCCGCGACCGCCTTGGCCAGATTGCCGCCACCGCGCTGATATCGATCCCCGATCGCCTCTTCACCACATCCGATGACGTAGTCGATCGAACCCGGATCGCGGCCGGAGCGCTCCAGCAGGTGTAGGAGCCCGAGTGTGGCTGTCGCCTTCGAGGCGAGATTCTCCAGCAGCACCCCGGCCGCCAGTGCTTCATCGGCGTCGTGGGCGCGACGGATCACGCCCCCGAGCCTCGTACCCGCCACGTAAAGGGGCAGCGCGCCCTCCTCGGCCAGCGCGGCCTCGACGTCGCCCGCGGCCGACGCTGCTCGCTCGAGCGCGAGTTGCTCGGCGAACGGGTGGCGGGCGAGCGCCGACACCGTGCGCTCGGCGAGCGACGGCTCGAGCGTGACCAACCCGAACTCGTCGACGCTCGCAAGCAGTGCGAGGAACTCCTCCTCGGGCATGATCTCGCCCGCCTTGGTGAAGCGCTTCTCGCCGTTCGGGTGCGCGCCCGTCCACGGCCGCGGCGGAAGCTCGCGCGGGTGCAGGTCGCCGACGAACGCGCGGTGCGGCGGGTAGGACAGCGCCTGCTCGTAGGTCCTGAGCGAGCCGAGGAAGGCCTCCTCGAGCTCCGGATCGCGCGCGAGCTCGCGCGAAGGCTTCGAGCCGTGGCGCGCGAAGCTCGGCGTGTGCGCGAGGATCGCACTGGAGGCGGAGATGACGGGGCGTCTCACGGCGCGGGAACCTCGCTGAGCTCGAACACGGTCGGGCCGTCGACGGCAGTCCCGAGCGCGTCGAGCGCGCGTTCAAGCAGTCGCCGGCGCAAGTCTCGCTCCTCCTCGGGTGTGAGCGCAGGGTCTCCCGTCGGGTAGGGAATCCCGTGGGTCGGCACGATCCGCGGCGCGCCCACCCGAATCGCGATCGAGACAAGGTTGCACAGCAACACGGTTGGAATCCCGGCTCGCTCTAGCTCTTTGCTCAGCGTTGACCCGCAACGCGTGCCCGTTCCTCAAGTCGCAGTTAGGATCGCCGCCTGCACTCCGGCCTGGCGCAACTCGGCCGCCCACTCGACTCCAAAGCTGCGCGCGGTCGCCACCTGCGTACCGTTGCCCGCCGTCACAAGGTACTCGTTGTGCAGCACGCCGATCCGCCCTTCTTCGGCGAGCTCTCGAGCGACATCGAGCGGGAGCAGCCGGTGCGGGTCCGCGTTCGCCGCAACGGTGGAGAAACCACCGTGGACCGACTGGAAAGCGCCCTCCTCGAGCCGGTCGAGTCCGTCGAGTTGGTAACGAAGCCAGCGCGTCGCCCGCGCCGACTCGAGCCGGTCGGGGTTACCCATCGGCACGAGCGCGCTCTCCGTCAGCAGCGCGATCCTGGCGGTGGCGGGATCCTCGATCGGCGCGCTCGGTGTCACCGATCCGAAGCTCGGGAGCGGAACCTCGGTGCGCTCGCGGTCGCCGCCAAGGCGCGCGAGGAGCAGCTCGACGGACCGTCCGGCCGCCGCTTGTTCAGAAAGCCGGTTTCGCCGCGGGGCGCGACCGATTCGCCCCTCCCGCTCGCGCAGTTCCTCCCCGCGCGACAGCGTCTCGATCGCACGTGCGAGCCGCTCGAGTGAGGGGCGCATCTCGCGGGCGGTCTTGCCGCTCTCGATCGCCGGCGCCGGCTCGGCCTCTTCGAGACCTGGGTTGTCTGGATGCATCGCGACCAGCGCAGCGATGCCCTCGCGGGCTGCGGCGGCCGCAAGGCGCGCACACACGAGCCCGTAACGCCCGCTCGTGAAGGCGGGGCCGGCCACCAGCAGGTCGGGCGAGGCGTCGCGCACGAGCGCCATCAGCTCGCCGGTCGCAGCTGGGTTCGAGGCCGCGTAGTCGTCGCCGCAGAACACGGTCGCGACGATCTCGTAATCGGAGCCGAGCATCGCGACCAGCGCGCGGCCCGGTCCGACCGCGCCTTCACGCACCGCCGGCGGTGTCCCGGCCGAGTCCTCGCCGCCGACTCCTGCGAAGAACTGGTTGAGATAGTGGACGATCCGCATCACGGCGCCGCCGCGCATGTGAGGTGACCCCAGCCGAGCGGGTTGAGCGAGCCGTAGATCGCCGCGACTGGGATCTCCAGTTCATCGGTGGCGGCCGCATCGACGATCCCGAGTCGCTCGCCGCCGAGCGCCCGGTCGGTTCCCTCGAAACGGACCAGCTCGTCGTAGTTACCGGTGGAGATCAGTGCGTTCGCGCGAGTAGGGGCGACCACAAGTCCCGGCGCGGTGCCGTCGCGGCCCGCCATCTCCGCGAACAGGCCGACGGCGGAGATCCCGAGATCCTCGAGCGCGTCGAGCTTGAGCGCGACGTCCCCGTCGGCGTTTCCCCCACCCTCCTTGGTCACGATCGCGCCGTCCGCGCCGATGGCCGCGCACAGTCGTGCCGCGTGCTCCGAGACCATCCGCTTCTCATCCTCGGAGACGGGCTCGGGGCACAGCACGACACCCGCGAGCTCGACGTCGTCGTTCGCACGCAGAGCCGCGACGATCGGGTTGTTCTGGTGCACGAAGGTCGGGTTCTTGAGCGCCGGGTGGCCGTACTGCGCGCTGACCACCGCGCCGTCCGCGAGCTCACACGGATCGATCCAGGTCGGCAGTGATCCCGCCATCGTCCTGCCGTACACGAGAACATCCTTGAACGCCCCCTGCGTCTGGATGTTGGTCACCGCCACCACGCGGGGTAGGCCGGTGGAGGCGGCCGGCACCGGCTCGAGCTCGTCGACCGAGTCAGGCGCGACCGCGATCGCGGACTGCGCGAGGTGAGCGGCGAGGCGCAGAACGCCGAGGCGCAGCGCCCCCGCGACCTCTTCCCACGGTGCGCCCGGCGCGGGCTCGAACTCGACCACGACGTTATGTGTCGCCGACAGCGGCGAGAACTCAGCACCGGCGCCCGACATCTGCAGGACCGCCTCCTGTGCCCGCGGCAGGAAACCGGCGCTGAGGACCACCGCGCCGCGGAGCACATGGGTCTCGCCGCGGCCGCGCAACCGGGCAGGACCGAGCAGCCCCGGGAACACTCCGGCCGCGGGAGACTCCGCACTCGCCGGGTCAGCGCCCTTACAGCGGGGCTCGACCGCGTCCAGCACCTTGACGATGCGCGTGCTGTCGCCGGGCGAGCAGCAGGCCACCCGCACCTCGGCGAGCGCCGGATGGGCGAGCAGATCCGCCGCCTCGCCGCGGCCCACGTTCAGAACGCCGTCGACGTAGCTGGTCTCCTCGCCCACGCGGACCGCGACGACATCGTGTGCCAGCAGCCGCAGGCCGGTGAGCAACCGATCACCGTCATTGACCTCGGTAGTACTCACGGACACCCTCGCGATGGACCGGCTGGACAGGATGTCCGACGATACGCGTTGCCAGATAGAAAACAAGCAGAACAAAATCCGGTCATATAGACCTAGATCTATACCGAGCCCGGGTCAGCACGCCGGCGGGCCAGCACGAAGACCGCTCAGCCGGCGAACCAAGTGACGCGCTCGATCGGAGAATGCGGATCATCACGGGGCGCGGGCGGCGGCGGCTTGGTCGCCGTGCCCGTCTGCTCGACCGGCGCCAAGCCGATCCGAACCACCACGAACTCGCTCCCCCGCTGCGCGGCGATCCAGGTTACCTGGGGATCGGAGAGCCTCCGCCTGGCGACCTCGGCGATCGCCTCTTCATGCGTCATGCGCCAAGGATAGTCCCCAGCTCGCGGTCGAGGGCACAATGATTGGTCCAGAGTGGCGAGGACCCTGCGCGCGGCTGCGGCGTAAATGGTAAACACGCAGCATGTTCAGCTCGTTTGGTTGGCTGCGTCCGGCCGCGGGCGTGGCGTTTGCGGCTTTGCTCGCGTTCGCGCTCGTAACCGCACTGGATATCGGCGCTCCCAGTTCGGGCGCGTCAACCGCGCCCGCCGCTGCTCGTGTGCCGCTGGCCGCGCACGTCGAGTTCGCGCCGCACGTCGCGAGCCAGCTTGTGATTCTCGGTTACGAGGGCGGTGGGCGGAGCGCATCACCGGTGGCCCCGGCCGGCGATCCACCGCTTCCGGTGTCGGATTTCACTCGCCCAGTCGCTGAGTATCTCGCCTACGCCGCCACGCAACTCAAGCTGATGGGCGGCCCGCTGCGTTCGCTCGAGGCGGCGCTGTCAGAAAACGATCGCGGCCAGGCGGAGAGGGCGTGGGAGGCCGCGTATGCGCGCTACCTGCATCTCGGGGCCGTGTACCTCGAGGGCCCGGTCGCAGCGCTGAACGAGCGCATCGACGGCTCGCCGGGAGGGCTGGCGGGTGGCACCGCAAGCCCGCGGTTCACCGGGCTGCACCGGATCGAGTACGGGCTCTGGACCGGGGCACCACCAGACTCGCTGCTCCCCTGGGCTCGGCAGCTGACCGCTGACGTGGCAGCGCTCCGCGCGTTGGTGCCGCACGTCTCGATCAGCCCGCTCGATTACGCGACGCGCGCACACGAGATCCTCGAGGACGCGATACGTGACCAGCTCAGCGGTGCCGACGTGCCATGGAGTCAGCAGGGCGTGCTTGCCACGGCAGCGTCGGTCGTTGCCACTCGTGAGGTGATCACGACGCTCCGCCCCCTGATCGACACCGGTGTGGTCGACGTGGACATGGCCCAGCTGCAATCGGTGATCAACTCGCTGGCGGCGGCACACGGAGGTACGCTCCCGACCAACACCGAGCTGAGCCAGCACCAATCAGAGGAACTCGACGCCTCCGTTGGGCAAGCGCTCGAGGCGCTGTCGCTGGTGCCGGGATCGCTCGAGACCGCCAAGCTGCCGACCACGCCGACGATCCCGGCCAGAGACGTGGTGATTGACCCATGAGCCGCATCGGCCGTCGTGCCTTCCTGACCCGGTCGGCTGCGGTACTGGGAGCGGGCGCCGGCGCGGCCGCCGCCGTTGAGCTGAACGGCAGTCATCCGGCCAGCGCCGCGACGGGCGACGTAGCGCTGCCGTCGCCGTCCGCGCAGTGGCAGATGTCCCAGGCAGAGCTCGAGGAATCGGAGCCCTTCACCGGCGTTCATCAGGCTGGGATCCTCACTCCGAGACAGGCACAATCGACGTTTGCCGCCCTCGATTGCTTCGCCCCCAACAGCGACATCCTTGCTGAGACGCTGCAGGCGCTGAGCCAGCGGGCACGGCAGCTCGCCGTCGGGGGACCGGCTCCGCTGCTCGAGGCGGACGCCCCTCCGGCAGACTCTGGAATCCTCGGACCCGAGAACGCCCCCGACTCTCTCACGGTGACGATCGGGTTCGGAGCGTCGCTGTTCGACGACCGCTACGGGCTGGCGGCGCGGCGGCCCCGCGAGCTCGTGCAGATGCCCACCTTCGCGATCGACGACCTCGATCCGGCGCGAAGTCATGGTGATGTTCTGGTGCAGATTTGCGCCAACCAGCGCGACACCGTCGTGCATACCCTGCGTGAGCTGCTGCGAACCGTACGGGGATCGCTCCAGCTGCGGTGGGTGATCGATGGCTTCCAGAGCGCGCACCGCGGACCCACACGGCTCAACAATGCGCGCAACCTGTTCGCCTTCCGGGATGGCACCTCCAACCCCCTGACCACTGACCCGGCCCAGATGCGGCGCCTGATCTGGACAGGCGGCGGCGAACCGAAGTGGGCGGGCGGCGGCACCTACCAGGTCGTCCGGGTGATCCGCATGCACGTCGAGTTCTGGGACCGCGTAGCGCTCACCGAGCAGCAGAATATGATCGGGCGATACCGCGGCACCGGCGCCCCGCTGGGCGGGACCCGCGAATTCGAGGATCCACGGTTCGACCTCGACCCACAAGGCAAGCGGATCCCGCTCGACGCGCACATTCGGCTCGCCAATCCACGCACCGCCGCTACCAGCGGTGAGCGCATCCTCCGCCGCGGCTACAACTACACCCGCGGGTTCGACGCCGCGGGCCAACTCGACCAGGGGCTGATCTTCGTCGCGTTCAACCGGAGCCCCCAGCGCCAGTTCGTCGCGGTCCAGAACCGCCTACTCTCCGAACCGATGATCGACTACATCACCCCGGTCGGGGGCGGCTACTTCTTTGCGCCGCCCGGGGCGGTGGGCGCCGACTGGGTCGGCTCAGGCCTGTTCTCCTAGTGGACCACCAGCCCGCCGCACCTGGTCGCGGCGGCCGTCCCGCCCCGCGGCGTTTGGCCGGTCACAATGCTTTCGTGGACATCGACGCCGATGACCTGAGGACCTGTCTGGAGGTACTAGCTCGCGTTGACGAACTTCCCGTCGAGCATCCCGACGCTGTCGCGGTGCGACATGCGACCGCTCGGATCTTCAAGCTGGTCAAGGAGCGGCGCCGCGCCGAACGCCGCGCCGCCGTTTCCGCCGAGGATCGTGCTGTGCTCGCTCGGACCGCGACGGCGGCAGAAGGACGGGTCGATGACGAGACGAGCGGCGTCGAGCTTGCAACAACGGTCCCGGGAGCCAGCGCCGGAACGCTGATCCGGGCACGACCTTGCTATCAGTGCAAGCTCAGGTACACGGAGGTCGACGCTTTCTATCACCAGTTGTGCCCGGCCTGTGCATCCATGAACCGGGAGCGCCGCGAGGCACGAACGGACTTGACCGGACGACGGGCGCTCCTGACCGGTGGCCGCGCCAAGATCGGCATGTACATCGCCCTCCGGTTGCTGCGCGACGGCGCCGCGACGACGATCACGACTCGTTTCCCGAGGGACGCGGCGCGCCGGTTTTCATCGATGCCCGACAGCGGCGACTGGCTTGACCGGCTGGACATCGTCGGCGTTGACCTGCGCCAGCCGGGCCAGGTCGTTGCGCTCGCGAACGCGGTCGCTGCCGACGGCCCGCTCGACATCCTGATCAATAACGCCGCCCAGACCGTTCGTCGCTCGCCTGACGCGTACGCGTTGTTGGTCGCCGGCGAGGCCGAACCCCTTCTTCCGGAGGCCCCCACCGTCCGCGAGCTCGGCGCGGCGCACGAGCTCCATCCGGGCACCACGCTCGCGTTGACCTCGCGGAGCGCCGCGATCGACGCCGGCGGACTGATCCCTGACGAAGTCGACCACAACAGCTGGACGCAAAGGGTCGAGGAGATCGATCCCGTCGAGATGGTGGAGGTGCAGCTCTGCAACACCACCGCTCCGTTCATCCTCATCGGCCGGCTGAGAGCGTCGCTCGCGGCCTCGACGGCACGCCGGACCTACATCGTCAACGTCTCAGCAATGGAGGGCAGCTTCGGGCGCGGCTATAAGGGCCCAGGCCACCCCCACACCAACATGGCCAAGGCCGCGTTGAACATGCTCACCCGGACGAGCGCGCGGGAGCTGCTCGAAACCGACGGGATCCTGATGACAAGCATCGACACGGGCTGGATCACCGACGAGCGACCGCACACCACAAGGCTGAGGCTGGCCGACGAGGGCTTCCACGCCCCGCTCGACCTCGCCGACGGCGCCGCCCGCGTCTATGACCCGATCGTTCGAGGGGAAGCCGGCGAGGACCTGCACGGCGTCTTCCTCAAGGACTACGCACCCACGAGCTGGTAGACGAATGCCGGTCTTGGCGCGCGGAGTTGAGGAGATCCGGACGGAGTTCCCAGGTCTGAGCCCCGGAACCGTCGCGCTCGACGGCGCTGCGGGCACCCTCGCGCCGGCGGCCGTGATCGACGCGGTGGGTGATGCGATGCGGCTCGCCATGGCCAACACCCACGGCGAGTTCCGCGCCAGCGCGCGAAGCACCGAGACGGTCGCGGCCGCCCGTCAGGCGGTCGCGGACCTGGTCGGCGGCAGCTCGGACGGGGTGATCCTCGGACCGAACATGACGACGCTGACCTTCCATCTGGCGGACGCCCTCTCAGCCGGCTGGACGCCAGGCGATGAGGTCCTCGTCACCTCCCTGGATCATGATGCCAACATCCGGCCGTGGGTCCTCGCGGCTGGGCGCGCCGGCGCCACCGTTCGCTGGGCCGAATTCGATGTTGACAGCGGAGAGCTACCCGCCGGCACGTTTGAGGCTCTGATCAGCGATCGCACACGGCTTGTCGCGGTGACGGGCGCGTCCAACGCGATCGGGACCAAGCCTGACGTCCGTGCGATCAGCGACCGAGCTCACGCCGCCGGCGCGCTGACCTACGTGGACGGGGTCCACGCAACCGCCCACGGCCCGGTGGATGTCGCCCGGCTCGGCGCCGACTTCTACGCCTGCTCGACCTACAAGCTGTTTGGCCCACATCTCGGCGCGGTCGTGGCCAGCCCGAGGTTGCTCGAAGGTCTCAGTCCGGCGAAGCTCGCGCCTGCGCCCGATGCCGTACCGGATCGTTTCGAGCGCGGCACTCCACCCTTTGAGCTGATAGCCGGGGTGAGTGCAGCCATCGACTGGATCGCCGGGCTCACTGACGCTACCGGCGGCCGGCGCGAGCGGCTCCTTGCCGCCCTGGAGGCGATGGAGCGCCACCTGGAGGCGCTGCTCGTGCGTACGCTCGAGGGACTCGCGCGTATCCGCGGGGTCCGCGTGCTCGGGGCACCGCGACACCGCACTTCGACGGTCTCGTTCGTGCTCGATGGCCACACACCCAAGGAAGTCGCTCAACGCCTCGCCGCGCAGGACATCTCGGTCTGGAACGGCGACAACTACGCCTTCGAGCTGATGGACCGCTTCGGGCTGCGTGACAGCGGCGGTGCGATCCGAGCGAGCATCGTTCTGTACAACGACCAAGGCGACATCGACCGCTTCCTGGAGGCCCTGGCCGAGATCGCGCGGCGATAGGGACCGCTGCACGGAGGGTTTGGTGGGGGCGGTGTACTTTTGCGAACCCCTGGTTCGCTCAAGAACACCGCCCCCTGTCGGGCCCGATATCAGCCCGAGCGTCAGGCGACTCGGCTTTGCCCCGCCCCGCTCAGCGCTACGCACCGCAGGTAGAACTCCTCGTGCTCGCGCTCCATCCTCTGCTCCAGCCGCCGCGCCACCCGATCGCTGCTCTTGGTGTCGCCGAGCAGGTGGGTATAGCCGGCGCGGTTCGCGTAGGTGGAGTTGAAGGCTGCCTCTGAGGATGGGAACAGGTACCTGGCGTAAATCCCCCGGAAGGGGGAATCGGGGGCGGAGCGGTGAAACTCGAGGCAGGCCGAGAGCAGGAACTGCTCGATGATGACGTTCATCTCCGCCAGGCCGGGAATCGCTTCCCAGGCAGGGGCGTGGCGGGGATTCAGGACGAGATCGAGAGCCAAGCCGGCGTAGTAGCGGAGGAACTCGACATTCTGGCCGCCGATGATGCCGCAGTTGGCCTGATGCATGAGCATGCCCCAGTGGGATCGGGCCCATTCCCACTCGGCGGGAAGGACGAAGTCGTGGCGCGCGAAGGCGTCCTCGATCACCCGCAGGCTGCAGCGAGGGTCGGCCGCCGACCACCGCTCTGGGTTCTGGGCCAGCACCGGCGCTCCCTGCAGCCGGACCGGAAGCGGGCGCCACATGAAGACATCGGTATCGACGTGGACGAAGGGCTCGTCCTGCAGGCTGTACGCCACGAGCTTCCCGAGCGCCCACAGACCGGGGTCAGCGCCGTCCAGGCGGTCGAGCTCGGTGCTCACATGAGTGAAGGGAAGCTCGAGCGCGTCGAGGAGCAACGCCTTGCCGAAGCTGTCGGTGACCAGCACCGTCTCCGGGTAGTGACGCTGGGCCAGCCGGACGGACAGGCCCCAGGCGAGCAGGTGATGGAGTGGCTGATGCCAGCCGTATCCGGTCCGCTCGGCGTACGGCTTGCTCCAGTAGGACCAGACGGCGCGCACGATCAGGTCAACGGGGCGGTGGTGCCGATCTTGATCGGGATCAGCGTCGGCGGCGCCGCTCCGGTCACCGTGAAGGTCGTGCTCGCGTAGGCGGAGAAGTCTCCCTCCAGCGTCATGCTCGCGCTGAGCTCGAAGGTCAGCGTCGTCCCCGCGCCCGGGTTACCGACGATGCTGATCGCGATCGGGGGCTGGGACGCCTCGCCCGCCGTGATCTGGACCGTCGTCGGGACGCTCGCCATGCTGGCGACGCTGGGCAGCGTTCCGCCGGCGCTGCTCGACGAGATCGACAGCGAGAGGTTGACCAGCGTGCCTGCCGACACTGCGACGGGCGGATTGCTGAGCTCGATCGTGGCTTGCGGCGTGATCGTCTCGACCGTGCCGCTCACGGTGGCCTGCACCGACGTGACGTCGTTGGCGAAGTCGACCACAACGGTGTAGGCCGATGCGTTGGTGGTGAGACTGTCGATCTCCAGCGCCGGGGCCAGGTAGAACCAGCCGTCGAGGTCACTCGACGTCGCCCCCTGGCCGGAGGGCAGCCTGAGGTCGATCCGCTGGCCGCCCCCAGAAGCAGTACCCAGCTGGCCGAGCGCCCGGCCGTCGAGATAGGAGAGCCCGGACGCGCCGTCGGCGAAGATCATCTCCCCCAGCAGCTTGATCCGCACGCGCGCATAGAGCCCCAGGGTGGCGCCAGGAGTGATCAGGTCTCTGATCGCTTCCACGGCGAGGATCTGCATCCGGGACTTCTCCGCCGTGAAGGGCAGCTGCCAGTTCAGGAGCGAGCCCGAGGCTCCGGACGCCAGCGTCTGGGTGGTCACGGCAATCGTCGAGTCGGCGATCGTGATCGTCCGCAGCGGGGTCGCCGGTGCGGACTGTCCGGCCACGAAGTCGGAATCCTCTGGCGCCTCGACCGCTTCGATCGTGACGATGAAGCTCCCGCCCGTGACCGGGCTCGCGATCACCTGGTCGAGCTGTGCCGTGAGTCCGTTGGCCACCAGCCGGTCGAGCGTAGTGACGTCGTCGTTGATCCAGTTGACCGATTCCACGTGGATCGGTTGTGCCCGGGGTGCCGTGAGCGTGGTCAGGGGACTGAACTGCAGCCTGCAGTCGTCGACGCTGAAGCGACCCAGCAGCACCGGTTGCGAGGTCGCGCGGCCCTCGAGGAGGGCGCGGCCCTCGGGGAGCGCCCGGGTCTCGAGCAGCTCCGCCGCGAGCCTGATCGGGGCCCAGTGAATGCACCCCAGCGGCGCCGCGGTGACGCGAATCGACTCGGGGGGCTGGAAGGAGCTCCCGTCAGAACCGCATGGGGGCCACTCGATCGTCCCCGTCGCGGCCCGCGCCGGGATCGTCCAGTAATCGCCGGCGGCGTACTCACCCTCGGCGAACTGAACCTGGATGCCGTTCTCGAGCGCGATCCAACTCCCGGCCGCGATCGGGACGCCGCTCGCGGACGCTGACGGCCCGCTCTGGTCCCAGCGGCGGACCCGGGCGTTCTCGGCGGGATTGACGGCAACGGTGCCGTCGACGGTCAGCGACGGGTCACCGGGTTGGATGCTCTGCACCTGAAAGAGCGAACCTGGCTGGTTCGGCGTCTGGCCGAACAGGCTGGTGTCGTCACCGCATTCGACCCACCCCTGGGTCTGGAAGCCGAGGTTGGCATCGGGAGGAAGCGAGGTGACCTGGAGAGTGGATCCGGAGACCGCGGTCACCGCCGAGACAACCGAGCCGTTCTCACGCGACCACTTGAACGTCGCGGTGCTGCCGTTGCCCCCCTGGTGGATCTCCACCCGGTAGAGCTGGTTCTCGACTCCCTGGTAGCCGGCGGCCGGAATCGGCTCGCAGCCGCAGTCCGAGCTGGGACCGGAGGTACCGGCGGTCATCGCGCCCGTTCTCATCACCAGATCCCGCTCGTACATGGCCTGGCAACAGGAAGTGAGGGCGCCGCTGGGCGCCGCCGATGGCGTCGGAGCCGGGTTCTGGAGCGAGGCCACGACACGCCACACCGTCTGCAGGCGGCCGGTGGTGTCGGCCCGCCCGAGGGCGGGCTCGAGCAGGCACGCGTCGTCGAGCCCGGTCACGAAGCGCTGCCACACCTCGAGATAGACCTGGATCACCGCCGCGCCCCCGGCGGCCTCCAGCTCGGCCAGGAGGTCGGCTCCGCTCGCGGTGGGGTTGAGCAGGTGGGGCTGGCCGTCGTAGGGGAGGACTCCCGGGTTCTCGCACTCCAGGCCCGCCACGTAGTAGCGACCGGGGCCGATCGTGATCTCGCCGCCGGTGACGGTGATCGCGAACCCGCAGTCGTCGATCGGCCCGCCGAAGCTGCCGATGACGTCGGTCGTCTGGGCGCTGCGCAGGTAGCCGTCGATGAAGCACTGCTCGTTGGCGTCGGCGTCAAGCGCGACCCGTCCCTGCTGTTCGAGAACCGCGGTGTATCCCTTCTCGCGGTTGAACCTGATGCGACTGAAGTCCCCCCTCATGAGCCGTCCTTTCTTGCCCTGTCGATCGGCATGTGGCTAGATCAACCCGGCGCCGATTCCGGGCAGCTGTGCTTCGAGTTCGTGCTCGAGCTCACGCCATCCGTACGCGTACCGCTGCAGCGCGGGGAGCGGCTCTTGCTCGGGCCGCGAGGGATGGAGGAAGACCCCGCTCTCGAGCCCGACGGGGAGGTATTCCGGCGCCCGCAGCTGCACGTTCCTGACCGCCTCGGTCTCCTGGATCTGCAGGTAGGCGCCGATCTGAGAGCCGTTGTCGGCGCCGGTCCAGATCGCCATCGGGCAGCCGCCGCTGAGCAGCGCATAGGCGGGATCGCCGTAGCGCAGGCTGACGAAGGAGGGCTCGAGCGCGCTCTCGGTTCCCGCATCGGGCGCCAGGCAGTTGTACCGGCCCGGGGTGATCGAGTCGAAGGGCAGCAGGCAGAAGCGCACGCACCCCGACTGCTTGCGGCTGGCCCAGACCGCCGCCGGCCACGGATCGCGGCGGCCGAGACGGGAAAGGAAGATCGTGTTCGAGGCGAGGGCGATCGTCCTGGCGCGAACCTTGCCGATGATCGTGCTGTCCTCCACGTGCAGGTCGGCCCCGGCGGACGCGAGGTCGGGCCCGCCGTAGGCGACGCGGGTGGCCGAGGTGGCATCGATGATGCTCGCGCAGATCCGCGTGCTTCCGGTGGCCGCCGCTGCGATCGGGCCGCTGATGGCGCGGTTCATGACGAGCGTCGACCCCGGCGCCGTGATGACGATGCTCGGCTCGCCCGGGAGCATCGGCTCGCGACCGGGCAGCAGCTCCAGTCCGGGAACCAGAGTGCTGTCTGCGATCTGGATCGTCGTCGCGGCGCCGCTGACCACGAGCTGACCCGCCAGCCACACGCCGCTGAGCACGAGCTGCCCCGCGGGCGCGGTGGCGCCGGACGCCGGCGGCGCTCCGGCGATGCCGCTCACCTCGATGTCGCCGGTGAGGATGGCCCGAGAGTCGTTGAACGAGACGTTGCCCGCTTGGTCCAGGCCGCCCGCGACGATGGTCAGGTTGCTCTCGGCCGGGATCCGCAGGGTGTGCGCGCCGGTCAGGTTGACCGCCGCCGAGGAGAACCCGGGCAGGATGATCGTGCCGGTGCTTCCCGGCGCGAGCACGTTCCACGCCGCGACGGCGCTTGCGAGCGTCGGATGTGCGGGCGAGCCGACCGACGCAGACCACGAGGGCGGCGTGGAGTCCAGCTGCGCCAGCGAGGCCGTGCGATCGTACGGGCCCCCACCGATCGCCGCCGGGAAGCCGTAGGAGTAGGTGAGCAGCAGAGAGTCCGGCCGGGACACGTCGGGCGCGTACTGGATCCGGCCGAGCTCGGCGTCGACGGCGATCTTCCCGGCCGGGACCGTACACCACGATCCTCCCGGGCGGTCGGCCAGGTTGGCAGGGTGGATCTTCTCGGCGCCGACCGGGAGACCATCGGCGATCAGGACGTTCGCGCCGTCCCCG